>MDTB01034150.1_pt1 | contig 21891 bp, 19 predicted proteins | sample 811161 | NCBI WGS metagenome assembly MDTB01 (sample SAMN05326650, study PRJNA326480) | marine metagenome | isolation source: seawater | place: Mediterranean Sea | collected 2009 | reverse complement strand
GTTATAGTTTATAAACGCCATTGAGGGCAGTGTTTTTTTCAGCGCATCGCCACATGCGCGGCAAAACCGGCGGCATCGATATTTGTGCCGCACATCAGCAATCCTGTGCGTGCGCCCCGCAAGCGGTCAGCCAACGGCCCGGCCATGGCAGCAAGTCCAGCTGCCGGCGCCGGCTCAACCGCTAGTTTTAAATGTGTAAATATAATTTCCATGGCCTGCCGCATGGCGGCATCGTCGACAGTAACAAAATCGTCCACATAAGCCTGACAGATTGCCAGATTACTTATCGATGCCGGCGGCGGCGGCGCTAAACTGTCGGCAATGGTGTTGTTCGGGCCGGTGTCGACAGGTGCCCCCGACCGCCATGCCGGCCCCATGGTTGCTGCACCTTCAGGTTCGACAGCGAAAATCTTCAACGCCGGCTTTATCTGGCGGAGCGCAATCGCCATGCCGGAGAGCAGACCGCCGCCGCCACAGGGAACCACGAGCGCGTCAAGATCCGGACATTGCCGTAGCCATTCGCGCGCCAATGTTGCCGGCCCCAACAGCGTTGGCATGCCCTCATAAGGATGCACAAAATATCGCCCTTCTGCGCTTTCAATTCGGCGAATTTCAGCAAACGCAGCAGCGACATCGGCGGCCAGCACAACCTCTGCACCTAAAGATTGGCAGCGCGCAACACGCATCGGGTTGGCTGTCTTCGGCATCACAACTTTCGCATGGCTGCCGGTTACCTGCGCCGCATAGGCGGTGGCAATCGCGTGGTTGCCGGCGCTCACAGCCGTCACCCCGCGCTGCCGCTGCAGATCATCAAGCGCGAGCAAATTATTGACCGCACCGCGGGCCTTAAATGATCCCGCCTGCTGCCAGAGTTCGAATTTCACATTCAGCGCCAGCGGCACCCCGATTGCATCGCCGACGGCCGCCGCCGGCCAATCAAATACCGGCGTGCGCAGCACGTGTGCGGCGATACGGGTTTGAACGGCATCAATTTCATCAACTGTCGGCAGATCGGCGGTGTCCATGGCTCAGCTCTCCTGATGGATTGCCGACGCACAGTAAAAGGTTCGTGCAGATGTACAAGAAAACACTGTCAGGTGCGAAACGTACCGCTGCTAAAAACCGACCATAAATCTTCCTCAACCGCCGTTTTAGGACCGGCCAAGCGGCGGACCAGCAGGTTGACAGGCACCGAAGGAAGCACGGCACTTAAATCAGTCAGGCGGTTGGCATGTAAATCCGGCCGGGCCAGCGACTGCGGCACCCAAGCAATCCCCAAACCGGCGCGGCTCAACTGTAACGCAACCTCTGGGATTGCAGTTTCAACAGCCGGCCAAACCGACCACACCGGCGAAATACTCGGTAAAATCTCAGACTGCAAAACATTGCCAAGAAATATATTCGGCGGATAGGCGATAATCGGTAAATCGCTTGATCCTGTTTGCGCCAGAATCGCCGCTGCTTTTCGGCGTTCAAAAACGGCCATTAAACGATCTGTACCAATTTGTATATCTTCAGAAAAACTGTCACTGGCATCGACTTTCGTGGCTGCCAATTGATATGTGAAAATCAATGCGACCTGTTTGCTGAATAGCATCGCATAGCACTCACTGCAATTTGCCGAGATCAAATGAATCCGGCCTCGGTGCCGTTGGTTCAGCGCGGCCACAATCGATGCTGCATAGGAGGTGGTAATCGCATGTTGGCTAGCAATCTCAACAAGATGATCGCCCTGCTGGCCCTGGCGTCTAAGATCAGCAATCAGTTGCCGCATACTGGCGGCAGCTTCGCGAATACGTCCCTCATGGACCAGCAATGAATGACTTGGCCGCGCCGGACGGTGGCGACGGTCGATGATGTCAAACCCGAGCAATACCTCTAAAGCTTTAATGCGCCGGGAGAACGCCGGCTGCGTCAACAATCGCACCCGCGCCGCCTCACCAATGGATTTATTTTCTATAATTGCGAGCATATCCTCTAGCCAGTCAATTTTCATGCGAGCCTCCTCATATGCATTTCTTGCATATTAATACGCAAATTTTGCATTTGAAAGTGGCCTAAACACTTGTCATTGTTTGAGTATTATGACGTAAACATGGCATGTATTGAAATTTTTCTGCTTTGTTCGTTAGCAAACACAAATCTGTTTTTACACGTTTATCGTGTAATTTTCAGTAACCGCTTGGACTGATATGGGAGCGAGAGTCTCTGCCAACCGACCTAACTTTTTGGTTAAAGCCAGTGCCGATACGCCTGATGATTACCGCTGCTCACAGCCCCTCATGTCTCGGTATGGGGGATTTAATGGCTAAATCCAACGGCAAATTCAGCCCACAAATGACCCTTGGCGCATCAGCCGTTAGCTGGCCTTTTGAGGTGCAGCGGTCGGGCCGGCCTGTGACCTGTGAATTGGCAACAGACAGTGCGCAGAAGTCATCGCCGACCCAGTGTCCCGATCATCCTTGCCGACGGCGGCCTGATGTGGCGGCGCATCGCTTACCCAACTGTTTTAGGGCTCTTAACTGACGGCACTTAAGTGAACAACAAGGAGAACAACAATGTTCCGACAAACCATAGCACTTCTTTCCGCAATCACGGTTGCCATTGTTTCGCTCACCAGCCTAGCGATGGCACAAACAGTCATTATTGGACATTTTGGCAGCCCCACGCCGATGCAAGTTGCCGCTGCTGAAAAACGCTTCTCGAAGGCGACCGGCTGGGACATTGAGTGGCGCAAATTTGCAGCCGGCACAGATGTGATTGCAGCGATGGCGTCAGGCGATATTAAAGTTGCTGAGCTTGGCTCGTCACCGCTTGCGATTGCTGCCTCACAAGGCGTGAATCTACAACTTTTCATGCTCGCACAAGTCCTGGGTGAGGCAGAATCTTTGATCGCTCGCAATGGCTCGGGGATCAATAGCTTACAAGATCTGAAAGGCAAACGGATCGCCGTTCCGGTCGGCTCGACAGCACATTTCTCGTTAATGGGCGCGGTGCAAAAGGTCGGCTTGATGGAAACCGATGTTAAGATCATCAATATGCCGCCGGATCAAATCGCCGCCGCCTGGCAGCAAAACGCCATTGATGGGGCGTTTATTTGGCAACCGGTGCAGTCTGAAATTTTGAAAACCGGCAAACGCATCATCGGCGCCGACAAAACCGCAGAATGGGGATTCCCCACCTTTGACGGTTGGGTCGTGAACAAAGATTTTGCCGCCGCAAACGGCAAAGCCATGGCAGCCTTCGCAAAAACCATGGACGAAGCCAATCACGTCTATCTGAACAATATGGCTAAATGGACCTCGGACAGCGCGCCGATCAAAGCGATTGCCCGGGTGACAGGGGCCGACCCGCAGCAAATTCCAACAATTTTGGAGGGCTTTACGTTTATCAAGCTCAGTGATCAGGTCGCCGATAAGTGGCTTGCCAATGCGGGCAAGACCATGCAGGCCACCTCGGAATTTCTGAAAGCGGCAGGCCGGATTGACAAAACCGCCGATGATTATGGGGTGTTCGTCAACCAAAGCATTTCAAAACAAGCGCTGCGATAATTATTGCGATGGTTCCCTGTGTTGGCAGGGAACCACTTTCTACCCCTGGAGGCGGTTTATCATGGGGCTTGAGGTAAAAATGGCGTCGGTCATCTATCCAGGTGATAACGGCCGTGAGGCGGTGCAAGCACTGCATGAGATCGATCTTCGCATTAACACCGGTGATTTTGTGGTTGCCCTTGGCGCATCAGGTTGCGGCAAATCAACATTATTAAATTTAATTGCCGGATTCTTGAGCCCAACCACAGGCCAAATCCTGCTTGACGGCACCGATGTTGAAGGCCCAGGCGCGGATCGTGCGGTGGTTTTCCAAAAACATGCGTTATTGCCGTGGTTAGATGTCATGGGAAACATCACCTTTGGTCTGCGCCTGCGCGGCATCGCGGCCGATGAACGGGCCGAAATCGCTTCCGAATACATCGGTTTACTGGGTTTGAGCGGATTTGAAACCTCACCGGTTTACATGCTGTCAGGCGGCATGCAGCAACGGGTCGGCATTGCCAGGGCGTTGACCTGTGACCCCAAAATATTACTGATGGACGAACCGCTTGGGGCGCTTGACGCACTAACCCGTGAGAAGGCACAAGAGCTAATCCTAAACATCTGGCATGAGACCCATAAATCAATTTTCTTCATCACCCATAGCGTGGAAGAAGCGTTATTTATGGGCACCCAATTGATTGTCATGTCGCCTCGCCCCGGACGCATTACACATAGCTTTCAGCTGCCCTTCTCGCAGCGCTTTCTGGCCGGTGCCTCGGCCCGCCAGGTAAAAGCATCACAGGACTTTATCGACGTGCGCGAGGAAGTCTTGGAGATCATCTTCAGCGATGAGGAGCAAGTAGCATGAGCCAAGCTGCCGACATTGCCCAAAGCTTCCGCAATCAGTTAGCAAAAATTGCTCGCGCACGGCCGACCAAACCTGGTGAGACCTATGGCGTCCCTGGGCAAGGCGACACCCTTTGGCTAAGCATTTCAACGATCGTGCTGTTGCTGGGCCTATGGTGGTTGATGACGGCAATCGGTGTGGTCGAGCCGTTGTTTGTGCCGGCACCGCAAACCATCGTTTTAAAGTTCATTGAGGTGGTCGAGATCGGCTTCACCGGCACACCGCTGATCGAGCATGTGGGCATTTCAACGGCACGGGTTTTCAGTGCATTTTTGCTGGCCTGCGCCATTGGTATCCCACTTGGCTTGGCCATGGGCATGAATTCGGTCGCCAGCGGCATCTTTGATCCGCCAATCAAATTTTACCGACCGATCCCACCACTCGCCTATTTACCGCTGATGATCATTTGGTTTGGGATCGGTGAGACCTCTAAAGTATTGCTGATTTTTCTGTCGGTTTTTGCGCCTGTCGCCCTCGGCGCACGCGCAGGCGTCAGATCGGCAACAATCGAGCAGATCCATGCCGCCTACTCCTTTGGGGCCTCGCGCTGGCAAGTGCTGAGCCAGATCATCTTCCCGGCCGCCATGCCTGAAATTCTGACCGCCATGCGGATCGGCATCGGCTTCGGATGGACCACATTGGTTGCCGCCGAAATGGTCGCCGCAACCAACGGGCTTGGCTATATGGTGTTATCAGCCTCACAGTTTTTGCAAACCCCAACCGTGATCATGGGCATCATCATCATTGCTGCGATCGCTTATGCTTTTGACATGCTGATGCGCTACGTGGAATACCGATTGGTGCCTTGGAAAGGCAAAATGTAGTCACCGGCGATGCTTTGAGGCTTAACGGCTTATCTTTGCCACATGCGCTGCGATGCGTTCAGCAGCGACCAGCAATTGAGCCTCATCAACGCAGAAGCTCAACCGCAAGAAGCCTGCTTGTGAGGCACCAAATCCTTCACCCGGCAGCAACGAGACATTTTGTTCCGCCAGCAAACTGCGGGCAAATTCAATACTGCTCACACCTGTCTCACGGACATCAATCATCAAAAACATGCCAGCTTCGGGAACACTGAATTTAAGCTTTGGGATCGCTGCTAAGGCACCGCAAATGGCATCCCGGCGGCGACGATACAGGGCACAAATCCGATCAACTTCATCCGCCGCCTGGTCGATCGCCGCCACCATTGCGTCTTGGATAAATGTCGGCGTGCCAAAAAGCAACGAGCTGAGAACCAGGTCGAGGCGTTCAATAACCGCCGGCGCCGCAACCACCCAGCCCATCCGCCATCCGGTCATCGCAAACGCTTTTGACAAGCTGTAAAGTGACACCGTGCGGTCCGCCATGCCAGGTAGCAGTCGTGGTGACAGATGTGGCCGTTCATAGGTCATGCTGCAGTAAACTTCATCACTGATCACCCAAAGATCATGTTCTTCGGCAATCGCGGCAATTTCCGCCAGCAGCGCCGGCGGCGACACCGCACCGGTTGGATTATTTGGGGTGTTCAGCATGATCGCTTTGGTTTTCGGTGTGACCGCCGCTCGAATGTCTGCGGCCAAGGGCTGGAAGGCATTTTCCGGCCGCAAGGTAACAAAGCGCATTTTTGCATGTGGTGCCATTAAAGCACCTGAATAGGTGACATACATCGGGTCAAAGCAAATCACTTCATCGCCGGCATCGAGCAAGGCCATGGCGGTCGTAAAAACCCCGCTTTGCGCCCCAGGAACGATGGCAACGTTGTCAATGCCGATGCCCTCGCCAATCACCCGCTGGTGGAAAGTGACTGCCGCTTGGCGTGTTGCCGGTTCACCCAGGGCCGCCGTGTAATGATGGCGACCGGCGTGTAATGCGTCACAGCAGGCGGCAACAATCCGATCATCGGTGGCAAAATCATGATCTCCGATCGATAATAAGATTATATCCTCACCTGCCCGCTGGCGGCGGCGTGCTTCGCCATGGATCTGCCAGGCATTCATTACCTCGACAGTGCCATCGGACCGCATACCTTCGACATAATTGGAAAAGCGCATGTGATTGCCCCGTGATTGAGATTGATCGTCCGCATGCTTACCCGCTGATGAAACCGCAGACAAACGACCTTTTGTTATTCACTTGATTAGTAATTTTAGGTCAAGGCGCAACCTGCGCAGGTACCGCCGACAGCGGCTAGCGGCGGCAGAACACGCCGGCCAGGCCGTCGCGGGCAAGAAAAAACGGCGGGTTGCCAGGCATCCCGCCGCACGCGTCTTTGGCCGCGAAGCTGCGCTTTAAGCGACCTTCACGCCGTCCTCGGTCAACCGCTCCAAAGCTTGATCCATGGCCAGCGTCAACTTGTCGAACAACTCATTCACTTCATTGTCACTGATGATCAAAGGCGGGCACATCGCCACCCGATCCCCCAATGGCCGCAGCACCAGGCCATGGCTATGGCAAATGGTGCCAATCATCGCCCCGACCCCGAGGCTTGGATCAAAAGCTTGCTTGGTTGCTTTATCGGCAACCACTTCAATGGCCCCAATCAAGCCTTTGGAACAGGCTTCACCGGCGAGCGGATGATCGGCCAAAGCAGCAACCCGCGCATTGAACAAGGGGGCGACTTTTTGAACATGGCCAAGGATGTCACGCTCGTCATAAATTTTCAGCGTTTCAAGCGCCACCGCCGCGCAAACGGGATGGCCGGTATAGGTATAGCCGTGGCCAAGACCGCCGAGGTCATCAGATTGCTGGGTGATGGCCTCAAAGATATCTTCCGACACCATGGTTGCTGAAATCGGCAAATATGAGCTCGACAAGGCTTTCGCACAGGTCAAGATATCCGGGGTGATCCCATAGGTTTCCGAGCCCCAGGTATTGCCGGTCCGGAAGAAGCCGCAGATCACTTCATCCACATGCAACAAGACATCATATTTCTTCAGAACCGCTTGGATTTTTTGCCAATAGGTTGCGGGCGGAATAATCACCCCGCCGGCACCTTGGATCGGTTCCGCCACAAAAGCGGCAACCGTCTCCGGCCCCTCGGCCAAAATCATGTTTTCAAGCTCGTCGGCCATGCGGGTGGCAAAGTCTTCCTCGCTCTCACCAGCATGCGCGCCGCGATAATAATGCGGGTTGTGCGTGTGCAGGATATTGGCGATCGGTAAGTCAAAGCCTTGATGATTGTTCGGCTTACCGGTCAGGCTCGCTGTCGCAACAGTAACCCCATGATAGCCTTGAATTCGGCTGATAATCTTTTTCTTATGATGACGGCCACGGGCATTATTGTAATACCAAATCAGCTTAATCGCGGTGTCATTCGCCTCTGAGCCAGAGTTTGAAAAAATCACCTTCGACATTTCCGCCGGCGCCATTTTAATCAGCCGTTCGGCCAGATCAATCCCTGGCAAATGGGATTTTTGGGCAAATTGATGATAATAAGGCAATACCTTCATCTGCTCGGTTGCCGCATTGATCAACCGCTCCTCGTTGAAACCGAGGGCGGTGCTCCACAGTCCGGCCATGCCTTCCAAGAACTTATTGCCTGCATTGTCCCAAACATACACACCTTCGCCGCGCTCCATGATCACAGGACCGGTTTTTTGATGGGTTTTCAGCTTGGTATAGGGGTGCAGCAAATAGGCTACATCACGCGCTTCTGGAGAGTTTGGTTGAAGTGTCATGAGACCTCCAATTTCGGGTAATTCAGGGTTTCAAGCAGAAGCGTATAACGGAAAACTTATGCTGTCACCTGTTGTCAATCGCGCCACGATATCCAGAACCAAACCAGCGCCAAAAGCTGTGCTGCCATCACCGCACCAAAGGCATAAATATAACTTTCCGCCGCATAACCATCGACCGTTGACGGCCACAAATCAATGATGCTGCCAATCCCAAATTGCCACAGGAAAGCCATGCCAAAGCCAAGGACATTGATGGCGGTCGACACCCGTCCGGAATAGGCAAGGGGGAAAATCCGGTTTAACAATGCAAAGCATAATACCGTTCCGTTTGCAAAAAACCCGAAGCCGATCCATGGCAGCAGCGAGTCTGGCGCCACTTGAAAAACGATTAAACTTTGCGCCGTCAAAAAGCAGCCAAGCAATCCAACCATGACCGTTAACAACGGCACTCCCCAGCGCGCCAGCCAAACAGCCAAAATGCCATTGAGGGTTGAGCCGACCACCATCGCTGCCGATAACACAAACAAGCCCTGCGCCACACCATCACGGTCAAGGCCGGCAACATCGCGCAGCCACGGCCCGGCCCATAGTCCCTGGATCGAAAAATTGGCTGACATCGCTAAAATGCTGAAGGGCACGATGCTCCAAAAGCGGCGATCGCGGAAAATAAACAAATAACCTTTGATCTGCTCGCTCAAGGGCGCTGCCGGCGGCCGGTCGGTGCGCTCCGGGACGCTGATGAAGATCAGCCCACCGGCAATCACGGTCATCCCGGCAAGCAGGGCAAAAACCTCCCGCCAGCCAAAATACCCAAGGATAATTTCCATCGGCATGGTCGCCGTCATCGCCCCAAGGCCGCCCATGGTTAAAAAGCAACCATTCACGACCGGCCACGCCCGCGCCGGAAACCACAATGTGATGGCTTTAAATGAGGCCATCAAGCCACCGCAAACACCAATGCCGATCAACGCCCGGCCAATGGCAACAGCTTGAAAATCTGCACCAATGGCGAAGATGAAAGCACCTAGCGCCGCCAGCATCAAAAGGCTTGCCTGCACCCGGCGCGGCCCAAAGCGATCAAGGGCAACCCCAAGCGGCAACTGACAAGCGGCAAAGGTCATGAAGTAAACGCTTGTCAAAAACCCTAGGTCGGCCGGATCAAGGCCTAAATCAGCAGCCAATTGCGGGGCAATGATCGCATTCACGGATCGAAACAGATAGGATAGAAAAAACCCGCCCGCAAAGGGCATGAATACAATCAGCACAAGTACCGGCACCCGATAACGATGGGATGTGGTTTCTGCGGGCATGGGAACCTGATGCGGCGGTAAACACGGAAACTCGACTGCTGGTTCTTATCTTCTCAGCCGCGCCATCATAGCTTGTGAAATGTAACCGGCAAGCAAACAACCAAGGTTTTTTCAAATCACTTGAAAAGCTTAGAAATAGTCTATTTCGTCTGTTCGCTACCGCTGAAATAGCATAGCATCAATCCTTAAGGCAATTTGGCGGCCATTTAACCTTCGAGGCGGTTGGTCATGCGCTGTTGCCGGGATGAGCAATTACGGGAGCATTCAGATGAAAAAGACCCTGACGGCCTTAACACTTGCTGCGGCAACTGTTTTGACGGCCCAAGCAGTGGAGGCGAAAACACTCAAATGGGCTTTCCAAGGCGACGCCCAATCACTTGATCCGCAGTCCTTGAACGAAACCTTCACCCTCGGCCTGCTCGGCAATATTTTCGAGGGCTTGGTTCGGCGCGGCCCCGATTTGGCCATTCAGCCGGCCTTGGCGACCAGCTGGAAAATCGTCGAGCCAAAACGCTGGCGCTTTAACCTGCGGAAAAATGTCAAATTCCACAACGGCAACGCTTTCACCGCCGACGATGTGGTTTTCACCTACCAACGCACGATGAAGCCTGGATCCGACGTGAAAACGCGGATGGCGACAGTCAAAGACGTGGTCAAAGTTGACGATCACACCGTTGACTTCATCACCGAAGTGCCAAATCCGATCCTGATCGCCGAATGGGCAACCTGGTACATTATGGATAAGGAATGGTCAGAAGCGAATAACGCTGTTGACCCGACCGATATCGGATCCGGTAAAGAAAACTACGCCACCCGACATGCCAACGGCACTGGCCCGTTCATGGTCAAAAGCCGGGAAACTGACGTCAAAACCGTGATGGTGCCTTTCGCCGGTTGGTGGGATAAGCCAAAGCATAACCTGACCGAAATTATTATGACGCCGATTGGTTCCGATGCGACCCGCGTCGCAGCGCTGCTGTCCGGTGAGATCGATATGATGTATCCGGTCCCGGTGCAGGATATGAAGCGGATCAACTCCAACCCTGATACCGAAGTTTTGGCCGGCCCAGAGTTGCGGACAATCTTCCTTGGCTTTGACCAAGAACGCGACGAGTTGATGTATTCCAGCGTGAAAGGCAAGAACCCCTTTAAGGATCTACGGGTTCGTCAAGCGATCTATCACGGCATCAACATTGATGCGATCAAACGCAAAGTGATGCGTGGTTTGTCGACACCGTCGGCAATCATGATTTCACCAAAACTTTTTGCCGCCCATGCCGGCGAATTCAAGCGTCTTGATTATAATCCGGAAGGTGCCAAAAAACTGCTGGCCGATGCTGGCTATCCAGACGGGTTTCAAGTGCAGTTGGATTGCCCAAATAACCGTTATGTCAACGACGAGTTGATTTGCAAAACGGTTGTTCAAATGCTGGCAAAAATTGGTATTAAAGTTGACCTGTTGGCGCAGCCAAAGGCGCAATTCTTCGCCAAAATCCTGCGTCCAAAACGCGACATGAGCATGTATTTGCTGGGGTGGACTCCGGGCAGCTTCGACAGCTGGAACGTGCTGTTCAATCTGCACGGCACACCGAACAAAGACTCCGGTCGCGGCAAGTTCAACGTCGGTGGCTACAGCAATGCCAAAGTCGATGCTTTGGTTGACAAAATCCTGGTTGAAACCGACACCGCAAAACGCGATGCCATGATCCGTGATGCCTATAAGATGACCACCGACGAAGTGGCCCATCTGCCTCTGCATCAGCAAGGCTTGGCATGGGGTAAGAAAAAATCTGTCGACCTGGTGCAACGGGCCGACAATCAGTTCATGATGTATTACGTCAACATGAACTAAGCTGTTAAGACAGTTGCCGATCAGTCCCGCGCATTGCGGGGCTGATCGGTGCCTTTACATTTTTTAAATGAGACAAAACGGACCCGATGGTCGCATTCATTATTCGCAGACTGCTGCAGTCATTGATCGTTATGTTTGTTGTCGCCTTGGTGGCGTTCACCTTGTTTCAATTCGTTGGTGACCCGATCAATCAATTGGTTGGTGTTGAAACAGGCTTGAAAGAACGCGAGGAATTGCGGCAGCGTTTAGGTTTGAACGACCCTTGGATCGTGCAATTTTGGCGCTTCGCGTTAAATGCCGTGCAAGGTGATTTCGGCATTTCCTATCAGCATAAGCGGCCGGTGACGGACCTGATCGTCAACCGTATGCCTGCGACCTTAGAATTGTCGCTGATTTCAGCGTTATTTTCGCTGTTTGTTGGTGTCCCGATGGGTGTGTACACAGGCCTGAACCGCAATGGTTTCTTGTCAAAAATATTCATGACCGTCTCGCTGGTTGGGATTTCCTTGCCGACGTTCTTAATCGGTATTCTGCTGATTTTTGTGTTTTCGGTGCAGTTGGGGGTGCTGCCGTCCTTTGGCCGCGGTGAAGCAGTTTTGGTCGGCAGTTGGTCAACCGGCTTACTGACAAGCAGCGGCATCAAAGCACTGATCCTACCGGCCATCACCCTTGGGTTATTTCAACTGACGCTGATCATGCGGCTGGTCCGCTCGGAAATGTTGGAAGTACTGCGCACCGATTACATCAAATTCGCTCGCGCCCGGGGCCTCAGCAACAGCGCCGTACATTTTGGCCATGCCTTGAAGAATACCCTGGTGCCGGTCATCACCATTACCGGTTTGCAACTTGGTTCTATTATCGCATTTGCGATCATTACCGAGACCGTGTTCCAGTGGCCGGGCATGGGTTTGATGTTCTTGCAGGCGATCCAGAATGTCGATATCCCGATCATGGCCGCATATCTGATTTTAATCGCCTTCTTTTTTGTGGTCATTAATTTGATTGTCGACATCCTTTATTATGTGGTTGATCCGCGCCTGCGCATCGATCCAAGCGCGGCACATGGGCATGGCTGATATGAAATCTCCTGCGCCCGCCCCGTCGACGCTGCAACGGATGCGCGACAGCGACATCTGGTATAGCTTTAAGCAATCCCCCATCACCATTGCGGCGGCTGTCGTCACCGTGACGTTTTTCCTTTGTGCCTTGCTGGCGCCATGGCTGGCGCCGCATGATCCGTTTGATCTTGTGAGCATGGACATCATGGATAGCTTCCTGGCACCGGCCTGGAGCATCGACGGGGACCCACGGTTTCTGCTTGGCACCGATGATCAAGGCCGCGATGTTTTATCGGCGATTATGCATGGCTCACGGGTGTCGTTATTTATCGGTTTTGCGAGTGTCTTATTGGCGCTGCTGCTGGGCGTCGGCCTAGGCTTGTGGTCAGGGTTTGTCGGTGGCCGGCTTGATGCCTTCATCATGCGAGTCGCTGAAATTCAACTCAGCTTTCCAACCATTCTAATTGCGCTTTTGGTGAACGGCGTGCTGCGCGGCGCCTTGCAGATTGAGCAACAAGTTCACCTTGCCTATGTGGTGCTGATTTTATCGATTGGGATTTCCGGTTGGGTGCAATACGCCCGAACGGTGCGCGGCTCAACCATGGTGGAGCGCAATAAAGAATATGTGCAAGCTGCGCGCGTTATTGGCATCCACCCCTGGTTGATCATGCTGCGGCATATTTTGCCAAATGTTACCGGCCCGGTTCTGGTGATCGCGACCATTCATTTAGCGGTTGCAATCATCAGTGAGGCAACCCTGTCTTTCCTTGGCGTTGGGGTGCCGCCGACCGAGCCTTCCCTTGGCACTTTGATCCGAATTGGCAATGACTTCTTGTTCTCGGGCGAGTGGTGGATCACGATTTTTCCGGGCGCGGCACTGGCAATCCTGGTTTTGGCGGTGAATTTATTAGGTGACTGGTTGCGCGACGCGCTGAACCCGAAATTGAGGTAACCAATGGCTTTGCTTGAAGTCGATCAACTGCGCGTCGAGTTTCCCACGCGCCACGGCACACTCACTGCCGTTGATGATGTCTCTTTGAAGATCGAAGAAGGCGAAGTCCTTGGCGTGGTCGGCGAATCCGGGGCCGGCAAGTCGATGACCGGCAATGCCATCATCGGTCTGCTTGAACCACCGGGCCGGATTGCCGGTGGAGAAATTCGCCTGGATGGGCAACGCATCGATAACCTGCCGTATGAAAAAATGCGGAAAATTCGCGGTGCCGAGATTGGCGCCATTTTCCAAGACCCGCTGACCAGTTTGAACCCGTTGTATTCGGTCGGCCAACAGCTGGTCGAAACCATTCGCACCCATAGTGATGTCAGCCTTGCCGCCGCCCGTAGCCGCGCCCTTGAGTTATTAAATGAGGTTGGCATTCCGGCTGCAAGTCAACGCATTGACCATTTCCCCCATCAGTTTTCCGGCGGCATGCGTCAGCGCGTGGTGATTGCATTGGCGCTCTCCGCTAATCCGCGACTGATCATTGCCGATGAGCCGACCACCGCCCTTGATGTATCCATTCAAGCGCAAATTATCGCGCTGCTGAAACGTCTCTGCCGGGACCACGGAACAGCCGTCATGTTGGTGACCCATGATATGGGGGTGATTGCGGAAACAGCTGACCGAGTCGCTGTTATGTATGCCGGCAGGATTGCCGAAATTGGCCCTGTTGCCGATGTGATCAAGCGTGCCAAGCATCCATATACCGATGGCTTGATGGGCTCAATTCCGGTGGTTGGCCAACAAACCGAGCGACTGGCACAGATCGAGGGGGCGATGCCGCGCTTGACCGCTATTCCCGATGGTTGCGCATTCAACCCACGCTGTCCGAAAGCGTTTGATAAATGCCGCCAAACCCGTCCCGATCCTATTGCCAGCGGTGCTGGCGAAGTGGCTTGCTGGCTGATTGAACAGGAGGCTCATCATGGCTAAGCAATCGCCGACCGCCGACCCTATTTTGCAAGTCCAGAACTTGAGCCGCGTTTTTGATGTCTCGCCGCCGTGGTTAAACCGCGTCATTGAAGGCCAGCCTCGGCAACTGCTGAAAGCTGTTGATGGCATCGACTTTTCCGTCAAATCAGGCGAGACCTTCAGTTTGGTGGGCGAAAGTGGCTGCGGCAAGTCAACGGTCGCTCGATTGGTGGTCGGCCTATACGGGCCAAGCACCGGGCAAATCATTTTCGAAGGTGACGACATCGGTGGCCTCAGTCGCCGGGAAATGGCGCCTATCCGGCGGCGCATCCAAATGATCTTTCAAGATCCCTTCGCCAGCCTTAATCCGCGCTGGCGCGTGAAAGATATTATTGCCGAGCCGATCCGGGCTTTTCATCTTGCCCACGGTGAAGCCGCGATCACAGCGCGGGTGACCGAATTACTGGAACAAGTCAAACTGACCGCTGACGACGGTCAAAAATACCCCCATGAATTTTCCGGCGGCCAGCGCCAACGGATCTCGATCGCCCGTGCGCTTGCAAGTGAGCCTGACTTTCTGGTCTGCGACGAACCGACTTCGGCGCTGGATGTGTCGGTACAGGCACAAATTCTTAACCTGATGAAGAATTTGCAGCGTGAGCTTGGCCTGACCTATTTGTTTATCAGCCATAATTTGGCCGTGGTCTATTACATCTCTGACCGACTGGCGGTGATGTATCTTGGCCGTTTGGTCGAAGTTGGTCCGGCCCGCGACATTTTCAAAAATCCGCAGCACCCCTATACCCGGATGCTGTTAGATACCATTCCCGACCTTGAAATGAGCGGCCGCGAACGGTTGCCGGTCGCCGGCGAAGTGCCAAATCCGATTAACCCACCTTCCGGCTGCAGCTTCCACCCGCGGTGCCCGTTTGCAAATGCGCGTTGTCGATCCGAAGCGCCACAACCGCGAATGGTCGGCAGCACCGCCATTGCTTGCCATGGGGTGGAAGAAAATCGCATCATAGAGGCAGCACCGGTGGCCAATGGTCGTTAACTGTCGCCACCGACCGATCTCGGAGGGCAACAACCATGACCACAACGGTTATTAAGAACGCTGCTTGGATCATCGCCTGGGACGCGGCCCGCCAAAGCCATGTTTATCTCACCGATGGCGATCTGGCGTTCACAGATCAGCAAATCTGTCATGTCGGTGGCCGTTATCAGGGCGCCGCCGATATTGAAATCGACGGCAGCCAGCGCATTGTCATGCCTGGCCTGGTGAATATTCATAGCCATCCCACTAGCGAGCCGCTGCGCAAGGGCATTACCGACGAAATCCGCAGCCCGAATTTTTACCATTCCTCGCTGTATGAGTTTTTGACAACCTTTAACAACGACAGTGACGGCATTGGCCCCTGCACAAAAGTAGCCATGGCCGAATTATTACAAAGTGGCTGTACCACCGCTGTTGATTTTTCGGCACCGTTTGAAGGTTGGCTCGATATCTTAGCCGACAGCGGCATCCGCGCCTGCATTGCCCCGGCCTTTCGTGACGCGCCGTGGTTTACCCGCGACGGCCATTTGCTGGAATATGATTGGCAAGACCCAAATCGCGGACCCGACGGATTTGCCGCCGCACGGCAGGCGATTGATCGGGCCTTCCAGCATCCCAGTGGTCGGCTTTCCGGAATGGTCGCACCGTCACAGATTGATACCTGTTCGGAAGATTTGTTGCGGCAAGCTCACGGCTATGCGACCGAACGCAATCTGCCGCTGCAAATTCATGCGGCCCAGTCCGTCACCGAGTTTATCGAGATGGTTCGCCGACACGGCAAGACGCCGCTGCAATGGATGCATGATATCGGCATTCTCGATGACCGCACGATTGTTGGCCACGGTATTTTCCTTGACCATCACCCATGGCTGCACTGGAGTTCAGATAGCGATTTGCCGCTTTTGGCCGAAAGTGGCGCAAGCCTTGCCCATTGCCCGACAGTGTTCATGCGCCGAGGGATCGCCCTCAACACATTTGGGCGGTATTTGCGAGCAGGCGTTAACATCGGTATCGGAACCGACACCTATCCGCATAACATTTTAGATGAAATGCGCAATGCGTTGACCATCGCCCGGGCCGTTGCCGGCAGCGTCGAAGATGTGACCACCGCAGAGGTTTTTAATGCCGCGACCATTGGCGGTGCCAAGGCGCTGCGGCGCGACGATATCGGCCGCCTGGCGGTTGGCGCAAAAGCTGATCTGGTTCTCCTCGACACTCAAGACGCAGCCATGCGGCCGCTGCGTGAGCCATTGCGCAGCCTGATCTATGTGGCCGCCGAACGTGCCGTCCGAGAGGTGTATGTTGACGGTCAACAGGTGGTCGCTAATGGCCGCTGCCTGACCATTGATCTGGATCACGAATTAACCGCCCTGGAAGCGGCGCAGCAGCGCTCGATCGCCCGCGTGCCGGAGCTTGATTATGCCGGCCGCAGTGCTGCCGACATGGCACCGATGGTTTTTGACCATCAGCCTTAACGCGGCTACGCCTCGCCAATATCGGCCAAAAGCGTGCTAAAACGTTGCAGGCCTGCGGCTAGGTAATCGGCCGGCAAGGCCGAGCTAAACCGCAAATGATCCGGCGCTTCAAATAGTTCCCCGGGCGGAATTAAGATACTCTGCTCGACTCGCAAGCGCTCACACAGCGCAGCTGACGAAATCGGCAGATGGGTGCGGATGAAGCACATTGCAGATGCTTGCGGCGACACCACGGAGAGCTGATTACCGTGGCCAGCAACAAATTTTTCAACCATCTCAAAGCCGCCACGAATAAGCCATCGGGTGCGGTTGATAATCTTTGGTCGAACCGTCGGTGACAACGCCACCTCGGCGAGTTTCTGACCCAACATACTGCCACTGACAGCCACATATTCATGCCGCCGCCAGAGCGCCTCGATCAGCGCTTCAGGCGCGACGATCCAGCCTGTCCGCAAGCCTGGCAAGCCATAGGCCTTGCTGGTTGAGCCAACGGCAATGACCTTATCGTATTGGCCCCAAAAACTGGCCGTTTCAGGTGCGTTTTCGGCGCGTTCGGCACCCGCATAAACCTCATCGGCCAGCAACCAGGCATCAACCCGATCCGCCGCCGCAATAATCGCCGCACGATCTGCCGAGCTTAAAATTGCGCCCGTTGGATTGTTCGGGTTAACCACGGCCAGCATCTTGGTGTCATCGCCGACGGCAGCAGATAAGCTGTCATGGTCAAGCGCCCAACCAGCACTTTCACAAAGCTCAAAAGCGTCAACCTGAACACCCATATTCCGGGCGATACCCCAGATCTGCATATAGGTGGGGCGGACCGTTGCAAGCCGGTCACCGGCCGCCAGCAGGGTTTGCGCGAGAATGAAATTAGCCTCTGAGGCACCAACCGTGACCAACACGTTCTCCGGTCCGGCACCTGGGTAGCGATCGGCAATCAATTGCCGTAACGCAAGATTGCCGTTGACCTCGGGGTAGTTCAACGCGGTGGCGTCCAGACTGGCCCGCACCTCCTCACCGGCCCAATCCAAAAGCTGGCTTAAATGTAACGGATCAACGCCGCTTTCGGCGAAATGAAAGTCAATGCCCTGCTCATATCGAGACAGAAGTTCTTCTAGTTGAAAGGCCGAAAACGCCGGTAGCGCCATGATCGTGAACTCCTTTTCAGCGGTCGGATCGACTGTCTGTGGATGTTATCCGGCGCGGCCGTCTTTATGCCATGCAGCGACAAAAGCAGCTGCTTTCGCCGCGACCGCCGCCGGGCCATCGCCTGGCTTGTATAAAGCAGAGCCAAGACCAAAGCCAGCAGCACCCGCCTGGCGATATTCCGCCATTGATGTGGGTGTAATGCCACCCACCGGAAACACCATGGTCTGCGGCGGCAAAACCGCCCGCATGGCTTTCAAAACCGCTGCCGGCAGCACTTCGGCGGGAAATAATTTTAAGCCATCGGCACCGGCGGCCAGAGCCGCAAATGCTTCGGTCGGAGTGGCAATGCCGGGAACCACAAACAGCCCTGCCCGTTTGGCCGCCGCAATCACCGCCAGATCACTATGTGGCATCACAATCAGCCGCCCGCCAGCGGCCGCCACAGCGGTCACGTCATCGGCAGTGGTGACCGTGCCTGCACCGATTAAGGCCTGCGCCCCAAAGCGGGCCGATAAGCGGCCGATGCTGTCGATCGGTTGCGGTGAATTTAACGGCACTTCGATGATTTTAAAGCCCGCATCAATCAGCACTTCGGCAATCCCAAGCACCGCATCGAGCGCAACCCCGCGCAGGATGGCAACCAGTCCAAGCGGGGCGACCCAATCGGCAAATGTCTGTGCTCTCTCAGCGGCCATTTTGATGCTCCCGCGCTAATTCAAACAAGCCATAGGCGGCGGCCCTATCATCGCCTTTTTGGCAGTCAATGCGACACTGCGCCAAAGCGCGCTGATACAAGCTTACCAAAGCACCGTTACCGATCAGCATCACAGGAGCGGTAATGCCGGCACTGACGGCAGCGGTAATTTCCGAGCCAATAAGTAAGCCTGATAAAAATGCCCCGCTATCGGCCGCATTCAGGTCCCCAAAAAGTCCCCTCGCCCGGACTTTAAACAATTGGTGCAAAAGATCACCGCCGGCTGCCGCGCGAGCCACTCCGGCTTCGAATGCTGCCGTCATCGGCGCGTCGGCATCAATTAGCCGGCCCAAAATCGTATGATCACGGACAGCGGCATAAACCTCACCCGTCATATAGGTGGCAAAGCCTTGCACCTGGCCGGCCGACAGCGACACCCATTTGCTATGGGTACCCGGCAAACAAACGGTCATTTGCGGGCGCTGATTGGCCATGCCGAGGCCTAGAATTTGGACTTCTTCACCACGCATGACATCGGGATCACCATTGCCGTCACGGGCCAATAGGCCCGGTGCAATCCAGCCCTGGCGGCCATGGCCGTCAATGTCGACCGCAATCACATGCGTTGCCAGATCGGTGAGCCGGGCCGGGCAGTCAACATATGGTGCTTCCCGCCAGCCCTGACGGCTACCAATCATGCCGGATAGATAAACCGGACAGGCTGCATCAGCCCGCAGCCAGTCGCCTAAGACGGTCTGCAAGGCGGCAGCGAACTGCCCGTCATCAACGCTTAGAATGCCGCAATCAGCGCGCCGCTGATCAATCACTTGGCCGGCATCATCAAGTCGAAAGCCACGCAATTGGCTGGTCCCCCAGTCAATCGCAATCATGGCGGTTGCTGGCTGCCGGCTCATCCGAGCACTTGGTTGTGAGTGCCCGCTGCGGCAGGCAACATAACTTGACGGTTGGTGTCGGCCATTGGATATCCTATTCTGCTGTCCGTGGCATCCTTCGTCACCACATCAAAGGCGATATGAATAACGCCTCATGTATATAACCCATGTATCTGAACGCCGGATAGGCGGCAATGGAAGGATTAATCGATGAAACTTCTTCGTTTTGGTGAGCGCGGCGCTGAAAAGCCCGGCCTGTTAGACGACACCGGCGCGATCCGCGACCTTTCCGGCGTCGTTGACGATATCAACCCGGCCAGTGTGAGCGAAGCTGGTTTGGCCAAGATCGCCGCTGTTGATCCAAACAGCCTGCCATTGGTTAGCGGCAATCCGCGCCTTGGTCCGTGTGTCAGTGGTTTTCAAAAATTCATCTGTATTGGTCTGAACTATTCCGATCATGCCGCAGAGACAGGTGCCGATGCGCCGCCCGAACCGATCATTTTCATGAAAACCTTGAACGCATTGAACGGTCCAAATGATGATGTGATCATCCCCCGAGGTGCCGAGAAGACCGATTGGGAGATTGAGCTTGCGATGATCATCGGCAAGCAGGCCCATCACGTTGATGAGGCCGAGGCGCTTGATTATGTGGCCGGTTACGCCATCGCCAATGATGTCTCAGAGCGGGCTTTCCAAACCGAACGTGCCGGTCAGTGGACAAAAGGTAAAAGTTGCGACACCTTTGGCCCACTCGGCCCGTGGCTGGTTACCCGTGATGAAATTGCCGACCCTCAAAACCTCGACATGACCCTTGATGTCAACGGCAAACGTTTCCAAGACGGTAACACCAAGACGATGATTTTCAACTGTGCCCATCTGGTTGCCTACCTCAGCACCTTCATGACGCTGTTTCCCGGCGATGTGATTTCCACCGGCACCCCGCCTGGGGTCGGCATGGGGATTAAACCTGCACCGGTATTTTTGAAAGCCGGTGACGAAATGACCTTGAACATCGCTGGACTTGGAACGCAGCATAGCCGCTGCATTGCGTGGTCACGGTAACAGTTCTTTAGCCTAACGAGGTGACGGCCATGAGCCTAGATTTAAGCGCCGCTGCAATTCTGCCTGAGGATCATCGACAGGCAACCCTGGTTGGCCGTGTCTGGCTGCCGGGGAAACCCGGTGGGCCAACGGTCGTCACCTTGCGCGAAGATAAATTGATTGATCTATCCAAAGTGGCGGCAACCGTCAGCGATGTGATCAATGCCGAAGATCCGGTCGCCCTGATCCGCAACTGTACCGGCAGCGAGATCGGCCAGATTGATGCGGTTCTGGCGAACTCGCTGCACAGTGCCCGTGACAGCGAACTGGCCTATTTGCTGACACCGATTGATCTGCAAGCCATCAAGGCTTGCGGGGTGACCTTTGTTGAAAGCTTGCTGGAACGGGTGATCGAAGAAGGTGCCAAAGGCGATCCGGCGGCGGCGCAAGAAATTCGCCAAAATATCGGTGCTCAAATTGGTGCCGACCTTGCCAATATTGTGCCCGGCTCAGAGCAAGCGCTGGCTCTTAAAGCAGTGCTGGTGGAACAAGGTCTTTGGTCGCCTTATTTGGAAGTTGGCATTGGCCCTGATGCCGAAGTGTTCACCAAAGCTCAGCCGATGTCAGCTGTTGGCACCGGGGCCGAGGTTGGCCTGCACCGCAAATCGAACTGGAGCAATCCTGAGCCGGAACTGGTGCTGGTGATCAATGCCGGCGGACAGATTATCGGCGTCACCCTTGGAAATGACGTCAACCTGCGCGATATCGAAGGTCGCAGCGCCCTGCTGCTTGGCAGCGCGAAAGACAATAACGGCTCGGCTGCGGTTGGGCCGTTTCTTCGGCTTTTTGATGATGCTTTTACCATTGATGATGCGCGGACGATGGACATTAGCCTGCGGGTTGAAGGTGACGACGGCTTTGTCCTTGACGGTCGCAGCTCAATGTCGCAAATCGCCCGCGATATCACCGATTTAGCACGCCAAACCATTGGCCCGTCACACCAATATCCCGACGGCTTGGTGCTTTACACCGGTACCTTATTTGCGCCAACCCAAGATCGCGGTGCCGCCGGTCAAGGTTTCACGCATAAAATTGGCGACCGGGTGATGATCCACACACCACAACTTGGTTGCCTCGCCAACCGGGTCAACCATTGCGATAAAATCACCCCATGGACGTTTGGCGTCGGCGCCCTAATGCGCAACCTTTTCCAGCGTGGCATTTTACGCTAAAGTTGTAAAAAAACCGAGGCCATTAGATGCAGGGTAAAGTCATCATCGTCACCGGTGCGGCACGCGGTCTTGGCCGCGAATATGCCGAACAGCTTGCCCGTGCGGGGGCGCGGATCGTGGCCGCT
>MDTB01024800.1_pt1 | contig 21894 bp, 17 predicted proteins | sample 811161 | NCBI WGS metagenome assembly MDTB01 (sample SAMN05326650, study PRJNA326480) | marine metagenome | isolation source: seawater | place: Mediterranean Sea | collected 2009 | reverse complement strand
TAAAAAAAATAAAACAGGATCCTTTGTACCCGTTGGACAAAAAAACTAAATCTTGGATGAAACCTATGCTTAAAAAGTTAAAGAGACCATTCAAAATTTCTGATTTTGAATAAAATAGTTTTTTGTTTTCTATTATATTAAATTATTAAATTATTTTTCCTTAGTTTATTATAGATTTTTTTTGTAACTTTTAAATTTAAATTAATCTTTTCAGATATTTTTTCTAAACTATTTTTCCCATCAGCGTATTGCAAAAAATCCATATAAGATCGTGTTATATCAAATTTTCTTTTTATCGATAAAGTATTATACAATCCCCTTTTTCCCATCTGAGGTTCACAAAGCACTAAATTTTTTGGAATTGTTTTTTCTAATAATATATTAATAGCTGTTTTGCAACTGCAAATCCTCCTACTATACCTTTCTGAGTTACTAAATTAAAATCATCTAAAGATGTATGATATTCTTTGTATAAATTGGGCTTACTTCTGCATATTAATGGAATTGGCAAATCAACTCCTGGTGAATTGTATTGTCTTTCGTCAGACCCCCTATGTAAAAAAGAATATGATTTATAATTTTTAATATTTAGTTTTTTGTAGGCTTCTTTTAAAGAGTCGTCTGACAGCGAGTTTTCAAATCTAGAAAACACACATGAATGATTTCTTTCATCACCAATGCAAGATAGTGCATATCCACCTATCAGGCGTTTTTTTAGATATTTCAAGTTTTTACTCAAATAAGCAATTGACCCGATAGTTTCTGGAATAAAAATAAATCTTAAAGTTTTTTTTAACTTTTTAATTGATTTGAAGTAATTTATTAAACACATAGACGCTATTGGCCCACTTAACTGATCATTTGCCATTGATGGATGGCAAACATAGGTGGAAATTAAAATTTCTTCATTACTCTTGCCTTTAATAATCAATTCTCCATAATTTAAATTGCCATTACTATTTAATTCGGACTTAATTATTACTTTAAACTTATCTTTATTTTTATACTTTTTATCAAACTGTTTTTTTTGATTATAAGTAATATTAAAACCCCATCTTTTGTTATAATATGAGGTGGTATATGGAATTGCATTTGGTTGTTTTTTTAAATAATAAATATGATTGAGTAGTTCTTTTTTATTGCATTTTTTATTTACAGGAATTGAATAACCCAACAAGTGTAAATTATTTTTTTTAAAATCTATAATTTTAGTTCCAAATTTATCTATTACATAAGCATCAGAAATATTCCATTCAGATGGAATTTTCCAATCAAAGACTTTTGTTTGAGAGCGGATTGTATGTATTTTTAAGTCTGGGAATTCTTTTTTTATTATTTTTAAGGTTTTAAGAGTTCCTTTTCCAGTTAAACTTCTGCATATTGGAAATAAAACATTTTTTGCAAGATTATAGTATTTATTTACTGATTTCATAAATTATGATGATTATTATAAAAGTTATTTTTAATAAATATAGATCAAAAGTAGTAAAAAATAAAACTTTAAAGTAGATATATCAGATGAAAAAAAAGATACTTTGTTATTTAAGACCTTTCACAAAAAAACAATATGCCTATTTTATAAAGTTTGTGGCTCTGAATCAAGATCAAGATATTGTACATGCAAGCGAATATCGATCAGTAGATAAAACAGGATTGCCAAATTTTTATTATTCATTTTTAGAAAATAAGAAAATTAATATCAATATGACCAAACTGTCTAGATCAGATGTTAAAGATATAATAGCTAGATGTAGACTTCTGCGTAATATAGAAAAAAAAGCTGCTTTAAAACATTTATTAGCAATGTACTTAGCAATTGATAAAGTTTTAAATTTAGTAAGGCCAGACTTTGTGACTATGCAAACAGTAGATGCTTACATACCTGATCTTTTTAGGTTTATATGTAAAAAGAAAAAAATTAAATTTATTGGTGTGGTAGGAACATGTATTCATAATCATTTTAGAATAACATCAAGAGGTGAGGTTACAAAAAACAAAAAAAATAATAAAAGCTTAACAAAACAGTTTTTGCCCATTATACTTAAAGAAACTTACCTTCCAAAATATGGAAAAACAATCCACAAACCTCAAATTAGCATATACAAAAATTGGTTCATAGATTTTGTTGGTCCTTTTTATTGGTTTGTAAAAAGACATTTAAGTGGTGATAAGTATAATTTTCATTATTGGCACCGACAATTGTGGAGTCAACAAAATTTTAGAATTTTTCCACCAATTGTTAAAAGTAACTTTAATTGGGAAGTGAAACTTAATTCATCAAAAAAACCTTCGCTATATATTCCATTATCAAAAATTCCTGAGGCAACAATTGATTATTGGTGTGAAGATTTAGAAATAATTAAATATTATGAAACATTAGAAAAACTTATAAATAAACTAAACAAATATTTTTCTTTGTTTATTAAAGAACATCCTGCAATAGTCGGTTCAAGACCAAGAAACTTTTACTCTAAATTAATAAAAGATAAAAGAATAACTATAATTCCAACCGAAACAAATTCAAACTATATAGTAAATAAAACTGATGGTGTAGTGATATGGAGTGGTACAGTTGGCTTAGATGCAATTTTAAGAGGTAAACCAGTTTTTGGATTGTCTAGACCCTTTTTTGCTAGTGGAAAGCGTTTTCTTGAAATTAACTTAAATACTAAAATTGAAAAAATGTTGAAACATATTTTATTTTGTAAAAAAAATATTATTACTAAAGCTGAACAAGAAAAAACTTTTGGATATGTTGCTCAACAAATGTACAAAGGCCGGTATAATTATCACATGAACTGGTCAGATAAAAATGAACAAGATATCAAAGATGTGCAACAAATGGCACGTTCTTGTAAACATCTTTTTAAGATTTAATTCAATATTTTACTTTGATAAGTTATAATTTAATCAAACCAATGAATATATCTAAACTCATCAATATTTTTTTAAGAGGATCAACTTTATTAAGTAGAGTAATCTTATTTCTTTTTATAGCGAAATACTTGGAACCAAATCAAGTAGGACTATTTGGATTAGTATTGGCTTCAATATATTTAAGTGTTTATGCTGTAGGTCTTGAGTTTTATGTTTACTCTACAAGGGAACTTTTAAGATACAACAAAAGTAATTGGGGTCATTTTTTAAAATCTCAATGTGTGCTTCATATTATTTTATATTTTTTAACATTTCCCTTGTTATTAACTTTATTTATTTTTAAGTTTTTACCTTGGAATTTTGTTGTTTTATTTTTTTTAATTTTATTTTTAGAACATATAACGACTGAATTAGTTAGATTACTAATTGCATTAAATAAACAAATTAGTTCTAGTATTGTTTTATTTTTTAAATCTGGACTTTGGTGTATTGTTATTACTATACTAATTATTTTTTTTAAAGAATTTAGAGCCTTAGAATACATACTGTTATCTTGGATTTTTAGTTTAGTAGTAGCTTTACTTATAGCTTTAGTTTTTTTGTACAAAATTAAGATTGGTGGTTGGCGTAATAGATTTAAATACCAATGGATTGTGAAAGGTTTAAAAATTGCAATACCTTTACTAATTTCAACGCTAGCAATTAGAGCAATCTTTACTATCGATCGATATTGGGTAGAAATTTTGCTAGGTTCTGAAATACTGGGGGTCTATGTTTTATTTATTGGATTTGCAACATCTATAATGTCTTTCATGGATGCAGGGGTATTCTCATTTAGTTATCCAAATTTAGTAAAATCTTATAACTTAAAAAACATTAAAAATTTTAACAAAGAGACTAAATTATTAAAAAAAAATACAATACTATTAACTTCTTTTTCGGCAATAGTTGCTTTGATTATTATAAAACCAATTCTTTTCTTTATTAATAAACCTATTTATTTTGAAAATATATTTATATTTTATTGGCTATTAGCAGTTATGATAATTTATATTTTAAGCATGATACCTCATTATTTACTTTACGCACAAAGATACGATAAAGTAATAATCAAAAGTCATTTGATTGCATTTGCTATTTTTGTAATCACAACTGGGTTTTTATCAGGTTCAAATCCAAATTATTCAGTTCTTATTGGTTTAATTTTTTCATTTAGCTTTATTTTGATTTACAAAACATTAAGTTATTTAAAAAACAATACATAGAATAACAATGACAATGAATAAACCTAAAATAATGCCACAAAATTATTTAGCCATACTCATTGGGCCGTGGATTTTTTATTACATAGTATTTTTTATTTTTGATATAAAGTTCGTTTCATTCAATGGTATTGTTATTATTCCAATTATATTAGCAATTTTTTTGTCAATATTGTTTTATTTAATTGGTTACAACCGTTCTTATAATAGTAAAGAATTTCAGTATTTTTTAAATGAGAATAACTCAGATACCAATAGTGAGAATAACTCACATACCAATAGAGAAGAGCCACCTTATATTAGATTATTGATTATACTTGCTTTAATTGGTTGTGTTTTTAGTTTGTATTTTGATGTTTTAAGAACGTTAAAAAATGAAACTTTTTTTAGTTTAAGAGAGCAAGGTGATCCAATGCTTTACAGTTTAAGAATTTCAAAAAGTGCAACATCTGAACTAGTTGGTTCAAAACTTCAATTTTTATCTAAAACTTTATTTCCTTTATCTTTTTTTTTTACATTTCAAATTTCACAAAAAAATACGTTTTTTATCAATGGATAATAATTATTTTATCATTAACTGACTGTTTGGTTACTGGAGGAAGATTTTTTTTTCTTTATTTCTTTATAATTTTTATCACTTCAAATGTAGCTAAAAAAAATATAAAATTATCTAATTATTTTACATTTAAAAATACAATTTTATTTATCATATTTTTTTATGCATTATTGTTAACTTTTTCTCTACGAGCGCCTCCTAACATAGATGTGCTAAATTATTATAAGTATTCTATGGGAATAGAGTCTATTGCATTAGAAAATATTAATTTTGGAAAATTTAATCAAATGAAAGACAATTTTTTAGCATTGATTATGTATATTACCCATTCTTTTTATTTTTTATCTATGCATTATGAATCTTTTGTTTTTGAGGGCTTTGCTTACGGAGGGTACACATTCAATCTTGTTTTTAGAATTATTAATAATATTTTTAATACAAATTTAGTTTCAATAATGGACTATGTTGGAATTGATCCAACACTGGGTCGCTACGGAACATTTGCGAAGACTTTACTTTCTGATTTTGGTGTTGTGGGTATGTTAATTGTTTATTCAATTATAGGTTATGTTTTTGGCATTTCAGCAAATTATAAAAATATATATAATTCATTTCGAATTATATATTATTGGCTTCTTGTATATTATCTTTTAGCTCCAATGAAAGGTATAATAAGTACAGGTTTTTTAAATTTAATGTTTGGATATCTTATAATTTACATAATTGCCGAAAGAAAAGTTAAAAAAAAATATAAGTTAGAATACAAATGAAATATGTTTTTCATAAAAAAGATTTAAATTTTTTTAATTCAATATTAAGATTTTTTTATAGAATTATTGTTTTTTTTTTTAAACCTAAAAAAAAATATATAAAACAAATAAGAAAATTAGGATTAAAGTATTTAGTTTTTATTGATGAGCATGTTGGATTTAGAATGCTGTTTCCTGGACTACATGAATCAGATGAAATTAAAATATTAGATGATTTATCTAAAATAATTATTCAAAAAAAAAGAGAAAATATACATTTTATAGATGTAGGTGCAAATTTTGGTCTGTTTACATTATATTTCTCAAAATTATTAAATAGCAAAGGATATGTTTATGCAATAGAGCCTGATAATGAATGTTGTAAGTTAATTAAAGAAAGTGCTCAAATTAATAACTTAAAAAATATATCAATTAATAATTGTGCAATATCGGATAAGGTAGGCTTTACTGAAATGAGAAGAGAAGACGATGAGACTTCTTATCAAACTTCATTAACCTTTGTTGGAAAAATTAATGCTAAAAGTGAAGATTTAAATAAAGTAGAAGTTACTACACTAGATTCAATTTTTGAAAAAATAAATAATGAGATTGATATAATTAAAATTGATGTGGAAGGTCACGAAGCCTCAGTAATTAACGGTTTTAAATTGTCACTTTCTAATCCTGATAAATCTCCTAAGGTAATAATGATGGAATTAGTTGATCAACATTTAAAGAGATTTGGTGCTAGTAGAGAAGAATTAATTAACTTAATAGATTCATTTGGATATGTATCTCATATAATTAAAGATAAAAAATTAATTAAATATTTAAGCTCTTATAAAAATACTCCTAATGTTTTTTTTATAAAAAAGAATTTTTTATTAGAAATTGAAAATTCAGAAAAAGAAAAAATATTTAAGTGATTAACCTTCAAAATATCTTCCTTTCAAAAATTACATTTGAAAAAATAAAGAAATTATTTAAGATTTTATTAAGTTTTGACAAAACTCTAATTTATGCTTTAATAAAAGATATACCAGCTGGAACAGAACACTTAAAATTTTTTTCAAATATAAAAAAAATTAACACAATTGTAGATATTGGTTCTCACAAAGGACAATTTGCATTAATATCAAAATATATTTATAGAAATGCAAAAGTTTTTTCTTTTGATCCATTAAAAAGTTCTAAAAAAAAATATACATCAATGCTAAAAAAAAAAGACGGTTATAATTTTTTTCACAATGCAATTGGTCCAAAAAATACTTTTGCTAATATTAATATAGCAAGAAGCAGTGACATATCATCTTTATTAAATTTTTCTAACAAATTAATTAGTATGTACAAGCACTCAGAAAAAGTTGGTGAAGAAAGAATCGTTATTAAAAAGTTAAAAAATTGTTTAAAAAAAAAAGAAATACAAAAACCAAGTCTATTAAAATTAGATGTTCAAGGGTACGAGATAGAAGCATTAAAAGGATGTGAAGAACTTTTAAAATGTTTTGATTATATATATGTTGAATGCTCTTTCGTTGAATTGTACAAAAAACAACCTTTATATAGAAACATAAACAAATGGTTAAAAAAAAGAAATTTTGTTTATGTAAAAAAATTCAATAGTTCTTATGACTTCAACAATAAAATTATTCAAGCTGACTGTTTTTTTAAAAGATCAGATGCAGCATTATAGTGAGCAATATCACTATTTATTTTTGCCAATTCAGGTTTTTTTCTTAATAATTTTTTAAGCTTTGGTAAATATATGTAATCGTCGGTTTGATTTAATTTAAAATATTCATTAAATATTTTTTTAAAAAATATTAAATCACGAGGCGAGTCTATAGTTAATCTATATTTTTTGCTTAGAATTAAATTTTTCGGAAGATTAATATTTTTAATATTAAATGTTGATTTTTTTTGTGTATTAAAATATTCATAATACAAAGAATAATATAAAGAAGGATATTCTAAAAAAATTTTATTTTTTTTTGAAAATTTTTTAACTTTTTTTAAAGATTTTATAGAAAATAAGTTTATATCAAGACCATAAGCAATTTTTCTTTTTTGATTACTACCAAAGTAATTATTTGTAGTAAAATCAAGTTTCTTACTTTTTTCAAAATTTTTAATCATGTAATCAATTATTGAATGGTCAGTTAAAGGATTATCGGCTGTAACTCTACAAGCATAATCGATATTAAACTTTTGCGCACAATTAATTATTCTATCAACAATACTGGTGTTACTTCCTCTGTAATATGAGATATTCATTTTTTTTAAAAAAGAAACTATTTTATCATCTTTTTTATTTGTTGTTGTAGCCACAACAATATTGTTTAACTTTTTGGATAATTTGAGTCTTTCTATAATTATCTTTAATACTTCCTTGCCCTCAATTCTTTTTAAAACTTTTCCAGGAAGTCTTCTTGACATCATTCTTGCTTCTATAATTGCAGAAAATTTCATTTTTATTTTTTAATTTATATAATTCATTATAATTTTTACACTTCTTTCTAATCCGTTACCATCCACAAAATTAGTTTTATTAAAAATATTTTTTAAATTATTTTCTAATCTAAGATTATAAATATTTTTTTTCATTTTTAGAATATTTTTTATCGTTGGTTTTTTACAATTTATAATAGCACCCCTTTTTTCAAAATAATTTATTGCATATTTTTGATTAGAATAATTTAAAAAAACATAAGGTTTTTTACGCATTGCAATTGTTTCAAACATTATTGTTCCTCCTGTACAAATTATAATATCTGATTTATTAATAGCGCTCCTTAATGAATTTAAATTGTTGAGTTTCTTTATTACATTAGATTTAATTTTAAAAATTTTATTATTTTTTTTCACAGCACTGCCAATCACAATATAAATTTTATCTAATTTAGAATTAATTAAATTTGAAGAAATCTTATATAAAAAATTCTTATAATCACCACCACCAGAGCATACCAAAGCCGAAATTTTTTTTTGATTAATTTTTTTTTTTTTATTTTGATCTTTGTACTCTTTATTTAAAATAATATATTTAGGACCTTGATAAACCTTAATTTTTTTAATTTTTCTAATTTTCTTTTTTGCAAAAAAAATTCCGTTTATTATCAAGCCGTTTTGAAAATATTTTGAATTTGTCTCATCAAAGCTGATTTTTTTTAATTTAGCTTTATTTAATATTTTTAATAAATTTTTTTCAGCACCAAGTGTATCGATGATAACAACATCATCTGATCTAAAACGAATCTTTTTTATGGTTTTTGAATTATATTTTAATACCTTTGCTGTTGTTTTTCTTTTAATAATTTTTATTCCTTCTGAATATCTGCTTAAAAATACAAATTTATATTTTTTAATCTTTTTTCTTAGCTCATTATACAAGAGTAAACTTCTCCAAATATGTCCCAAGCCTGAATATCTCCCATAATCGCCATCTACTCTAAAATATATATATTTTTCCACTAGATTAGATTTCCATTTTATTATTAAAATTTTTATAAAAGTTTAGATTTTAATAAAAATTTTAATATTTCCTTTTGATTGACTGGTTTAAAATTATTAGAATTTAAATTTTTCATTTTAAAATTTTCTTTTAATTTTTTGGATTTTTTATTTAATATTATAAAATCGTTAGTAATTTCTGAATGCTTCATTTCATCAACTGAGGCAAGTTCTTCATAAATTTTTTCACCTTCGCGAAGACCTTTTATGACAATTTTTTTTTTATACGAGAAATGTTTTATTATTGCTTTTGATAGGTCTAAAATTTTGAAAGATCTCATATTGTTTATTATAAATATTTCTCCTTTTTTCATTAATATAAGTGCTTTGATTATTTTTTTAATTGCAATATCTATTGTAATAAAAAATCTTGTCATATTTACATCTGTAATTGTAATTTTATCATTTGATTTTATTTGGGTAAGAAATTTTGGCAGCACTGAGCCTCTGGATCCAATTATATTTCCGAATCTAATCACTGAAAAAAAAGTTTGTATATTTTTTTTTTTGTTTGCGTTAAGAACTAATTTTTCAGCTACTAATTTCGTTTTACCCATTACTGAGGTTGGATTTACAACTTTATCGGTACTAATAAAAAGAAATTTTTTAACTTTATTTTTAATCGCTGAATTGATTATATTTTTCGTTCCTTCTATATTTGTCTTTTTTGCTTCATCAGGATTATATTCACATATAGTAACATGCTTCAATGCTGCTGCATGAATTATAATATCAACATTTTTGCATACCAAATCGCACCTTTTTTTATCCCTTATATCTCCAACCAAATATCTAATTTTGTTTTTATTCATATTAATTTCTAAAGATTCGTTCTTTTTTGTTAATTTTTCACTAAGTTTATAAATACCATTTTCATCATTACTCATTGCTCTTACAGCTTCGCAATCGTATTTTAACAGTTCTTCTGTTATTGCAGAACCTATTGATCCTGTTGCTCCTGTTATTAAAATGATTTTATTTTTAAATAATTTTTTTTTATCTAACTTCATATATCTAGCCTATCATAATCAATATATTTAATAATTAAATTTTTTAAATATATCTTAAATTTTTACATGAGCAAAATATTGAATTTTAATAACTTATAGAAATATTTTTATTAATGGATATAAGTTCTAGTAGCTATTTAATGAAAAAAATTTATAAACTATCTGTTCCTTATTTAACTGAAAATGAAAAAAAAAATGTATCTAGAGTTTTAGATTCTGGTTGGATAACATCTGGACCTATTACTAATAAATTAGAAAATTTAATAATAAAAAAAATTAAAGCAAAAAATGTAATATCAGTAAATTCTGCTACTAGCGGAATATTTATATCTTTAATTGCATTAGGTGCAAAAAAAGGTGATGAAGTAATTACACCTTCTAACACTTATATAAGCACAATTAATACTTTATATAATTTGGGACTTAAAATAAAATTATGTGACGTTTGCTCTAAAACTGGAAATGTAGACGAAGAAATTTTTAAAAAAGCTATTACTAAAAAAACTAAATTTTTTATTCCAGTTCATAATGGTGGCAATCCTGTAAATTTAGAAAAAATTATTAAGATATCGAAGAAAAATAAGATTAAATTAATAGATGATGCAGCTACCGCATTTGGAGCAAAAATAAAAAAAAAATTTGTTGGCTCATACAACTTTACGACAACCGTCTTCAGTCTTCATGCAAATAAAATTATTACCAGTGGTGAGGGCGGTTTTGTTTGCACTAATAATAAACCTTTGGCAAAAAAGATAAGGTTACTAGCTAATTCTGGTTTATCAAAAGATTCATGGAACAGAAAAAAAATTAAAAATTATAGGATTCTAAATACAATTTTACCTGGTTATAAATTAAATTTAAATGATATTTTATCTAGTATAGCAATAGAACAGATTAAAAAAATAAATAAAATAATTAATCAAAGATATGAATTAAAAAAAAGATACATGAAAAAACTTTATAATTTAATTATAGATAATAAAATTTATATTCCCTTTATCAAAAAAAATTACAAAAGTGCTCTTTATAATTTTCAGATTATTTTAAAATCAAAAGATTTTTCTAGGGATAAATTGTCTTCTTTTTTACAAAAAAAAAATATTTATACAGGAATTCATTATACACCAGCTCACGTACATGATTTCTATAGAAATAAACTTAAAAAGGAAAAACTTAACAACACAAATTATATTTTTAAAAATTGCTTAAGTTTGCCTTTCCACAATAAAATGAGCCTCGGAGACGTAGATTTTATTTGTAAACAAATTAATATCTTTTTTAGAAATGAAGATAAAAAAAAATAAAACATATATTATTGCTGAGATTGGTATTAATCACGAGGGTAATATTAAAAATGCAATTAAATTAGTTAAAAAAGCTAAAAATTCAGGAGCAGATGCAGTAAAATTTCAAATGTTCCAGCCTGAGACCTTGGTTAATTTGAATTCGCGTAAAACTAAAGATCAAAACAAAACGATTTCGAAAAAAGAGACTCTTTATAAAATGTTTAAAAGAGTATCTCTTAGAACAAACGATTTAATTAAATTAAGAAGATTATCTAAAAATTTAAAAATTGATTTTATATGTTCTGTATTTGATGATGAAAGTTTGAAAATATCAAAAAAATTAAATCTTGATGCTTATAAAATTGCATCATCAGATTTAACTGATATCAATTTAATTAAAAAAATAAGCAAACAAAACAAGCCAATTGTAATATCTACAGGAATGGGTTCTAAAACTGAGATAGAAAAAAGTTTAAAAATATTAAAAAAGAATAAAGTTTACTTACTGCATTGTGTTTCGATGTACCCTTGTCCAAAAAACTTTGTAAATTTAAAAAGAATGAAGTCTTTAAAAAAAATATGTGGAGCTGTTGGATATAGCGATCATTCGCAAGGTAACGAGGCTTCTATCCTTGCAATATCTATGGGTGCAAAAATATTAGAAAAACATTTTACAATGAATAAGAATAGAGTTGGTGCAGACCATATGCTTTCTGCTGACCCTAAAGATTTAAAAATTATTTGTGATTTTGCATTAAATTATAAAAAGATTTTAGGTGATGGTGATATTGAGCCCTCAAATAATGAAAAAAAAATGAGAAAATTCTTTAGAAAATCTATTTATTCATCAAGAGAAATTTTATCTGGCGAAAAAATTTCTAAATTTAATATTAGAACTATGAGACCTCAATCACATATTAAATCTGAGGAATATTATAATATACTTGGAAAAAAAGTTAAAAAAAATATAAAAATTTATGAGCCAATTAAAAAAAACAAAATATTTTAAAAAAATAAAAGTTACATTCTTAATAAATAATAAAAATAGTTGGTTTTCAAAATATTTAGTAAAATTTTTTAAAAAAAAATCAAAAAAACATATTTTTAAATTTGAAGAGAAAATAAATAATATAAAAAATCAAGATATGATTTTTTTTATTAATCTTACAAATATTTTAAAAGAGAGATTTCTAAAAAAAAATAAATTAAATCTTGTTATTCATGCAGGTAATCTTCCAAAAGATAAAGGTGGAGCACCCCTTCAATGGCAAATCCTACGTGGTAAAAATGAAATTTCAGTATGTTTATTTGAAGCTACAAAACTAGTTGATGCTGGTGATATTATAATGAAAACGAAAATAAAATTTAATGGAAGTGAACTTTACGATGAGTTAAGAGACAAACAAGCTAAAGTAATGATAAAGCTCATTAAAAATTTTCTTAAAATCTATCCAAATTTTAAAAGAAAAAAACAATTAGGCAAATCAACATTTAATAGATTAAGAAAACCAAAAGATAGTGAGCTAAATATTCATAAATCTATAAAATCCCAATTTAATTTAATTAGAATAGCTGACAATAAAGAATATCCGTTATTTTTTTATATTAATAAAAAAAAATATTTCTTAAGAGTGTATAAATAATCTATAATAATTAACCAGATCACCACCAAAATTTATTTTAAATGAGCCTCTTTGAGGACTATTGACTCCTTCTAGGTCAATATAGTCTAGTTTTTTTTCATAACACTTTTCAATTGATTTCCACAAAGAATAAGTGCCTCCTAATCTTTCTTTTACATCTTGGTCACCTGCCCCTGACAAATAACAAGCAGTTTTATTATGATAGCTAAAAAAATTACAATAAATAACTTTATTTTTAAAAATAATATTTGTTTGAAATGCTTTTCCATTTTGATAAATTTTCTCATAAAATATCATTAATTTCTCTAAATTTTTATCAACAAAATCTGAATTATTTTTTTTCATTGTTTTTAAATAAAGTTCTTTTAGTTTTTTTAAATCTAAATCAAAATTAATTTTATAGTTTTCATCTTTTATAGCCTTTTTTATATCTCTTTGTTTAACATCGTCTAAACTTTTGAATAAATCTTCTAATGATCTTTCTTTAAGATTAATTAAACTTGTATATTTAACTTCTGTTTTAAATTTTGGTTGATTTTGCTCATGATAATTAAACCAAAGAAATGGCCTGATATCTTCAAAATTGTAATGTAAATTTAAGTCTGTTGATTGGTATTGATTTAAAATACTATCTATAAAAATTTCTGTTAATTTAAATTTTTCAGCTAAATATCTAGAATTTTTCTGATTTTTTTGTGCTTGAAACAAAATGCCACTATAAATTAATGGTAAACGGGTAATTTTTTTACCTTCTGTGTACAGGTATACCATGCATTTGACTTCATCTCCTTTAGATATTGAGAATAAATCCAGATTCTTATTAAATGTTAAGAGTGATTCAATGCTTGAAAAAATTGATGATTGTGGTGAGTTATTTTCAAATTTATTCCACAAGTCATAATCACTAACTTTAGAAACTTTATATTTATTATTCATTAATTTTTATATTTAACATTAGTCACCTCTATATTTAAAAACAATATAAAATGTTTTCAAAATAATGTAAAAATCTAGAATTAAAGTCCAATTATTTAGATACCAAAGATCATATTCCATTCTTTTTTTCATATTTTCTGGGTTGGGTGTTGCTCCTCTTAAACCGTTAACTTGTGCCCATCCTGTCAAACCTGGACTACATTTGTGTCTTTTTAAAAAACTTTTAAATAATTTTGAGTATTTAATATCATGCTCCACCATATGAGGTCTTGGACCAACAATAGACATATCACCGATCAAAACATTTATTAATTGAGGAAGCTCATCAATACTAAATTGTCTAATAAAAGTGCCACATTTTAATTTTCTCTTATCTCCTGATGTTACTTGAACAGTTTTGTCAAAAGATCCTTTTTTTAAAGTTCTAAGTTTATAAATTTTAAATCTTCTACCATCCCATCCTGTCCTATTTTGAGTAAATAAAATTGGAAAACCATCTTCTATAATTATGAAAATTGATCCTACTAACAAAATTGGAGCAGCAATAATTAAAAAAATAAATGATAATATTTTGTCTAATATTATTTTTATAAAAAAATTTAGACCATGGAATTTTGAAATTTCATATCTTTTAAACTCAAATCGATTATACAAAAGTTCATCAGAGGTTAAATTTTGTGAAGTGCCTAAATTAACAATTAAAATATCTACCGAAAATTTTATTATATTCGAAATCAAACTTTCTGTTTGTGATTTGTCTGACTCAAGTATCCATATCTGTCCTAATTCATGGTATTCAAGAATAGATCTTATATCCTCTTCTTTTTTAAATATAGGAATCCTAATTTCATTTCTTATTAATCTTTCATTTAAATTATTAAAATCATCAATAATACAACATTTAAAAACATTTATTTTTTCATTTTTTTTAGCTAAAAAATATTTAACATCATCAAATTTTCCAACTAACATTATATTTTTATGAATAATATCATTATTAATCATATAGTTATATAAACCGTTAAATATTTTTTTCCCTATAAAAAGATTTATTGCTAAAAAAATTAATGAAAAAAAATAACTTTTATCAATTGTAAAATTTTTATTTATTAAAAAATAAATTGAAAAAATTAATATATTCGAGATTAGGATGATTCCAATATCTTCTCTTAAATATGAAATAAAATTATATTTGTATAATTTATTTTTTAGAAAAAATACAGATATAATTAAATAAAAAAAAGATAATAAAATTGAAAATAAATAATATTTGCTATTAAAAAATATTGCTGGATTCATTAAATCATATATAGAATTATTTTCTAAAATAGAAAAAAGATAAAAACTTAAAAAAATTCCTAAAGATTTTATTAATTGTGTAAAAAATATATATACAGAATCATCATTCTGTAGAACTTTTTCGAGTCGAAACATTTTTAGCTACTATTTTTGTTATTATAATAATTATAATAATTGTATGAGTAAGGGCCATAGTTATAATAGTAAGAATAATAACTATCTTTTGATGTGTCTAAGTCGTTAATAATTATGCCATGAATTTTACTTCCTACATTTTGAATTTTTTTTATGGATGACATAAAAGTTACGGTTCTTGTTGCTTCAGATCTTATTAAAAACAAATTATAATCTGTAGCTTGAGCTAATATCAAAGTATCTGAAACCGGTTGAACTGGTGGAGAATCTATAATCACATAATCATATTGAGCTTTAAGAACATCTAAAAACTTTTTAATTTGGTCCTTATTAACTATATCTGACATATCAAACCTTTTTTCTCCTGAAGTAATAATATCTAAATTAGTTCCAGGAACTTTGAAGATTGTGTCTTTTAACTGATGAGAACCAGATATAATTTCACCTAAACCATGTATTTCTTTATCAAATTGATAGAAGCTATTTAATACAGAAGGTCTCCTGATGTCCGCTTCAATAAATAAAACTTTATTAGACTTCTCCAATGACAGTGCAAGATTAAATGCATAAGTTGTTTTTCCTTCCGATGGGTTGCTTGAAGTAACCATATAACTGGAATTTTTGTTAAATTTAGATTCAATTATTGCTCTTGATGATCTTATTGACTCTGAAAAATTGGACTCGCTATCTTCTAAAAACATCTGAAGTATATGAAAACCTCTTTTTAATTTTGAAACTTTTGGAAGGACTCCTACTTGTGATATATCTAACGAGTCTATTGCCTCTGGACTCTTTATAACTGACATATTTAGCTCTCTGTAATAAACAAGTCCATAAAAAAGTATAAACGATATTATTAAACTAAATATAAAATTTCTATTGGGTTGTGGCGCAATCGGTTTTAAAGCTAAACTAGGTGTCTCAATAATTTTAAGTTTTGATACTTGTAAATTTTGAGCCTCATTAGTTTCTTTTACTCTTTGTAAAAATGATTCATATAGTTTTTTACTACTTTCAACTTCTCTTGAGTATTTCATCATTCCAGATTCTTTCTCTTCTACGACTCTTAGTTCGTCTGTCGCTTTCTTTAATTCATCTTGAGATAGTTTAATAAAACTATCTAAATTACTTAATTCAAAAGCTTTTTGCTCAATACTGATATAAATTTCTTTTTTAAGCTGTCCTTGTAAATTCTTTTTTAAATCATGTGCTTTAATCAATTTTGGATGTGCGTCAGTATAAATTAAAGATAATGAGTTAATTTGACTATCGTTCGCTGACAAGTCATCCTTGATTGATGAAATGGATTTGTTTTTTCTTAAATCTTCTATCGATAGTAAAGCCTGGATGTCACCATCGGCTAATTTTATAGACAATAAATCATTTTGATTTTCTTGAAAATTTTTTTTTGCCTCAATTATTCTTTTTGAAATTGACTCTATTTCTTTTATTTTTAACTCTTTAACGCTTCCAGTATCTACTAAATTATTTTCTTTTTTATATGCTGCAAGTTTTTTTTCAGCTTCATCAATTTGATCAACCAAATCTTTAAGTCTGGATGTAATTTTTGTGTTTGCATAATTTGTAATTTGAATTTTGCTGTCTACTTCGTACCTTTGGTAAGAATCAATTATACTTTTTAAAGCCAACTGTGAGATCTTTGAATCTTGTGAGACAAACGATAATTGCAAAACGTCACTACGAGGAATATTAGTGACTGTAAAGTTTTTTCTTAAAATTTCTTTTACATATTCTTTATCAATTTTTTCTTTTCTTTTTAAAATTCTTTGTATAAGAGATATTTTAACTTTTGAGTACAATCTTTCAAACTCCAATTGTTTTTTTTTATCCTCAACAATAAACTCTAAAACCTCATCACTTTTTAAAATTGCTATTTGATTATTTACTCTATTGGTTTGTGAGTCAATTGAATAAACTTCCTCAATATTTACAATTTTATTTTCATCTGGAGCAATTACTATTGTTGCCTCGCTTTTATATTTTTTTTCTAGATTTAAAGAGATTAAATATACTAATATCGAAACTAAAATTGTTACAAAAGCTAAATTTTTAAAATTTTTTTTTGCAATTAGAAAAAAAAATCTTAAATCACCAACATCAAAAAAATATATAAATTTATTTAATTTTTCTAGCATAATAAATCCAATGCTTTTATAATAGATTACTTAAAATTTTAACAATAAATTCGTTATTTTTGGAAAAACCTTTATTTACAGCATTTTTGGAGTATAGCTAAATATAATTTATTTAGCAAATTTTGTATCAATTTTAAAAAATTTCACTATTTTAATAATTGATATTTAGTAAATGATTCCTAAAATAAAAATTTTTTTTATATTGTTATTTTTTTTAACAAGTTGTTTACAGCTACCTGGCATTAATGATAGTCCAAAAAAACAAACTACTAAAAAAAAAGCACAAGGAGAATACTCAATTAATGATGTTGAGATTAATATTATAAATTTAAATAAAGCTTCTGACTCATTGATAGATTTTTATAATAAAAGGAAAATTCAAACCTTAGATTATAAAATAAAAGAATTTAATGATATATATAATTATAAATATGAATATGTTTTAGGAACTTCTGACGTTATAACTATAAATCTAACTGATACTGACGATATAGACAATTCATATATTTTAGATACAGAAGGAATGATTGATCTTCCATTCATCGGAAAAGTTAAAATAAGCGATTTGACTTTAGATCAAGCTGAAACAAACCTTTCAAAAGTAATTGAAAAATATTATAAAAATCCAGATCTTCAAGTAAAAATTTCTGAATATAACAGTAGTAAAGTTTTTATGCTTGGTGCAGTTAGAAACCAAATTACAATTAATTTAGACCAAGAACCTATAAAAATAATTGAAGCAGCAATACAGGCAAATTTTAATCCAAGTTCAGAATCTAAGTCTTTTGGATCTAAAGGTATTTTAAGAAGAAATAACAAAGTTTACAAAATTAATTTACAAAATGCATTTAAGAGTACGGATGAAAAAGAAAATTTTTATCTAAAAAAAGATGATGTAGTTTTTATCGATAAAAATTCAGATGCTATTCATGTTTTTGGAGAGGTAAGCAAACCAGGTGTTTATTTTCCAAACTTAGATTATTCATTAACAGAATTAATTGCAACCGGTGGTTTAAATCAACTGACAGCTAATGCAAGAAAAGTTTATGTTATTAGAGAAAATTTTACAAAATTTCTATCTGTAGATGTATTTCAGTTAAATATTAAAAACCCAATAAATTTAATTGTTGGAAGAAAATTCTATCTACATGCTAAAGACATTGTTTTTATACCACCTGCTCCAATAGTTAAATGGAATAGAGCTATAAGTCTACTTTTACCACAAACAGATTTATTTAATTCTTACAATCCAATAATTCAAGATGGTGTTAAGCCTGGAGCCAATGCAAATATTACCGAATAAATTTATTTTTTTGATTTTTAAGATTTAACATTATCAAAATTATGAAAAGAATTTGAACTAAAGGTATATGCAAAGAAAAATCAAATAAAATAATAGTTAACCCAATGATTAATAAAATAATAAACTTAATATTATAATTTTTCCTTAATAAAAAAATTTTAAAAAAACTTAAAATAAAAAAAATAAATCCTAAGACACCAAATTCTCCAATAAATTCGAATAAGTCAGAATGTGCATGATTTGCATATAAAGAGGTAGGGTTTACAAATTTTAATTTGAATACTTCTTCAAATCCACCGGCTCCATAACCAAATAATAAAAAATCTTTAATTTGATTAATAGAAAAATAAATTATTTCAAGCCTTGAAAAACTGGTGGTGCTATTATCTATTGTTAAATCTTCATTTAAAAATAAATATCTATCAATAAGTTTATCTCCCCCAAAGAAAAAACCCATTATAAATATATCTAATAAAATAATTAAAAGTAAAATTACACCAAATATTTTGTTAATATTTTTTTTTATGAGAAAATTATGTATTAAATAAATAAAAACTGTAACTAACATTAGAAAATTACCCAACTTAGAAAAAGTTGTAATAATTCCAATTGTTATGAATAAAATAAATATTCTTGTATAGATTTTGTAAAAAAAATTATCTTTCTTTTTTGAAAGATTTATTAAATCTATATTTTTAAGATATTCTAAAGCACTAATTAAGCATAAAAGTAAAAAAATCGAAAAAATTGTTCTATTTACAAAAAAACCAGTTGAGGAATCTTTATAATAAAAATTATTTATAAATAAAATGTCTGGATTACCATTTAAATAAAGAAATACAGCTATAGAAGAATGAAATGCGCCTAACAAAGCAAGAAAAAAATAAAATCTATAAATGTGTCTTTCATTATAAAAAATCATCTTAATTAAAAGCACACAAGCAAAAATAGATAAATAGTTCAGTATCTGAAAGTAAGCATTTGATGGAGAAAAATTTAAAGCGAAAAATCCTGAATCATACCCCATTGTTTTTAATAAAAAATATTTTTCACTAGAAAATATCTTAAGTAAACCTATTGGAATTGGTATTATTTGGAAAATTAAATAACTAATAAACAATAAAAAAAAATAAATGGAAATTTTATTTTTTAAAATAAAGCTTTTTAAATGAGCAAAATAATTTTTGTTTTTTAAACAGTAAATTAACAAAACATTTAATAAAATAAAATTTATTTGGATATATAAATTTGAATTACCTGCATTTAAAAAACTAAGTAATGAAATAAAAAAGAAAAATAAATATTGAAATTTTTTATTTGTTGTCATTTTGTATTAGTTTGGCGAAACATTGTCTTCATATACTTCATCATAATCATCAAATGTTGGATCATAATCTGGATCATAGTCTGGATCTTCTTCATCTAATGGATCGTAGTTTGGATCTTCTTCATTGTTAGTATTTGTAATATTATCGTTTATAATTTCTTCTACTTCACCATTTTGCTCAAGAATTTCAATCATCTGTTCTGCATTTCCATTTAAAACTTCTTCGACAGCTTCTGTCAATATTTCAATATTTTCACTGTTCTCTTCAACTTCTTCCATAACATTATCTATTATTTGATCTGTAAGACCTCCTTCACTTTCCTCTATAATATCAGAAATTGCTTCCGAATCATTTTTGTCTATAGCATCTTCAATTGCATCTTCTATAATGTTAGAAACTATGTCTTCATTGCCTTCTGATGTTTCAGATATTTCATTTAATACTTCATTAAAATTTTCTTTTTCTTGTAAATCATTTAAAATTTGAAGTGAAAGATCACTTTCAGTATCAGTATTGTTTATTTCCTCCAGTACATCTGATGCTGTACCAGAATCAGTATTTACAATAACATCTGCTATCAAGTCTGAATAATTTGTTTCTTCTTCTTCAAATATTCCGCCTTCTTGTTGTTCTTTTGCCGATTCTACTGCATTTTCAATTAAGTTATCTTTATTTTCTTCACTAATAATATCCATTTTTTCTGGTTCTTTATCTACAATCGCTTTTAAAACCTTTGCGGATAATGTTCCTTTATCGGTATCATCTTCAGCTGTTTCATTTACTTCTTCTACAACTTTATTAGCAAGTTCATCATTTGCTACCGCAACTACATTTGCAATCAATTGGCTATCTTCTGATGTGTTTGCAGCATTTTCAATTGCATCTTCAGTTAATTCTTCTATCTGTTCCTTGTTGTTTTCAGATAGCTCATTTAATACTTCAGAGTCTTTTTCAGAAATACCTGAGATAACTTTTAAAGATAAATTAGTGTCAGTGTCTGTGTCATTAACTTCATCAATAATTTTTTCAGCAGTTTCAGTGTCAGTATTAACAATAATATCAGATATAATGTCTGCAAGATCTGCTTCTTCTTCTGATAAATCTCCTTCTTCTTGTTGATTTATGCTAGCTTCTATAGTTTGTTCTATCATAGTATCTTTAACATCTTCGTTAATAATCTCCATTTTATCAGGCTCAGTATCAACAATTGCTTTTAAAAATTTAGCCGAAAGAGATTGTTTTTCATCTATAGATATTTTGCTAACTTCTTCTGCTACTACGTTCACAAGATCGTCATTAACAACTGAAACCACATTTGCGATTAACTTGCTGTCTTCTGTGGTGTTTTCAGCATTTTGAATTGCGTCTTCTGCTAACTGTTCAATCTGTCCCTTGTTATTTTCAGAAAGAGTATCTAGTTTTTCAGAATCTTTTTCAGAAATTCCAGAAATTACTTCTAATGATAAATTGGTATCTGTTTCAATATCATTAATTTCTTCAATTACTTGAGATGCAGTTTCAATATTAGTGTTAACAATAATGTCAGATACGATATCAGTGAAATTTTCATCTTCTTGAATTCCTGTTCCTTCTTGTTGGTTTTTAGCTGATTCTACTGTTTGCTCAATCATAACATCTTTAATTTCGTCGTTAATAATTTCCATTTTATCAGGTTCAGTTTCGACAATGGCTTGAAGAACTTTTGCAGATAAAGTTTGTTTTTCCTCTGTTGAAGTTTTACTAACTTCTTCAATCATTTTACTGGCTGTTTCAGTGTCAGTGTTAACAATAATGTCAGATACGATATCAGTGAAATTTTCATCTTCTTGAATTCCTGTTCCTTC
>MDTB01109177.1_pt1 | contig 21900 bp, 22 predicted proteins | sample 811161 | NCBI WGS metagenome assembly MDTB01 (sample SAMN05326650, study PRJNA326480) | marine metagenome | isolation source: seawater | place: Mediterranean Sea | collected 2009 | reverse complement strand
GAAATCTTCAATAGTATTATATTTTACTTTGATCATGCCCTGTATTTTATCAGATAGCTCTATGTGGCCACTTTTAGGAACTTTTACTCTAATGACAAATTTTTTTTTTAAATCTTCTTTTATGCTTCTACATTTACCACTATATTTATAAGGAATTTTCTTTTTAATAGCGTCTTCTTTTTCTTTTTTTAATTCATCTTTTGTACAATAGCATTTATAAGCTAAATCCTTGTGTAATAGTAAATTTGCAAATTTCAAATGTTCATTTACATTTCTTCTTTGATAAAAAATAGTGTCATCCCAATCTAGTTTTAGCCATTTTAAAGAATCGCATATTTCTTTAGTATATAAAGCTTTAGATCTTTCTATATCAGTATCTTCAATTCTTAATAAAAATTTGCCAGCATTATTCTTTGCATACAACCAATTAAATAAAGCAGTTCTAGCTCCTCCTAGGTGAAGGGATCCTGTAGGGGACGGAGCAAATCTTGTTATTGTAGTCATAAGTTTAGTAGTTTCTAATTATACCTACTAGCTTACCTTGAATTATTACTCTTCCTAATCCAAAAATTCTAGTTTCGAATTTTTTATTAGCAGGCTCTAATGCAATAGAATTAGTTTTTCTTCTAAGTCTTTTTAAGGTAGCTTCTTGTCCATCTATTAAGGCAACTACTATATCTCCGTTGACTACTTCAGTAGTTTTTTCTAACACAGCTATATCACCATTAAGAATACCGGCATCAATCATAGAATCACCTGATACTTTTAGTGCGTAATGTTGATTGCTATTTTTTATCATATCTGCTGGAACATCTAAATTTCCTTCTGAATGTTGAATAGCCTCAACAGGAGTTCCTGCTGAAATTTTACCATAAATGTATACTTTACAATTATTTTTATTGTTTACAATAGAAGGGGTTTTATAATTTGTATTCATACTATCTTCTTCCTCTAGTATTTTTATCGCACGAGCTTTATTATGTAATCTCTTTATAAAGCCTCTTTCTTCTAAAGAGCTAATTAATCTATGTACTCCTGATTTAGATTGCAGTCCTAAATACATACGCATTTCATCGAATGAGGGCGACACTTTATTATTAGTTAAAGCTTCTTTTAAATAATCTAATAATTTTGCTTGCTTTACTGTTAACATAATTATGTTCTACTTTAGTTCTTTTGTTATGTCAAGTTTATTAAATTCCGCAACTCAATTCAATAACTTCTACTTTTTTATATTTACATAATTTTTGATGAGCCATTACTTTAACTAAACAGTTTGATGACGATAGTGTTTTAAGCAATGAACTATCTTGTTCAGAAAATACTTTTACATATTTTATATTTTTTTTAATATAGATCACACCTCTGTAATAGGCTTCTCTATTACTTTTATTAAAAAGATCATTATCTAAAATAGCTATACTATTTTTTTTAATTTTAGAGTTTAGAGAATTCATTTTTTTAATTGCTTCTAATACAAAAATTATAAAACAAACATAACTTGAAACAGCGTTTCCAGGTAAGCCAAAAACAGGTATTTTATCATATAACCCGAATAATAGCGGTTTGCCGGGTTTAATTTTTACTTTCCAGAACTTAGTCAGCATACCTAAATCTTCTAATGATTTTTTTATTAAATCCTTTTTTCCAACTGATACACCACCTGTAGTTATTATTAAGTCTATATTTCTAAGTTGCTTCATACTTTTTTTAATTAATAATTCGTCATCTCGAATTATTTTTAGTATCTTGCATTCTGATGCAGTAATTTTGATAAGTTCTTTGATAACATACAACGAAGATGCATAAATTTGACCACTATTTAACTTATCACCAGCAGCAACTAATTCGTTTCCTGTAGCTATAACTGCAATATTTGGCTTTTTATACACAACAACCATTTTAATTCCTGAGGAGATCAATAAACCTATATCTCTAGCAGTAATTTGATGATTCTTTTTTAATAAAACTGAATTCTTTTTATAATCTTGACCTTTTTTTCTAATATAGGTTTCATCTACACTAATATTATTTATAGATATATCCTCTTTGCTAACTTTTTTTATCTCTTCCTGTATAATTACATATTTGCTTCCTTTAGGAACTTTACTTCCTGTAAAAACTCTAATTGCTTGATTTTTTTTCAGTTTATAAGTATTTGAATCTCCTGCAAATATTTCTTCTATAACTTGATAATTATTTTTATTAATTTTATTTACTGCATATCCATCCATTGAAGACATATCAAAAGGGGGACTGTCAATCAAAGATTTAACAGGTGATGCTAGAATTCTTCCTATAGAATTAGTCGTGTCTATTTTTTCACTTTTTATTTTTCTTACTGTAGATTTTATAACAGATAATGCTTGCTTTACACTTATCATTTTTTATTAAAGGTTCCAGACTTCCCACCACTTTTATGGGTCAACATAATTGCATCTAAATGCATTTCTTTATCTACAGATTTGCACATATCATAAATAGTTAAGGCGGAAATTGAAACTGCCATAAGCGCTTCTATTTCGATTCCAGTTTTATTGCTAGTTTTACATGAGGATAATATCTTTATACTATTTGATCTATTGTTTATCTCAAACTCTATATTAACAGCTTCTACACCAATTGGATGACATAATGGTATAAGGTCACTTGTTTTTTTTGTGCTCATTATTCCAGCAATTCTAGCTATAGCTAAAACATCGCCTTTTTTATGGGCTCCTTTTTTTATCATCTCTAAAGTAGTTTTTTTCATATAAACATGACCTTGAGCTTTAGCTATTCTTGTAGTAGTCTTCTTTTTTGAAACATCTACCATTTTAGCAGCCCCCTTATTATCAAAATGAGTAGATTTCATAATTGTATATCTTTGTTGTTAAGCTGATAACTTGAGAATTTTAAAAGTTCATGCTTTATGTTTTCATTTCTCATAAAATGTTCACCTATTAAAAAATTACTAAACCCTTCATTTACTAATATTTGAAATTGCTCAAACGAACTAATTCCACTTTCACATATTAGATTATTTTTAGCGCATTTGTCTGCTAAACTTATTGCATGGTTTACATCAACATTCATATTTTTAAGGTTTCTATTATTTATGCCTAATAAAATATTTTCTTTCATGTAATAGCTATCAAAGTTTTCTTTTCCATGAACTTCAACAATAACATCTAAGTCTAATTCATTAGCTAAACTTATGTAATTATCAATAGTAAGTTTATCTAAAATCTCTGATATCAGCAATATACAATCAGCGCCAATTATTTTACTTTCAAAAATTTGATACTCAGAAACAATAAAATCTTTTCTTAAAATTGGAATAGTAGTTGCATTTTTTGCAGCTATAAGATCTTCATTTTTTCCTAAAAAATATTTGTTGTCTGTGAGCACCGATATGCATGCAGCATTACCTGATTCATATTTTTCTGCAATCTTTATTGGATAAAAGGACTCCTTTATTATACCTTTTGAAGGACTGGCTTTCTTTATTTCAGCAATAATTGAGAGTAAATTTTTATTAAAATTATTATTAATTTTTTTTATAAACCCTCTTGACCTTGATGTGTTAACAACTTCTTTTTCTAATTCTTTTTGATCTTTTTTATTTTTAAGAAATTCAACTAATTCTATTTTATGGTTATAAATTTCTTTTAAGGTTACTTTCATTTTGGACACTGGTTTTTTAATTGAATTAATTTGTTAAAAGCTTTTCCATTATCAAGGTTTTTCTTTGCAAATAAAATACCTTGTTTTAAATTTTTACATTTATTCGTTAGAACTAATATAGCAGCTGTGTTTAAAAGGACAATTTCTTCGTAATAAATATTTTTATTTTGTCTTTTGAAAAGTAGCAAAATTTCATTAGCATTATATTTTGAGTTTTTACCTCTTAGATAACTATTTTTAGATTTTCTTAGACCTAGTTTTGCTGGATCTATTTTAAACCTCCTAATCTTATTATTATTTACTTCTACAACATCAGTAATAGTAGCAGTGGTAATTTCATCTAGACCATCTTGACCATGAACTACCCATGCTTTTTTAATTTTTAGTTCTTTTAAACATTTAGCAATAGGCAATAACCATTTAGAAGAGTAAACACCAATTAATTGTATATTTGCTCCTGCAGGGTTAAGTAAAGGACCCAATAAGTTAAATATAGTAGGTATCTTTAAAGTAGATCTAACTTCAGATACATTTTTCATTGCTTTATGGTAGAGGGGTGCCATTAAGAAACATAAATTTATTTTTTCTAGTGAATTTTGTACAGTTTTTATAGGAGCATTAATATTTACTCCAAGTTTTTCTAGTACATCTGATGATCCAGAGTTTGATGATACAGATTTATTCCCATGTTTCGCAACTTTTATTCCGCAGGAGGCGGCTAATACCGCAGTAGCTGTTGAGATATTTAAAGTATTTTTTTTATCTCCGCCTGTTCCACAAGTATCTATGATATTTCCCTTAGTATTTATTTTTAAACACTTTGATCTTAAAACCTGTACAGCTGCTAAAAGCTCATTATGTTTAATTCCTTTTAATGATAAAGCGACCAAAAAACTTCCAATCTCTATATTTGAAACTTTTCCTGACATTATTTCTTTGAAAGCTTGTTGAGCTTCATGTTTAGTAAGATTTTTTTTATTATATACTTTAATAAAGTATTGATTAAAGCTCATTATTTTTCCTTTTATTTAGGTTGCATATATTTATAAAGTTTTTAAAAAAAACTTTACCTTTCTCTGTCGCAATACTTTCAGGATGGAATTGAAGTCCATATATATTCTTATTTTTAATTTTTATTGCCATAATATTATTACTCTTAGTCTTTGCAGAAACTTCAATACTTAAAGGTAGAAGTTTCTTAGATACTTCTAAAGAATGATATCTTGTAGCTATAAATTGATTAGATACATTTTTTAAAATATTATTTTTTTTAATGATATTTATTATATCAGTTTTACCATGCATTACTTTTTTCATTTTAATTATTTTAGCTCCAAAACAGGCAGCTATTGCTTGGTGTCCAAGACATATGCCCATCATAGGTATGATTCCTTGATAAATATTTATTATTTTCATCATTTCACCTGCATTTTCAGGTTTACCTGGACCAGGTGAAAATACTATCCCATGATATTGTTTATTATTTATATCAATTATATTTAATTTATCATTTCTTTTAACTTCTACTTTTACATTAAAACTAGATAAATAATGATAAATATTCCAGGTAAAACTGTCATAATTATCTACTAGCAAATACATGTATTAACTATTATACGATAATTCAGCAGCTCTAAATAATGCAGCTGATTTATTAACTGTTTCCATATATTCACTTTCAGGAATACTATCTGCTACTATTCCTGCACCAGCTTGAACAAACATCTCATTATTTTTTACTACAGCTGTTCTTAAAACTATACATGTTTCCATATCACCATTAGCTGAAAAATAACCAACACAGCCAGCATATATACCCCTTGATTCAGGCTCCAATTTATTAATAATTTCCATAGCTCTTATTTTAGGAGCTCCTGAAACTGTCCCTGCAGGAAAACCAGACATTAAAATATTAACAGCATTTTTTGTATTTTTTGCTATACCAATTACATTTGAAACAATATGCATAACATGGCTATACAATTCTACTTTCATTCTTTCAGTAACTTTTACTGAATTAATTTTTGACATTTTACCAACATCATTTCGTCCTAAATCTAAAAGCATTAAGTGTTCAGATATTTCTTTTGGGTCAGATAATAAATCTTCTTTAAGCTTTTTATCTTCATTAATATTTTTACCCCTAGGTCTAGTTCCAGCAATTGGTCTTATAGTTATTTTTTTATTTTCTAGTTTAACAAGTATTTCTGGACTAGAGCCTATAATTGAAAAGTTACTTTTTTTTTCATCTTTCAGGTTCATATAAAATAAAAAAGGAGAGGGGTTTAAACTTCTTAAGGACCTATATAACTCAAATGGTGGAAGTAAATATTGTGTTTTAAACCTTTGAGATAGGACGACTTGAAATATATCACCTTCAAAAATATATTCTTTTGCTTTTTTTACCATTTCAATAAAGGTACTTTTTTTGATATTAGAAACGGGTTTAGTAAATTTCTTTAATGGCTTCTTAAAACTATAATTAAGTGGTTTTCTCAAAATTACATCTATTAAATTTCTTATAATAATATTAATTTTTTTATAATCATTTTTAAACTCATTTTTTTTATCAAACCAATAAGGACATATTAAAGTTACTTCATTTTTGATATCATCAAATATAGCTAGTACAGAGGGTCTTATAAAAAATCCATCAGGCAGATCTATTTGATTTTTTTTTCTTTTAGGTAATTTCTCATAATGTTCAATAGTTTCATAGCCTAAGTAGCCTATTAGTCCAGCAGACATAGGAGGTAGGTTAGTGGGTAACTTAATTTTTGAGTCTTTTATTAAACTTTGTAAGCTAATTAATGGTTTCTGTTGTTCTTTTATAAATTCATTATTCTTTTTTAAAGTCTTTTTATAAGCTATTCCATTTACGCATTTCCATATAACATCTGGATTAAATCCAATAATTGAATAACGTCCTCTATGAGTGCCATCTTGTACTGACTCCAAAAGAAAACTATTCTCTTGTTGTTTACATAATTTTAAATAAGTAGAAACAGGCGTATCTAAATCTGATTTAAAGGTTGTCCAAATAATCTGATTTTCTTTTTTTTTAATTTTTTTTAAATATTCATTTAAATTAGGAGATATATTAATCATGTTAAAATGAATTTAGAAAACTCTCATTTATAGAACTTTTTCTTTTAGCTTTTAAATCTATTAATAATGCATTCAATATATCATTATCGATGCTATTATCTATACTAATTCTAACATTTTCGAGCTTAGTACTTATTGTAGTATCTAAAAAATCATTGCTTTGATTAGTAGGTCTAACAAAAATAAATTTAGTGCTGTCTATTTCAATAATTTTTGAAAATTTGTTTAGTGGTGTTTTAAAAATAACATCTTTAATTTTGGGGTTTATTTTTTCTCCTAACCTTTGATCCATAGTAACCCATTCTGTTTTTGTTAATTTAAATGATTTAGTATCAGTATTTTGATTCTTTATTAGTTTACTATACAAATCATTAGAAATTTTCATAGCCTCTTGTCTTTTAATTCTATTGTATATACTCTCAGTTACTTCTTTTTTAGATTCTGCTAAGGTTTTTGGTTTTGATTGGATTATTTTATCTAAATAAATGAACAAGAGAGAAGCATCACCATTCTCAATAGGATCAGATAATTTACCTTCTTCCAAATTAAATATTATTTTCACTAAATCTTGCTCTTCTATATATATTTTTTTTTCTTTTAAGCTAGTCATGTCATTTAGTGTTAATGCATTAATTTTCAAATTAGTTAAGTTAGAAAGTTTTAAAGAATTTTCTAGATCATTGGATTCTAAAAATTTCTCATAAAATAAATTTGCTTTTTCATATACTCTTTCGCTCAAGGTTGAGTTTTCTAAATCTTTTCTTATTTCTTGTTTAGCATTTTGAAAGTTTATATTGCTTTCTGGGACGATCCTTTTTACATAAAGTATTTTCCATCCAAAAGAAGTTTCTATTGGATCTGATAAAACTTGTTTTTTTAGTGAAAATGCAACTTTACTAGTTTCTATATCAAGCTCATTTTTACTAATTAAACCAAGTGAAATATCTTCCTCTATTAAACTATTTTCATTAATATAATTTTTAATATCAAAATTATTTTTATATTTAATTTTAAAGTTTTTAACTTCTTCAGTGTTATCAAAAATTAATTGATAAATCTCTCTCTTTTCAGGAGTGAAATAAGCACTTTTATTTGCATTATAGATTTTAAGAATATCATCATCACTAAAGGTTAAACTTTTTTCTATATGTCTTTGATCTACAAATATAAGATTAATATTTCTTTTTTCAGGCTTTAAAAGTGAAAGTTTAATATCATCATAATGTTTTAAAATTTCTTTTTCTGATATTTTCTTTTTAATTATCATAGCTGAAGTATTAATCTCATAAACTTCAGCTTTTCTAACAACATCTCTCTTTTCTTTAATATTTTTAGCTACTACATTCGGCACATTAATTGAGTTACTTATAGTTTTAATAAAAACATCGTTTACTAAATTTTTTTCACTTATCATTAATATTTCTTTTTCAGAAATTTTATTTCTACTTAAAAAGTAATTAAAATAATCCTTATTAAAAACACCTAACCTGTCATGGAAGTTTTTATTTTGAAATATAGTCTTTTTAATATATTTTTCAGAGGCAATAACTCCTAATTCATTTGACAATTGATTAATATATTCATTATTTATTAAATTGTTAAGAACTGATTTGTGTATTCCTAATGATTTAATCAATTCTTCAGATACAAGTTCATCATTGTTTTGTCTTAAACTATTTATGATTGTTTGATATTCTAAATTAAAATCATTTAATTTAATTTTAGACTTTCCAACGGATGCAACCGTGGGGTTAGAGTTTCCATTAAATATATCACCTATGCCCCATACAGCAAAACTTAGAGCTATAAGCACTATAAGCGACTTAGTCCCAAGGTTTTTTATAGACGTTACTATTTTTTTTAACATAATAATATACATATTTAACATTTTTGTATAAATATAAAACAATTAATTTATAAATTTTTAAAGGTATTAATGAATTGAAATTTTTAGTAGCAAATTGGAAGATGAATAAAAGCTTTGATGATGGGTTAAAGACTATACTTGAAATTAACAAAGAAATTAAAAATAACAGACGAAAAAAATATATATTCTTACCGCCAGTGCAGTCTACTCTTTTCTTAAAAAACTATATTTCTGATAATAGAATTTTATTTGGAAGTCAAAATTGCAGCCATTTTAACAATGGAGCTTACACAGGAGAAATTTCAGCTGAAATGATAAAAAAAATAGGCTGTAAATATATTCTAATAGGCCATTCGGAAAGAAGAGGTTATTTTAATGAGCAGGATGATGTATTATTTGAAAAAGTCAGAAGAGCAAATGAGCAAAATCTTAAAGTTATTTTTTGTGTAGGAGAAAGTATAGATAATTACAACAAAAATATAAGTGCAAAAGTAATCATACAACAATTATCAAGAGTGTTTGATAAAACTACAAAATTTAAGAATCTTTTAATAGCATATGAACCAATATGGGCAATAGGAAGTAGTAAAACTCCAAAAATGAATGAAATAGAAAATATTCATTTAGAAATAAAAAAGATTATGAAGAAAAAATATAAGCTTCCTAATATTCCTGTTTTATATGGTGGCTCTGTAAATTCAAAAAATTCGTCAGAAATTTTTTCTCTTAAAAGTGTTGATGGTGGATTAATTGGAGGGGCATCATTAATTGCTAGTGAATTTTGCAAAATTTATGATACTCTGTAATTTAAAAGGAAAAACATGTTTAATTTATTTTTAATACTCCATGCTATTCTAGCAATAACACTAATAATTATCATTTTAGTACAGAGAAGTGATGGGGGTGCTCTAGGTGGTATCGGAGGAGGAAGCTTCTCAGGTATGCTAACGGGAAGGAGTTCTGCTAACTTTCTTACAAAACTTACAGCCGTCGTAGCAGCTCTTTTTTTAGCAAATAGTCTTTTATTAGCAATATTATCGGGAAACAACAAAAATAATTCAATTGTTAATGAAACTGTCATTGAAGATTTAATCGAGGATGATAATAAAGGAGACAGAAAACCAATTGTACCTGATACGGAGTAAATTGTTATATTTAAGAATACCAATTTTAAAACTAAAATAATTTTCATTACGGGAGGTGTTGTCTCGTCTTTAGGAAAGGGTTTAACCGCTGCATCATTAGCTACAAACTTGCAGTCTAGAGGTTTTAAAGTAAAACTTAGAAAACTTGACCCCTATTTAAATATTGACCCTGGAACAATGAATCCTAACCAACATGGAGAGGTTTTTGTAACTAAAGATGGAGCAGAAACAGATCTTGATTTAGGCCATTACGAGAGATTTACAGGAGTAAATGCAACTAAAAATGACAATATTACAGCAGGAAGAGTATATCAAAATGTTATTAATAATGAGAGAAAGGGTAAATATTTGGGAAAAACTGTACAAGTAATTCCCCATGTAACTAATGAAATAAAATATAGAATATGTTATGATTTAAAACATATTGATTTTTTAATAGTGGAAGTTGGCGGAACTGTAGGTGATATAGAAAGCCTGCCATTTCTTGAAGCTATAAGACAACTAAGTAATGACCTTTCAAATAATCAAACAATATTTTTGCACCTTACACTTGTACCGTATTTAAATGCAGCAGATGAACAAAAAACTAAACCTACTCAGCATTCTGTTAAAGAGCTAAGAGAAATTGGTATTCAACCTGATATACTTATCTGTCGGTGTGAAAGAAATATATCAAAATCTGATAAAGAAAAAATAGCGTTATTTTGTAATATTAGTGTAAAAAATATTATTCAAGCTTTAGATGTTAATAGTATTTATGAATTACCTTTAGTTTTAAATAAAGAAGGTTTAGATAAGAGAGTGTTGCTTAACCTTAAAATCAAAACCAAAAAAGACTCTAATCTTAAACACTGGGAGAAAATTAGCTATATAAAGCAAAACCCTAAGTATTCGGTAGATATAGGCATAATAGGAAAATATATTCAACTTAAAGATGCTTATAAATCTTTGATTGAAGCTTTAAGCCATAGTGGCATAAAGAATGTAGCAAAGGTTAATATTAATTGGATTAATTCAGATAATTCATTTTTATCAAAAGATCAGTTTAAAAAGTTAAATGGAATATTAGTTCCAGGCGGTTTTGGTGAAAGAGGAATACTGGGCAAAATTAATTCTATAAAGTATGCTAGAGATTTTAAAGTGCCTTTCTTGGGAATTTGTTTTGGCATGCAGTTGGCAGTTATTGAGTATGCAAGAAATGTTATAGGTATAAAAAATGCTAGCTCTAGTGAGTTTAATGATGGCGGAAAAGATAATATAGTAGGCTTAATGACTGAATGGATCAAAAACGGTAAGCAAATAAAAAGAGACCTTAATGTTGATTATGGAGGATCAATGAGGTTAGGTAGTTATAAATGTATTTTAAAAAATAAGACTTTAATAAAAAATATTTACAAAAAAGATCTTATAGAGGAAAGACATAGACATAGGTATGAAATGAATATCAAATATGAAAATTTATTTAAAAAAAATGGTTTAATAATTTCGGGAAAGTCTCCAGATGGAAAATTACCAGAAGTCATTGAACTTCCAAGACATCCTTGGTTTTTAGGTGTTCAGTTTCATCCAGAGTTAGCTTCGCAACCCTTAAAACCGCATCCAATATTTAATTCTTTTATAGCGGCATCATTAGAAAATAAAAAAAATGAAAAACATTAATAAATCTGTGATTATAAAAGATAAGGAAATAAATAATAATAATCCTTTTACTCTTATTGCTGGACCCTGTGTAATAGAAAGTTCTGATCATGCTATAAGTATGGCCACTAAAATAAAAGCAATTTGTGATGAATTAAGTATAAAATTTATTTATAAATCTTCTTTTGATAAAGCCAATAGATCAAGTATTTCTAGTAATAGAGGAGTAGGAATGAAAGAAGGTTTAAAGATTTTTGAGCTTTTAAAAAACAGACTTGATTTAGAGATTATCACTGATGTTCATGAAAAAAGCCAATGTTTAGAGGTAATGAGTGTAGTAGATATTTTACAAATACCAGCATTTTTATGCAGACAAACTGATTTACTGCAAGAGGCTGCTAAAACAGGTAGAGTAGTGATGGTAAAAAAAGGTCAATTTTTAGCACCATGGGAAATGAATAATATTGTAAAAAAATTAGAAGTTGCAGGATGTTCAAAAATTATTTTATGTGAAAGAGGTACTTCATTTGGATATAACAATTTAGTATCAGATATGAGATCAATACCTATAATGCAAGAAACAGGATGGCCTGTAATATTTGATGCTACTCATTCAGTGCAACAACCAGGTGGTTTAGGAGTAAGTTCAGGAGGACAAAGAGAATATGTGCCTTATCTAGCTAAAGCCGCAGTAGCAATAGGCGTTTCTGGAATCTTCATAGAAACTCATCAGGATCCAGATAATGCACCCAGTGACGGGCCTAATATGCTACATATAGATAATTTAAAAAAGTTATTAGAAAAACTTAAACAAATAGATAAGATAGTGAAAGATTATGAGTAATATTAAAAATATAAAAGCATATGAAATTTTAGACAGCAGAGGTGTTCCAACACTTTTAACCGAAATTATATTAGAAAATGGGATTAAAGGGCAGGCTGCGGTTCCTTCAGGTGCTTCAACTGGCATCTATGAGGCTTTAGAATTAAGAGATAAAGATAAAAAAAGATATTTAGGAAAAGGTGTACTTAACAATGTAACTTTAATTAATTCTATTATTTTAGAAACATTACAAGGACAAGATGTAAGAAATCAGAAAAATATTGATAATATCTTACTTGAACTAGATGGGACAAAAAATAAAAGTAAGTTAGGTGCTAATACTATATTATCTGTAAGCTTAGCTGTTGCTAAAACTGCTGCTTTATATGAGAAAGTAGAACTTTATAAATATTTGGGAGGGCTTAATACTAATTATTTGCCTATTCCATTAGTTAATATAATTAATGGAGGTGCGCATGCTTTAAATAATTTAGATATTCAAGAATATATGATTGCTCCCGTGGGAGCAAAATCTTTTAAAGAGGCAATAAGATGGTGTTCTGAGATATTCTTTAATTTAAAAGAATTACTAAAGACTAATAATTTATCTACTGCTGTTGGAGACGAAGGAGGGTTTGCTTCTAACTTTAAGAACAATTTTGAGCCCTTAGAGTATATAGTCAAAGCAATTAAGAGAGCTAAACTTAAACCAGAAAAAGACGTATTATTATCATTAGATGTTGCGGCGTCAGAATTTTATAAAAAAAATAAATATAATTTAAAAGCAAATAAAAAATCTTTAACTAGCAATCAAATGGTTGACTTTTTATCAAATATTGTATCAAATTATCCTATTTTTTCTATCGAAGACGGTTGCTCAGAAGATGATTGGACTGGGTGGACAAATCTTAGCACAAAAATCAATAGTAAGACATTAATAGTAGGGGACGATTTATTTGTAACTAATAAAGAAAGATTAAAAAAAGGAATAATTAAAAAAGCTGCTAACTCTATCTTAATAAAACCTAATCAAATAGGTTCTTTACTGGAAACAATGCAAACGATAAATCTAGCAAAAGCCAATAAAATTGAGACTATAATTTCTCACAGATCAGGAGAAACAGAAGATAATTTTATAGCTGATCTTTCTGTAGGTACTAATTCTAAAATTATCAAGACTGGCTCAGTTACTAGATCAGAGCGTTGCTCTAAGTATAATAGGCTTTTATATATAGAGAAAAATAATAAAAATTTAGAATATGCGGGTAATTATTTTAATGAATAAATTAAAAGTTTTTCTTCTATTAACTATTTTACCAGTGTCTTATTTAGTTTACCATTTAATAGGCTTTGAAAATGGTATTAATGCGTATTTTCAAAAAGTAAAAATTATAGAGAACAAATTGAGTTATCAAGAAGAATTAATAAATGAAATTAATTACTATAAAGATAAAATAATGTTATTAAATCATGATGTAGATACTGATTATTTAGAAGAACAATCAATTGACCTAGGTCTTTCACCCAAAAATTCTTATACCATAAACTTAAAGTAGTCTATAAAAAATAGACCCATTTTTCAGTATTTTATAGAATTAATTGACATTTTTTTCAATTCGAATTAAAATCATAGTATGTATGAATTAAATCACTCAGAAATTATTAGTAAATTAGGGGGTGGAAAAAAACTAACTGCTAGATTAAGAACATTATCTTCTGAAAATATTAATGAAAAAACCGTGTACTCTTGGGTAAGACAAGGGATTCCTGATAGATGGAAAATAGCTGTAGCAAGATGTTTATTAGAAGATAATTTAGAAATTAGTAAATACACTAACTTACTACCGCCTGGTATTACCATAGATAACTTGACTTCAGCTAATAACTCAATACAAATTTTTTCTGATTCTAAAGTACTTAAGGTTGATGAAAAATATTTAAATATAAATGTTGATAAAGAAACTTCTTTAAAGATTTATCAATTAATGCTTAAAATAAGAAGGTTTGAAGAAAAAGTTGGGCAATTGTATAGTATGGGATTAATAGGCGGATTTTGTCATCTTTACATAGGTCAAGAAGGTGTCATAGCAGGAATTGAAAGTATAGCTAATAAAAATGATTGTTTTATAACTGGCTATAGATGTCATGCTCATATGGTTTCTAGAGGCGAGCCTTTAGTCAATATATTTTGTGAATTATTAGGTAAAAAAAATGGCTCATCTAATGGTAAAGGTGGGTCAATGCATCTGTTCAAAGCTGAAAATAAATTTTTTGGTGGGCATGGAATTGTTGGTGCTCAAGTCCCACTAGGGACTGGTATAGCTTTTTCAAACAATTATTTGAATAATAAAGCCATAACTTTCTGTTTTTTTGGAGATGGTGCAGTAAACCAAGGGCAAGTTTATGAAGCATTCAATATGGCTGCTTTATGGAACCTTCCGATAATTTATATTATTGAAAATAATCAATATGGTATGGGGACTTCTGTAGAAAGAGCAAGTGCTATGACTGAGTTATTTAGAAGAGGAGAGTCATTTGGTATTAAAGGATATGAAATTGATGGTATGGACCCTTTAGCTATGCATTTACACTTAAAAAAAATACACAATCAAGTTTTGAATGACAAAGTTGGTCCAATACTTATAGAAGCAAAAACATATAGGTACAGAGGTCATTCAATGTCAGATCCTGGAAAATATAGAACTAGGCAGGAAATTCAAGAAACTAGAGAAAATAGAGATCCTATTGAAAGAGTAAGGTCTTTTTTACTAAATAATAAATTTACTACTGAAGAAGACTTAAAAAGTATGGATAAAGCAATTAAAGATGAAGTTTTAAATGCTTCTGAAGTTGCTAGAGAAATGGAGTTACCCAGTGATGAATCATTATATTTAGATGTCTATAGTCAAAATCAAGGAACTAATTGATTATGATGATTACTGTTAGAGAGGCTTTAAGAGATGCAATGGCAGAGGAAATGAGAACAAATCCTAAGGTGCTTTTGATAGGTGAAGAAGTTGGAGAGTATCAAGGGGCTTATAAAGTTAGTCAGGGTTTATTAGAAGAATTTGGTAAAAAAAGAGTAGTAGATACTCCTATTACTGAAGCAGGCTTTACAGGTTTGGCGATTGGAGCTGCTATGAATGGATTGCGCCCTATCGTAGAGTTTATGACTTGGAATTTTGCTATGCAAGCTATAGATCATATAATAAACTCTGCTGCAAAAACTTTCTATATGAGTGGTGGTAAAATAAATGTTCCAATAGTTTTTAGAGGTCCAAATGGTGTTGCTTCAAGAGTTGCAGCACAGCATAGTCAAGATTACTCATCCTGGTATTCACATATTCCTGGGTTAAAGGTTTTGGCACCTTATGATGCAAATGATTCAAAAGGACTATTAATATCTGCTATTAGAGATAATGATCCAGTAATATTTCTTGAGCACGAATTATTATATAATGAAAAATTTAAAATGAACAATAATGAAAATAAAATTGAAATAGGTAAAGCTAAGGTAATGGTTGAAGGTAAAAATATTACTATTATATCATATTCTAGAGCAGTGGAAACCGCAATGAAAGTACAAAAAGAACTTCTAAAAAATAATATTAATGCAGAAGTTATAAACCTAAGAACTTTGAAACCACTAGATGAACAAACAATCATTAAATCAGTTAAAAAAACTAATAAAGTTTTAGTTATAGAAGAGGGTTGGAAACAATCAGGGGTAGCATCAGAAATAATAACTATCATAATTGAAAATGCATTTGATTATTTAGACGTAGAGCCTTTAAGGTTTTGTGGAAAGAGTGTTCCATTGCCATATGCTGAAAATTTAGAAAAAAATTCTCTTCCTGATGTAGATATTATTGTTAGTAAGTGTATAGAAATATGTTAATTTATAAAGAGGTGAAATAATTATGCCAGTAGCTATTTTAATGCCAGCCCTTTCTCCAACAATGACAGAAGGAAATATTGCAAAGTGGCTTAAGACAATAGGTGATGATATAGTTTCAGGAGATATTATTGCTGAGGTAGAAACTGATAAAGCTACTATGGAAGTAGAAGCTATTGATGAGGGAAAACTGGCTGCCATAATGTTCCCAGATGGATCAGAGAATGTGCCAGTAAATAAACTTATTGGAGTAATATCATTGGAAGGTGAAGATGAGAAAGATATAAAAAGCTTTTTAACGGAAAATACAGATAAAACTTTAGATAAAAATACTGATAAAGTTATAAAAAAACAAAGAATCAATAGTTCTGAAAATAAGGAAAACTTAAAAGAAGATAGTATTAATCTTGCTAATACAAAGAAAAACTTAGAAGAGGAAATCACTAATCCTCCTGAAAAGCATAAAAAAGTTAATATTGAAAATGACATCAATAAAATGCCCAGCTCACAAATAGAAAATAATAAAGAACAAAGAATACTTATATCACCTTTAGCTAAAAGAATAGCTGAACTTAAAAATATTGATGTATCAAAACTAATTGGATCAGGACCAAGAGGTAGAATAGTAAAAAAAGATTTAGAAGCCAATATTGAAGTAGAATCTATAAAAGTCTCTAATTCATTTATAAATGAAGACATAGAAGAAAAGTCTATTATAAAACTTACAAATATAAGAAAAACAATTGCTAGTAGATTAAAAGAAGCTAAATCTACAATACCACATTTTTATTTAAAAGGTAAAGCCGAGGTCGAAACACTAGTTAAGGAAAGAATTAAATTAAATAAGTTTCTTGAAGATAATAATGCTAATTATAAATTAAGTTTCAATGACTATTTTATTAAAGCTCTAGCTTTATCATTGAAACGAGTGCCAGCTATGAATGCAACTTGGAACGGTGATGGAACATTAACAGCTTATAAACAAGTAGATATTAGTGTGGCAGTTGCTACTGATGATGGGTTATTTACTCCAGTTATTAAGCATGCTTGTACAAAAAGCCTTGAAGTAATTTCAAATGAGGTTAAATCTTTTGCTTCTAAAGCAAAGGAAGGTAGATTGTTACCTAATGAATATACAGGAGGCTCCTTTTCTATTTCTAACTTAGGTATGTATGGTATTGAAGAATTTTCAGCTATCATTAATCCACCACAATCAGGAATTATAGCAATAGGTGACATAATAAAAGAACCTGTAGTTAATAATAATGATATAAAAATTTCAAATACAGTTTCTTATGTAGTCTCAGTAGATCATAGAATAGTAGATGGCGCTACCGCAGCGCAATTATTAAAGTATTTTAGGTTTTTCTTAAACAATCCATCAGCAATGTTAATATAATGATTAAAGAGTCTTATGATATTATTATTATTGGTGCAGGCCCTGGGGGTTATGTCGCTGCTATTAGAGCTGCTCAACTAAAACAAAAAGTTCTTGTCATTGAAAAAAGTGAATTAGGTGGAGTTTGTTTAAACTGGGGGTGTATTCCTACTAAAGCATTACTAAGATCTTCGGAAATTTTAAATAATTTTAAAAATGGAAATAAGTTTGGTATAGAATCTGACGCAAAGTTTTCTTTAGACAATATGGTAAACAGATCAAGGAATGTTTCAAAAAGACTATCTGATGGCATTGCTTATTTATTTAAGAAACATGCAATAGAATATAAAAAAGGAAATGCTATTATCAAAAACAACAACACAGTATCAATAACAAATAAAGGTAACTCTGTAGATATAGAGTTTAAAAGTTTAATTATAGCAACAGGTGCAAAGCCAAAAATACCAGTATTTCTTGAAAAACATGAGAATGTATTATGGGATTATAAAAATGCTATGGTACCTGATATATTACCAAAAGATTTGGGCATAATTGGATCTGGTGCTATTGGAATAGAATTTGCTAGTTTTTACAATGACTTAGGAGTTAAAGTTGATGTATTTGAATTAAAAAATAGAATTTGTCCTAATGAAGATAAAGAGGTATCTGTTTTTTTAGAAAAAGCACTAACAAAAAAAGGAGTATCATTTTATAAAAACTATGAGGTAACAAATTTTAATAATAAAGATAAAATGGAATTATTAGTTAGTAATAATTCATTAAAAAAAACATTTTCTTATGACAGGGTTTTAATAGCTATTGGAGTTCAAGGAAATACTGATAAATTAGGAATTGAAAATACTAAAATCAAGGTAAACAATAATCAAATTATTACTTATGAATTTGGTAAAACTGATGAAAATAATATTTATGCTATTGGAGATGTTGCGGGCTTACCTTGGCTTGCTCATAAGGCTAGTCATGAGGGAATAGCTTGTGTAGAACATATAGCTAAATTTAAAAATACACATAGTCAAACTCATACACCTATACCATCTTGCATTTATAGCAATCCTCAAGTTGCTTCAATTGGTTTAACCGAAGAGCAAGCAATTTTATTAAAAAAGCAAATTAAAATTGGAAAATTTCCTTTATCAGCTAATGGTAAGGCATTAGCACTGGGAGATTCAGAAGGCTTCATTAAAACAATATTTGATAAAGATACTGGAGAAATTCTTGGTGCTCATATGATTGGACCTGAAGTTACTGAGTTAATAAATACATTTTCATTAGCTATTAAATTAGAAGCTACAGAAGAGGATATAATAAATACAATTTTTCCTCATCCTACACTATCTGAATCTATACACGAATCAGTATTAGATGCCTTTGATAGAGCGATACACATATAATGCCTGATAACAATTTATATATTTCAAAGGCTCATTTAAATAATAATTCTGCTATTAGACTTAAAAGACCTAGTTGGATTAAAGTAAAGGCTCCAATATCAGATGGTTACAATAGTTCTAAAGATCTTGTAAAACAATTAAAATTAAATACTGTTTGCCAAGAAGCAGCCTGTCCAAATATAGGAGAGTGCTGGGAAAAAAAACATGTAACTATTATGATTTTAGGAAGGGTATGTACTAGAAAGTGTACTTTTTGTAATATAGCTACAGGTTTACCAGAAAAAGTCAATAATGAGGAACCAATTAAGATAGCAGAAGCTATCGCTAAACTTAAATTAAAACACGTAGTGATAACTTCAGTGGATAGAGATGATTTAGTCGATGGAGGAGCACTACACTTCAGTAATTGTATTCAAGAAATTAGAAAGTTAGATAAGAAAGTAACAATAGAAATTTTAGTACCAGATTTTCAAAGAAAGAAAAATGCTCTTCAAATTATTGCTAACTCTATACCTGATGTTTTTAATCATAATTTAGAAACTATACCGAGATTGTATAAAGAAGTAAGAAAAGGTGCCAATTATAAACATAGCTTGAGTATTCTTGAAGCAATAAAAAGCTATAATAATAAAGTTTGGACTAAGTCAGGTCTTATGGTGGGTCTTGGAGAAAGTATTTCTGAAATTTTTTCTGTTATGAAAGATATGAGAAATCATAAAGTAGATTTCATTACTATTGGTCAGTATTTGCAACCAACAAAAGGACACCAAGAGTTAAAAAAATACTATTCTTTAGAAGAATTTAAAATATTAGAAAAAAAAGCTTGGAAATTAGGATTTTCAATGGTGTCATGCTCTCCTTTAACTAGATCTTCTTATCATGCTGATGAAGATTTTATGAAACTAAAAAAAGCAGATGCAAGATTATAGAAGTAAAACAACTCTTCCTTATACACCAGAACAATTATTTGATATTGTTATAGATGTTGAATCTTATCCTGAATTTTTGCCATGGTGTTTATCTTCTAAAGTTATTAATAGGACTGACAAGTATAATTTCGTTGCAAATTTAAATGTAGGTTATAAAGCTTTAGATGAACAATATACTAGTAGAATTAAGTCAAAATTTGCAAGTGAAATTAATTCTATAGCTATTTCTGGCCCTTTTAAAAAATTAGATAGCACTTGGAACTTTAAAGGTCTGCATAATAGTAGTTGTGAAGTAAGTTTTAGTATAGAGTATGAATTTAAATCTTTTTTTCTAGATAAATTAATGGGAAGTTTATTCAAAAAAGCAACTATAAAAATGTTAGATGCATTTGAGAGTAGAGCTAATGATCTATATGATTGAACTAGTAATTTCATAAGCTTTTCTTATTGCATATTTTGTAGCTGAAAGCCTTATTTGAAATCTAGTACCTGAGTAGTTTTGTTTAAAAATAAAATTTTTATTATTTTTTTTAAAGTTGAAGCTATGAAAAACAGTACCTACGGGCTTGATTTTAGTTCCACCTTTTGGACCTGCAATACCTGTAACTCCTATATGAATATCAGAGTTATGTTTTTTCTTTAAACCTTCCACCATAAGTTTGGCAACTTGTCTACTTACAGCACCATATTTAACTAAAATATTATTAGAAACTCCCAAGTATAAACTTTTTGATGAATTAGAGTATGTCACAAGTCCGCAGTCTATGACTTCTGAGGCACCAGAAATAGCTATTAATTTAGAAACTATCATACCTCCAGTGCATGACTCAGCTATACTTATACTAAGTTTTTTTTTTATACAGTATTTTATAAATATTTCATTAAAATTTATCATATAAATTTATTATAATTAATAAGGTTATTGTAGCTTGAATGCCTGCTATAATATCATCAAATATTACACCATAATGATTAGAGTACTTTTTATCTATAATATTAGCTGGAAAAAATTTAATAATATCAAATATTCTAAACAGTAAAAAAGCTAAAATAATTTCTAAATAATTAAAGTTTATAAAAGCAAGTGGTATTAATTGTCCTAATACTTCATCAATAACAATTTCTGATTTATCAGACTTCCCAACTTTAGTTTGATATATAAAAACTGTATATAAAGAAATAACTAACAGGATTATAAAAAATACTATAAAAAATATATAAGAAAAACTTATTAAAATTAAAAGCCCTATTAGCAACGCAACAAGTGATCCAAGTGTTCCAGGCATTTTACTTACAAACCCTAACCCAAATAATGTACAAATATTTTTTGCTAGTAAAAATTTTAATTTAGTCATTATCCATATACTTTTTTATAGTTACTAAAGAATAACATGATATTCCTTCCTCTCTTCCTGTAAAACCTAAACCTTCTGTAGTGGTAGCCTTTATAGAAATATTTTCTATGTTAATTTTTAAAGTTTTAGCTAAAACCTTTCTCATTTGTAAAACATATTTTGAAACTTTTGGTTTTTCTGCAACTAAAGTGCAGTCAATATGAGATATTTCTATTTTATTTTTTTCTAAAATACTATTTACTTTATCTAATAATATTAAAGAGCTTATTCCTTTAAACTTATTTTTTGTATCTGGAAAATGTGTTCCTATGTCACCTAATGAAGATGATCCTAGTAATGCATCTATCAATGCATGTATACCTACATCTGCATCTGAATGACCTAAAAGACTGAATTTGTTCGCAATCTTTATCCCAAAAAGTATTATATATTTGCCTTTAACAAGCTTATGAGTATCAAAGCCTTGACCTACTTTAATTGTATATTTTTTTCTCATACTTTTTTCTTTTAACCATTGTTCTTTAGTTGTTATTTTTAAGTTTTCAGGCTCACCTTTTACAGTAAATATTTTTTGATTAGAAGCATAGAATATCTGCGAGTCGTCAGTAAATGTAGATAAATTCTTTTTATTTTTAATATACACTTCATATAGAATACTAAAATCAAATAATTGAGGAGTTTGAG
>MDTB01145569.1_pt1 | contig 21901 bp, 11 predicted proteins | sample 811161 | NCBI WGS metagenome assembly MDTB01 (sample SAMN05326650, study PRJNA326480) | marine metagenome | isolation source: seawater | place: Mediterranean Sea | collected 2009 | reverse complement strand
CAATTTATATTCTTCGAATTGGGCGGATGTTAGTCCGCCTTCAAGTTGGTTTACCAAAAACTCCAATCGGGGCTCTGGTGTCGGAAAAGAAGTGCTTTTAGAGGGTAAAATACTCTCTGAAATAAGCCCGATAAATTGTTCGTCCTTTTCCTTTAATTGAGGCACTGAGGCGATAAAGGTGTTACAGTGGCTCAGCGTCGCAACGCCGCCAATACCCATGGCAATGGACTGAAGTGCTTTTCTTCTTCTCATATATCAAATATACATTTTTAATAAAAAAAACATACAGATGAAATGGCAGCAGGCTTATCAAAGGACAAAAGCCAATAAGATTACTAGAGTTACAACTTCAGAAAGGGATAGAAAAACCTGCAAACCAGCATCATTGGGCATTTCTGTTCACAGATAAAAAGCACTACAAGAGGGCGAAATCAAGCAAGCTTAGAAGGTTATCTAATTTTTTTCCTCATTCTTTTTACTAAAGGCCTCGCTGAATGCACCTCCAATTAAGCCCGCTGGAAGGGCCACTAATCCCAAACCTACGTATACAACTAGTGAAGCGAACAACTTCCCTCCGCCAGTAATGGGAAAAACATCTCCATAACCCACAGTTGTTAGTGTAGCAACTGCCCACCACATTGAGTGAAAAATATCGGGAAATTTATCCGGCTGAACAGGGTTTTCAAAATGGTATATCCCAACAGCAGATATATATAAAATAAAAATAGCAAGTATACTGAAAATGATCAGTTCCTTTTTAATTCGATTAAAAGCAGCTGCAATATTTTTGGAGGCTGGCTCATATTTAATTAATGATAAAAATCTTAAAACCCTTATTTCACGGAGATCGGCAGGTAGTCCCAGATAGTAAGGAATTAAAGCAATGATGTCGACTAACCCCCAAAAACTAAAAATAAATTTAAATCTTTTGGGTGCAGAATAGACCCGCAACAAATATTCAATGGAGAAAATAACAATGGGTATGATTTCCCAACTTTCTAAATAAGTGTGATATACTGCCATGGAGTCCATGGTTTGCAATGCGTGATCAATTACAGTAATAAATATTATCGAATAGATGAAGACATCAATCCCTCTTGCTATTTTGCTGTTTTTATCGGTAAGGTAAAAGTGAATTTTTTCTCTCATTTACTTGTGATTTATGGTTACTTTTTTTTCTTGTCGGGATTTTTTTTGTCATCCTTGACATCTTCTTTCTGATCTTCTTTTTTTAAGTCCTCTTTATTTTTTGTTTCTTCTTCTTTGGCGATCTCTTCCTCTTTATTGGCTTCTTCTTCTGTTTTTTCAATTTCTTTAACCTCTTCAGAATCGTTAGCCATTTTTTGTAACGTATCTATTTCAGACCCAGCTTCCTCTTCCAACTCAAGCTCTTGATCTTCACTTTTCATTTCCTCAGTCTGCTGAACTTGTCCTTTTTTTTGTTTTTCCTTAAACTTTCCCATTTCAAAAAAATTAAAATAATTTTTGCCAAGGCTTTTCTCCTTGGTTTTGAATTAAATCGATGTATAATTGGAGTGAATTACAATTTGAATTTTCGCTAAAAGCCTCATAAATAATTATAAAATTGGCCATCAGAAAGTAAGCCAGCCCCTCACAGTAGGGAGAGTTAAAAGATTGGGGTAGTTTTAATTTATTCCAGTGAAAACGTTCTAAAAGTGGATCCTCTGGATTTTCTGGATAAGGACCTGATAGGTAATTATTGATAAACCAAGTTATAGACCTCCACAAAGGGGGGGCCAAATAAAGCTTTGGAAATTCGGGGAGTAAAAAAGCTCTGTTACCGACCTTACCCATAACAAAAGGACCTATATCATCTGAGTAGTTAGAGAATTCCGTTTCGCTCTTGGTCAAGTCTTCGATCTGATATTCTTGGTTTAAAAAATCAATGAAGTTGGTGTAGGACTGCAAAATATTCTTATCGATAGAACTGAAGAGTCTTTTGGCCTCATTTTTGAATCCATTTTCTAATGCAGGATGTTTTTCTTCTGCTGAAATACTGTCAAGCATTTGGAATAATTGTTTCGCCCTTTCTTCATTTAACGGCTTTTTAAACAATTCAATTCTTCCATAAAATGTGCTGGTATATACACGAGTTCCTTTGGGCCTTTCTCCCTCATATTTCCACAACTCTTGATCAAAATATTTTTGACCTGCTTCCTTTTCAGACTGAAAAACAAGGTAGGAAATTGCTTTTTCTGTAGCTCCTGAAAATTTTAATCCTGTTGAGAGTCGATACATTTAAATTTCTATTGATGCTGCACTGATGTCGCTTTCGTTTTCTTGTATTCCCTGACCGCCATCGGTTTCTGAAAGGGTACTAACTTCATTTGGGGTTGTTTCAAACCTTTGAAGTGGACTATTACTTGCTGTAGAATGGTTTGCCAGGCCTTGTAATTGCTTGATTCCTGATTTATCACGCTTGTTGGCAAGGGTATCTATTTCCATTAATTGAGAGACATTAGAACTTCCGTCTGCAGCATTTTGAGCTGTTTTTAAAGATGAAGGTCCGGCAGCTTTTAACTGAGAAACTTGACCATCAACACCCGTGTTTTCAACATCAAAAGCAGCTGCTCCGCCCGCACTTTCTGAATCGTTGCCTACTTCCTCTGCATTTTTGCCCATTTCATCGGCCTCTTTTTCTAGCCCCTCATCGTCGTTGATCTCCACGTCTGCTTTAAACTGTTTGGTAGGCGCTACCCTCCCTTGCTTTTGTTGTGCAACGTGCCAAGCTTCATGAGGAAGGTGCTTTTCCTGACCGGGTCCAAGGTGAATGTCTGTACCTTGCGCATATGCATGGGCATTAAGTTGAGCAGGTTTATCAGAGTTTTTGTGGACCGATACGTCTGACATGTCTTGACCAGATAGCTTTTCAACTCCTGTTTTGAGGTTACTTGGCAGGTCTCCACCGCCACTTTTTCTCTGGACAGCCGGCGGAGGAGCAGCCCCGCCTGAAGTTCCTTTAAATTTTCCTTGTACTGCATCGGCATCAGCACCTTCCTCTTCTTTTTTGGAATCGTCATCTTCCGATTTTGCATCTTCCAATTCCTTTTCGCTATCACCAGAGGTTTCCTTAGGGTCTGGTGGCTTGGCTTTCATGTCCTTACCAGGAATAGAGATGTCATCGGCTCCAAACTGAAAGCCTTTGAGTATGTTTTCTAAAGTAAAATCTACTGGACCGAATTCTTTTTCAAGAGAAGCCACTTTACCTTCTACAATCTTAAAATCAAATTCTTTCTTGAAAAATAAAAATTTGAGTTTTACAGCAGCAAAAAGAGCTCCAAGTAGGGCAGCGTACAAGGAACCACTAACTTTTATTCCTTTGGAATCAGCGGTGAGATTCAACATGGCGTCGATAACACCTTTAAGCTGAGCTTTTAATCCTGCGGAAACCTTTGCAAAAGATAAACCAACACTAATTCCCCCAAAGAGATCAATTGACACCTCTCCGTGACCAATTAATGTGGCAGAGCGAATTTCAAAGGTTGAAAAGTCTGGTATAAAATGGGGATCCGTTTTAAAACCGGTAACCATGTCTGCCGATGCCTTGGCTCCAAAACCAATTTGAGTACTTACTTCTATAAAAACACCAGGAACCCCAGCAGGCAGCATAATGGCAGGGGGCTCAAAAGAAAATTTTTCTTCAAAAAACGTAAATGCGCCACCTGCCTCTACGTCGTAGCCTTTATCACCCTCTCTGGTTCCTTTAGCATTTATTTCATAAAGCCCCCCAGGACCTTCAACAGTTCCTGCAATATTCTCTAAAAAACCGTTGTTTACCTCGGCATTAACATTGACTTTATTCCCAGCGACTTCAGTATCTATAGCTGCCTGTCCTCCCATATTGAGGGAGGAAAAATCAGGAGCAAAATTTGGATCAGTATTTATGGTTCCGTGAACAGAGCCTTGTATTGGACCGTTTGCAAACGATCCTTCGCCTGTAATTGTATATCCTTCTCCATTGTCTTCAACTGAAGCATTGATTACATACAGTCCATTAGGGCCTTCAACTGTTCCTGCCAAACTTACCAGAGAGCCGTTGACCATGACTCCTTTCATCACTATGTGATGTCCTGCTGTTTCAGTATCTACGTTAGCTTCTCCGCTAACATTTAGCGTATCGAGTTGAGGGTTGAAATTTGCATCCGTTCCGATTTCACCGGTGACCGTTCCTTCTACAGGACCGACAGCAAAATTTCCTCCACCAGTGATCGTGTAACCTTCTCCATTATTGACCACAGAAACCGATAACATGTACAATCCGTTGGGGCCCTCAATAGTTCCGACTAAACTTTGAAGAGAACCATTTTCCATGGTCCCTGCCATATTAATATGGTTTCCAGCCAAGTCTGTATCTACAGTTGCATCTCCACCAATTTGAAGAGAGTCTAGATTTGGGTTAAAGTTTTTGTCGGTCTGAATCTGTCCCTCAACATTTCCTTCAATCGGTCCTGCGGTAAATGCTCCTCCCCCCTCAATCGTGTAAGAATCTCCATTATCTGTTACCGCTGCGGTCAAGAGATACATCCCATTTGGACCATTAATTGTTCCCTCGAGGCTTTTCAATGATCCTGCCTCCATAGCTCCAGCCATGTTGATTTGATTGCCCGCAATCTGGGTATCGACTGTCGCATCTCCTGAAAGTATAGCACTGTCCATATCGGGAGTAAAACTCTGGTCGGTTAAAATTTCACCGTGAACATTTCCAACAACAGGGCCAGCAGTAAAGTTGCCATCACCAATGATTTTGTATTGTTCACCATTTTTTTCAACACTAGAATTAATGGTAAAGAAATCGTTTGGTCCTACAATCACACCCACCAGACTCGCCAAAGATCCATTCTCAACAGTGCCTGTCATGTTGATCTTTACCCCCATCATCTCTGTATCTACAGTGGCATCACCGTCGATATTTAGTGAATTAGGATCAATATTAAACGCACCGTCTGCTTCTATTTGGGCGTTCAGATTCCCTTGAACAGGACCCACAGCGAATGCTCCAGCACCCGATATGGTATAGGTGCCTCCATTATCTATTACTGAAACATTGATTAAAAAGACGCCATTTGGTCCTTCAACAACTCCAACCAAGCTCTTTAGTGATCCTTCCTCAACAGTACCTGCAAGATTAATCTTAATTCCAGCAATCTCTGTATCAACGGTTGCATTACCTCCTATATTTAAAGAAGATGGATCAATATTAAACGCAGCATCGGTATCAATTTGTGCATTCACACTTCCCTGAATTGGTCCTGCACTAAATGCCCCATCACCAGCAATGGTATATCCACCTCCGTTGTCTACTACAGAAGCATTGATTGTATAGGATCGGGCGGGTCCCTCGACAGTACCAAAAAGGGAGGACAATGAACCCCCAGCTACAGTACCAGCGAGGTCAATTTGATTTCCAGCAATTTCTTCACTCAAAGCAACATCTCCTCCAATATCAAATGAAGAAGGGTCAATATTAAACGCCGAATCTGTTAGAATCTCTGCATTTAAATTTCCCTGAAGTGGCCCAGCAGTAAAAGCACCGGCACCAGAAATTTTATATTGCTCTCCGTCTTTTTCTGCTGCAGCATTGATGGTAAAGAAGTCGTCAGGACCCACTATCACTCCGGTCAAACTAGCTAAAGATCCATTCTCGACAGTGCCTGACATATCGATTTTAATGCCCATCAACTCTGTATCGACTTTAGCATCCCCACCTATATTTAAGGAACTTGGATCGATGTTAAAGGCAGCGTCCGCCTCTATCTGTGCATTAAGATTTCCTTGAACAGGACCTACCGCAAAGGCACCGGCGCCAGAGATGGTATAGGTACCTCCATTGTCTACTACTGAAACGTTAATAAAAAACGATCCTCCAGGTCCCTCGACTGTTCCAGACAAACTTTTTAATGAGCCTTCTTCAACTGCGCCAGTTAAGTTGATTACAAAACCAGCAACCTCAGTATTTACAGCTGCGTCACCACCAACATTTAAAGATGATGGATCGATATTAAAAGCAGCATCGGTGTCAATTTGGGCATTTAAACTCCCCTGAATTGGACCAGCGCTAAATGCGCCCTGACCCGTAATGGTATAGCTTCCCCCATTATCCAAAACGGATGCACTGATCGTGTAAGATTGGTTAGGACCTTGTACCGTACCCAACAATTCAGAAAGTGATCCAGATTCGACCTTTCCTGCTAGATCAATTTGATTTCCAGCAATTTCTTCGCTCAGAGATACGTCTCCACCAATATTAAGTGTTGATGGATCTATATTGAATGTTGAATCGGTCTGTATTTCTGCATTTAAGGTTCCTTGAAGAGGACCTAATAAATAGGATCCTGAGCCCGTTATTGTATATGTGCCTCCATTGTCAGTAATGGCAGCATTGATTACAAATGCCCCATCAGGACCTTCTATTGTACCTGAGATACTGGACATGGAACCTGCTTCCATAGTCCCGGCCAGTTTAACGGTGACCCCTACGAGTTCTTTTTCAATATTTACTTGACCGCCAATATTGAGTGAGGATGGATCAACATTAAAAGATTTATCTGCAAGAATTTGGGCGGTAATAGCACCTTGAACCGGTCCTGTAGCATAGGCTCCTGTTCCTGTGATGGTATATGTGTCTCCACTATCTACGACTGATGCATTGATATAATAGGCGCCTTCAGGACCCTGGATTGTTCCAGCGAGACCTGCGAGTGAACCGTTTTCCATGGTTCCCTCAAGCTCGATAAGGATGCCTGAAACTTCTTTTGATACTTTTACACCACCTCCGACATTTAGCGTACTGGGATCGGGAATATAATTTTCGTCCGTACTTAAAGTTGCATTGAGCTGCCCTTCAAGGGGACCATTCGTATAGTTCCCCTGCCCAGATATTAAAATACCGTCATCGGTGCGACTCAGGCTTGCTTGAATTACATAGGCATCTCCAGGGCCTGTTATAGTCGCCGCTACCCCTTTCACGGACCCCTGAGCCTCTTCACCTTGAATATCGACTTTATTCCCTAATATTTCTTTAGAGATGCCAATACTCTTCGAGGAACTCTTCTCTTTTTTTTCTTCGCTATTTTCGTCTTTGCCTTCCTCTGCCAAAATTTAGTGTAAATGGTTAATACTAAGATAAAAATTAACTAAATAGAATCAATGGACTTTCCGTCCTTATTTAATTCTCTACGAATACCTTGAAGTATTATTTTTTCGGATATTTCTGATCCATTCCTCTTGGCCAGTAACCATGAGAATTGGATAACATTTTTGATACTTCCTCCACTCAATTTAAAATCTTTAGATAATCGGTCAATGGTACTTGTACTTATGGTTGCCATTTCATTTAAAAAGTTAGTCCAAAGAATTTTTCGTTCTCTAAAATCAGGCATCGAAAAATTGATGGTGGATTGTATTCTCCTGGAAAAAGCATTATCAATATTGGGTTTTAAATTGGTCGCTAAAATTATCAAGCCCTTATATTCCTCGACCCTTTGGAGCAAGTAGGCCGTTTGTTGATTTGCAAACTTATCTTTTGAGTCGCTTACCGCAGTCCTTTTAGAAAATAAAGATTCGGCTTCATCAAAAAACAAGACCCAATCCTTGTTCTCTGCTATATTGAATATTTTGGCTAAGTTCTTTTCTGTTTCACCGACATATTTAGAAACCATCTGAGAGAGATCGATTCGATATACATCTTTGTTATTCTTTTTGCCAATCAGAAGTGTAGAAAGTGTTTTTCCTGTACCTGGAGGTCCATAGAACAAACATTTATAACCTTTGTTAAGTTTTTTACTCAAAACTTTACTCTTATCGATCTCGTCCTTGTGTAAGAGCCAAGTATTGATGTTTTGGATTTCATCGAATATGACTGGATTCAAAACGAGGTCCTCCCAATTCATTTCCGTTTTAATGAGTTTGGCTGGAAATTCTGAACTGTAATCTGGTTTATACTCTACTCCCAATGTAAGCAACTGAATGATTTCTTCTGAAAGAGATATAATTCTGGACAGCACAGTGTCGTTCTCGGTTTTTAAGCTCAAACTGATAACCCCGTTTCTATTAAATACATGATTTTCATTAAACAGGCTTTGTGCACGGAATTTGGAACCAACCACATTTCCGAAATAAAGAAAAACAAGGGTCTCGAGGGTAGGAATAAATCTTGAATTCTTATCATCTACTTTTCCCCCAAATTCAGTAAAACGTTTGTCTAAACCTTTGTTTTTGATCAAAAACTTATCAAAAATATTTGATGAATACTGATATGCTAAAGATGAAATTACCACCAGACGTTCAAAATCATTGAGTTTTAACTTTTTTACCCAGTTGGCGTATTTACTGTCGTCATTGGACAGATCTGGTGGATTAAGGCTATTTTTTTCAATTGGTTTATTTGAGAAATGTTGCTTAAAGCGCGCTTCAATTAAATTATTCAGCCAAAACAACTCACTCGAATAAGTAATTGAGTTTTTTTCTGTTTCACTGCTGTTCTGATGGGTTTCTAATCGTATTTCCAATGAATTATCAGTTTTGTTTTCATTATACTGGTCTTTACTACGGAAAGATTCCAAGGTAAAAATTTAAGAAGTATATCTCTTGTCTCTTTTTCTACATGTAAATCGGCTCCAGAATTCTCGTCAATTTTCAATACTCCCTTACGCTTAAAGAAATAATCTCTTAAAGTAGCCACACTTTTTACTTTTCCCCATTGAGCGACTATAGTTTTAAGGGCCATGTCGCAAATACCTAACTCAATTTCGCCGAGTACTACGGCGTCGTCGACGTAAAAATCGATGTCTGCACCGCATAAAATTTTATTCAATGGTAATTCTGTTTCGTCAATCTCATTTTTTCCATCTACCAAATATTGTGTAGCAGCGATTGCTTTCTGAGTTGCCTCGTCACTTTTGAGCTTTCCATCTTCAATCAAATCTAATTTTGAAAACAAAATATTTAAAAAAGGCCAAGCGATTACCAATCCTGAATTGTTGACAGAGACCCCCTCCTCCAATTCAATTTTATTGACTTTTACTTCATTCAATATTTCAATTCTATCCGGCTTTCTTCTTTTGTCCTTTTGATCAAAGAAGGGCTTTAACTCAATCCATCTAATATCACTTTTAAAATCTTCTTTAAGAGCATCTGCTTGAAGTCTAAAAAAATCTTCACTAACCTTATTTTCAGCCAGGAAGTATTTTATATAAACAGCGATTAATTCATAAGGATTTACATCAAAATTGATTCTTGCCCATAATGGTAAAAGCACTTGAAGCCGATTTGCACGGGTCGGTTTTTCACTGAATTTAATAACAGTTTCTTTCAGTGCCGAATTCATTATTTCTGGAAGAGCGTTTAACAGATTTAGCAGTTGTGGATGAACCAATGCTGTCAGCAAGCGTCTCTCTTTTTCGGTTTTAACCAATTTAAAAAGTCGCTTTAATTTCTCTATATCTTGGGACCATAGATGCAATCGTTTTTTTAGTAATAGAGGATATGTCTTTACAAGATTATTAAATAAATCTATTTGGGATATTCCACTCATTTGTAATGGATAAAACCCCAGTTCGACAAAATGGCTTAAAGCATCTAATTTTATTTCGTCTCTACTAATTCTGTCAAGCATAAGTGACTGGTCTACCGACCTGCTTTGGGTATTCTCAAAAAGCAGTTTAAGCCGTTTGATCAATTCCGAATATCTTTTTCCCTTATGCGCTGCAACCAAAGAAATAAGTTGAGGAACAACGAGCCGCTTACTTCTATTTTCGACTACATAATTTGAGAGTATCATCGCCATACTTTTATAAAATAATTCATCCTCAACTGCCAATGTTTTCAACTCCCTAAAGTAAGCTTGAATTTCCTTTAAAAAGAGAGGAGCATCTGAAAAGTGTGAGATGATTATACTTAAGATCAGCTCTTTGGTGAAAACCTCCCTGAAAACAGCACTTTGAGAAATATGAACCATATCTATCTCTAACAAATAACCGATAGACCGCTCAGGGTTTTTGGCCAAATACAATATTAACTTTTCCGCAATCTCCTTCTCAGAATATATTTCACTGACTGTTAATTTTTCGCTATCGATAAAATAACTCATTAAAAACTGGTATTCTTTTTCAGACCAAGACTTACCAGGCTGAAATTCAGTGTCCTTTTGCTCAATAACTTCGGAAATCTTGTTCTTAAAAAGTGACTCCCATTCTGCGTCTAACGACTTTAAGGTTTCAGTAAACTGAACCTTGAGGTAGCGCGGGTTTTTAATCTGCCAAAGCTGATTACTGACCATGATTTTAAACAATTCAAAAGGAGATAACTTAATTGATGGGTCTTTGGTAAAAGCAATAAACAGCTTCAGTAAAAATCCTTTTGTCTTTTCTCTTTGCAGTAGTTCTATAAAATTTTTATAAAAACCTTTAGATTCACCTTTTAAATAAGGCATTACGTTTTCGACAATCTGGTCTTGAATGAATAGGGTTTCTAAAAATAGGTTGTCATTTTTTTCGATCAGTACTTTTACAAAATTGACGATCTCAAAATCATCGATTACCTCAAGGGAAGACCATTCTGGAATGCTATTTGTTTTTAAAAAGTGGTAATATAAATTTTTATAGAAAAGGGTAGTTTTGGTTTTTTGAGGAATAACATCCAGTGAGCTATTGTCGATATAGACACTAAAACCGTAACCAACTTCTTCAATTTCAGAGCTGATCGTTCCCTCCATTAATATCTCTTTCAGCTTGTTGAGATATACACGCGATTGACGTTCAATAAAATTTAAAAAACTGAAGGTGAATTCTCCATTAGTGAAGCCTTTGGCAGTAGCGCCACTCGCCAGTGTCTTTATTAAAAAATAACGCAAAACAGACCTGAATTGTTTGGAGTCAAGATCGGAAAAATGGATTTGATCTTGAATTTCGATCAAGGCTTGCTCTGCCAGAAGCCAAGGTTGAAAACTTACTTTTAACAGTTCAAAAAATACTTTTTCTGTAGAGGTTTGCAGCGAAAGAACTGAAAAGCTATTTAAAACTTCTTCCCTAAGACTATACATTTTTAAAAACTCAAGAAGAGATTTTGTGCTTTTTAAGATCTCTTTAGTGCTTATAAAATCCTTTGATCTTAGTTTAGATTCTTCAAGATTGGTTATCTCATTGTCTATATTTAGAATAAAGTCAAAATAGTTTGGGTCTAAAGTAGTGGGCTGACTCGAAGAGGATCGCATCATCCCAACTTGATCAAAAATCTTCGAAATCTGTTGCTCATCCAATGCGTCAATCTTGTACGAAGGGGGGAGCATGCCATCAACTTCAAAAGTCTTCAGAGCAGCAATAAAAAGCTCTTTGGGTTTTGTCTTTTCTAATGAAGGGTATAATGCTTTTAAAACAGTTGCTTTTATCTTATCTTTTTGAATAGTTCGGGTTTCAAAAGAGAGTATCGTGTATATAATATCGGTTACTTGTACGAAAGATTCTAATGACCTTATTTTAATTGCGCTTAGTATATTTTTAAAACTAACGGAACTTCTTATAGAGCCATATTTTCTCTCACTGTAAATCGCCACCCCAAGAGTTAATACAAGATGTTGTTCAAACGTATTGGAAGCTTTATTTTGAACGAGATAATCCATCATGGTTTTAACCAATTTTTGATCACTTAGATTTTGATCTTTTTTATAAAGCTGTAAAATCTTTTTAAGCGTTTTAAAGAAATCTCCTTTTACAAACAACTCACTCACGTAATTTTTGTAATTGAAATCTTTTGATCCAAGTATTTTTTTAAGACTATTTTTATCCTCAAGCGCAATCATTAAATTGATGAGTTGTTTAAAATGCTGCTCTTTAAACTCCGACTCAGAGAGCTGTGATTGCTCGTTGAGCGACGCATTAGACAAACGACCTTTTTTTTCAATAAGATTGAGTTTACTCAATTCTTTTGTGGTCAAAGCATGTGTTTTTTTTAGATACTCAATGCTCTGCTGCATACTTATATCTAACTTATTAAGGTTTTGATAGAAGTAACTTAGAATGCGATATTCGTCAATTTTAATTGAGCCAAGATTCGTAGCACCCCCCCTTAATTTATTTATACTCTTGTTAAATTCCTGTAAACGCTTATAATGAGGATAGTCCTTTTCTAAAATAATTTTTAAAAATGACTGGGAGTTCTTTTGGTCGAGTATTTTAAAAATTCGATTGTACGCCCTTTGATTACTCATTAAAATATTGAAGAGCGAATTTCTGTTTTTGAATTTATCGATTTGCTCTTTAAAAAAAGAATTAACCTTTATTTTAGTGTTGTAACTCCACGGCAAAAGACCGTATTCAGCAATAAAACTCATCAATTCACTCATCGATAGTATTTTATTGTCAAGCTGTTTACTGCTTTTTGATAAAATTTCATGAAGTCTTAGTTGATCGAACAACTGATCGTTTAGCTCCTGCTGGTGAACATCCCAGTTGTCAAAATCAATTTCGCCTAAATCAACTGTCAGATTTTCAATAGATGTTTTAAGGTCAACATTGAGTTTTAAAACCAATTCTTGTAAAGATGGACGAATCCGGTTTCTAACGATTTGAGAAATAATATCTGTGTAGGTTTGGAAATCCTTTTGAGAGGGAATCTCCAAATCAAAAATGATTTGCCTAATTAAAATATCATTATTTCTCATCTCTTTTATATTGCATAAGCAACTGAATGAGCTGAAGTGATTTTGAGTCCACTTGATCCATACGGCTGGTATTTTTTACTCTTTTCCATTTGGAATAGCTTTGTTCAAATTGATCCATTTGGTTTACGTCCAAATAAAAAATATCATAGGTTAAGTGGGCTGGGATATACTCTTCTATGACAGCATTTAGGTAGTTTTTAAACTCTTTGTTCTGAAATCGAAGTGGCCAATCGGGAAAGATAAAATTGATTTGATTAGAGTAATTGAAACCGTCGGGAAACTTGTTTGAAATGTCATTTACAATAATCATTTTACTGAATTCATCTATTTGGTTGTCCTCAATTATTTTTTTGAAGAACTGAATCATGAGGGGAATTTCGCTCTTGGCTTCATCTTCGCTCCTAAAGGATTTAGCACTTTTAAACAATGGGCGGTTAAGAAGGTCATATAAAATAACCTCAAAATTTTTTGAGTTTAATTTTTTGACTACGTTAAAATTCTTTTTATCAGCTACTAAAATTGAGAAATCATTTTTCAAATCTCGGAGGGTGTCCAATTCAGATTTAAAATAGCTTTCGATGTACTTACCTCCTTTGGCATCATAAAATATAAGGGTATAATCCTTCTGGGATACTGGTCGCAGCAATATATTTTCAATCATAAAAAAACATTCGCACTTCGCATCCAGTTCTTTTACTTTACGGATGGCAGCGTCAATTGCTGACTCGCATTCCTCTAATTTTTTGGATTGATACACTAACGCTGGTGGAACGCCATCAATCCCTTTATACAATATATTATGGGTTCCCTTAGAGGAAATCACCTTGTAGTTTTTCCGCTTTACTCCATTGAGAAAAAGAAACTTAAAAGAATTTACACGCGATAAATGAAAGTGGATTTTTTTATCCAAATATGTTTTTTGAGGCAGGGTCAATACTTCGAGTTCAGGACTGTTGTCGATTTGAATCAGCTTTTTTCTCCAAGCCTGATTCATTTCATTTAAACTTGAATCTCGAGAAAAAGACTTTAGAATTGAATCTGAAATAGGGTTGGTAATTCCCAGTTTAAGCTTTAACCGTTTTTCGATACCCGATAGATTTTCAGTTTTTTCCCTGAAGGTATAATCCGAACTTTTGCTTCTCTCAAATCCTAATGAAACAAGATTCTTTGCATAATTGACTTTAGTGGACAGCATAAATTCATTTACCTCTTCCTCAGTACAGTTTTCGTGCTGCAGCCTATACACTTTACCTAATAAGCTGGTGTTAAAAGTTTCACCAAAACGAGACATAAGGTGATCTAAGATCTTGTGTTTTCTATTGTAAAACTCGCTCTTTGATTCAATTGAAGTGGCCAGAAACTCTTTGTAGCTTTCTTTATCCTCTCCAATGATAGTTTCGAGTGCAGGGGTGTCTGTTGGAACCTTACCAAAGAGTGTTTTTTGAGATTCTATATCAACAGAAAAAAGTTGACGAATGTTGGACAATTGACTCACATGATTGGCCATCATTTGATCAAAGAGCAACAAATATGCACGGAGTTGATTTGCCTGAGATTTTCTCAGATTAGAAGACTTGGAAGGAAGCTCATCTTCTCTTAATCCATAGAGAGCAGGAAGTTCTCTCATTACAGAATAATATTTTTCAAACTCTTGCTTTTTAAACCTCCCTTTGGTATTGTTCAGTCTATTTTTAAACTTTTGCCTGTAAACCTCGTTACTTTCTAAGATCAAGGAATCGTAAATTTGTTTAAAAATAATCTTGTCTATCTTGTAGCTGGATTCGTTTCTGTAAAAGCGAATCCCTTCATTTTGCTCCTCAAAAAAACTATCATCAACTTGTATCAAGCTCGGATAGGCATCGTAGTCAAAGGGGATGTAATCATCAAAGACCCTAATGTCGTTTTTGAAAAAAACTAAATTTTCGAGTCCCAACACGCCCTCCACATTGTAAATGATTTCTTTAATCTCTGATATATAGATTTCACTGACTTTTTCATTGAAATCAAAATCTTCCAAGTAGCCCTTTTCAGTAAAAGTACCAGTAAACAAGTCTTCAACCTTTAAGCCTTTTTCCTCCATTTCACTAAAATCAGTAAAAACAGGCTTGTTGCTTATACTTTCTTCAATGCCCTTAAAGATATTTGCCAAAACTTGTTCTCCAACAGCAAAAGAATCCAAAGTAATATCACACTCGAATCTAATGATATCTTTTCTCAAGGGTTCAGAGGGACTGAAGTCAGTACCAAGACATCGGTATTGCATCAACAGATCATCTACTTCTTTGAGGGTATTTTCCTGGCTTTTCTGATCCAAATTATCCCCCAATTGTATCCTTACACTGTACAGCCCAGAAATGTTTTGAAGGTTGTCTTTTTCTGCTACTACCCAAGCATTTTGGACGGCATCAACCTTGTCCAAAATTAGTTTTCTAAAATCCGTTGTGGTGATTGGACTGGTAGGCAAGATTTTATGAGGGGGATAAAAAAGATTTTTATCCTCAAGTTTGAATTTGTCCTGACCAATAAATAAGATGTCATTGATCGGGAAATTTGTCTTATAACCTAAATCTGTAATTCCGAAACAGAGTTGCTCTAGAATAGTAATTCCTGGATCGTGAAAATTATAATCCGTCCACAAATTACCTGAGAACTTTTGAACCCATTCGATACCTTCCTCCAAAAGCTCGTCATATCTCTGGCTTTTAGTAGCGTATTGATCGGGAAGTATAAATTTAGGTTTTGTCACAATTAAATTTTTAATAAACTTGAGATGTTGTAATCTATAGTATATGAAGATTTTGATTTGGGATCCTCACCATAATCTCGTCTGGTTCTTGCCAGCAAGCTAAAGTTGTGTAAGGCTCCAGCCCATTTGTAAATAATTTTATCTCGATATCCTCCATAATATGCAGTAGTATTATTGATCTTTGACTTTGATCCTCTTCCTCCAAAAGTTGAAAGCGCTATGGCATGTGAAACGCAATAGTGCCCAGTATTCACTTTTCCTTTTGCTATTGCCGTTATTTCAAAAGCAACAATTCCGTCCAAGCCTGTGATTATGGGATGCCATTTTCCATCAGCGGGTACAGATCCTTTCGCATACATCCCCACCCTACTTTTGATTCCCAGTGTTCCGTCAACATCCAACTCGTGTTCTGGTTGGGAGCAATTAATCCCTACTTTTCCATCTTTTTTGATTTTAATAAGCGTTTTGTCCATTTCTCCATGAAAAGACAAACCCTCATTCCCGTTATTGATATCGATAGAAAACTCCGATTCCCGCTGTGAATTTTTCTTAAAAAATGAGATGAGTTTTGATGACTCTCCTAAAGGATTTATTTTCAATCCCGTATCGGGTTTCATTGAAATCCCATCATCGATTATATTCATTGATGATTCAATCAAATCTATAAATTGCTTTTCGGTCGCTAACCCTCCTTTTTTAAAATAATTTTTTAAAGTCTCTCTATTTTTTAGCCCCATGACTTAAATTTTTAATTCAAATTGTAAATTGTTGACAACTCCTTTTGATTCTTCCTCTTTATAATTATTAGCAATCAGCTTTTTCTCATTCTTCTTTACGATTACAAATGATTTATTAATTCCCAATTCACTGAAGTTAGTAGGTTCAGGGGCATGATATTCATCTTTTGAAAGTATTTCAATCTTGTGGCTGTTCCGCGGAATAATAATTGACCATTGGGTACCAGTTTCAATAAATTCAGAGCTATCTTCCTTCAGTGCAGTGTCGTGTGCGAAAATTGTTCCCTCTTCATCCTGCTTAAAATGCAATATAGAAATACCTGTCAAAAAGGCGATGTAAGGGCGCTCTTTGATAAATTTAATTATGTCGTATTTTTTTATTCTATTGATCAAGTCGGGATAAGTTCCTTTTTTGCTAACCCTCCAATCACATATAAATTTGAGTAAATCTTGATTGAGTTGCTCTATACCTTTCCCGATGGGCACCTCTCTAAATCGAAGTTTGCACTTCACCAATATATCCTCGAAAACAGGATTTACTAATTCGAAATCAGCAAAAGCTGACATATACTTTTTTAAGGTATCTTTAATTAGATTCATCTCGGCCATACTCAATTTAACTTCCTCTATATTCTGAAAACTCTCAATTTTTTTGAGGCACAATACTTTTAAAGTAGGTTTATAACCCGAGCTTTTTGCGTTCCTACAAACTACATGTGAGAGCCAATCAAATTTATTGAGTATAAATTTTTCAATATCCCACTTACTCACAGGACGATTCTTGTGGCGAAGCAACTGGCTGACCCTCAGATAGAAATCGTTTTCCTCTTCTTTTATCTTGTATGTAGATGAGTCAAAGGGCTGCTTTACTGTAATTACCCCGGGAATTTTTTTCTCAAAACCCTCTACCGAGTTCGCCTTGAGTGTTTCAATCCTGTTGGCGGGGTCAGAAGATTCCACTTCTTTACCCACGGTGGCGTTATTTGTGATTGATTTTACAAGACTGAATTGATCTGCCTTATCGACAGAACAGGCTTTTAAATAGAACTTTTCTGAATCTAAAATCTTTGAACTCCTAGAAAAATCCGAAGGAAATCTGAAGGAGATAATTCCTGTCTTCATGAGATTGAATGTCTCATCATACAAAATTTGATCACTCTCAATTTTTTTCCACCCCTCAAATGACGAGTAGTACCAGTCAATTTTCCGGCTGAACTCATAGTTGGTGTTTTCACTTTTGAGAATTTCAAAGAGTAAATTCAGTCCGGTAAATGGCTTTTGACTGCTTAAACCGATTACGAGTTCTCCTTCGTTTGAAAAGTCGTAAAACAGGCGCTTACTTGAAATCAAATTCTTTGAAAAAGTTTTCTGTATTCCAAAGGGTGAAATTTGAAAAAACTCGTTGCGCTCTGCAGCATCATTTTCAGACCTTCCCGAATCGCTAAACACAAATATTGTACTGGCTTTATAATCGATTTGGATATTGTTGACCTGGGGGGAGAAAGGCTCACGTATTTCCTTTTCTTCTTCCTTTTTAGACTTTTTGACCGAATATTTTTTCGCCATTGCGTCTGCGTAAATTTTTGGGTAAATGTCAAATCCAAAGCCTTCCACAGGACTTACCAATTCCATCTTTAGCAGTCCCGTCTCTATGTCATTGGAAAATTCATTCAAATAGGTGGAATCAATTTCAAAGTTTGGCGTTATTTTTAGAGGGCTAAGGTTCTTAAAGGTAATATTTCGAGTATTTGATAGGCCATCATCATCTGTTTCAAATAAATTAAAGGTGAAATCTTTCTCCTTTGCATCAAAAAAGTTAAAGTCAGATAGTGCTGTGAGCTTTAACTTAAAGCTTGAATTGTCAAATCCGTTATTGTAACCCTCATAATAGGTTTGAATACTTTTTAAATTGGGAGGAATGTTGGTATAATTCCAACGCAAACTAAACTCACTTACTTTTTTATTAAATAATTCCTCACAACCTATGTAAACTTTGGAACCGTACTTTGCCAAAGGACCCAAAAGTTCAAAGTCGGAATTGTTATCAATGGGCTGTCCGTCCCTGTATATCTTGAGTTGCTTGAGGTTGTTAACCTCAACATCCATTTTGATTTTAACCAGCTCCAAAGTATTTAAAAACGAATAGGAATTGTAAAAGTTCGTCTGATTTAAGTTGAATTTTATAACAGGATGCTGGGTTTCGATCTCTAGTTGGTGAACCAATGGGTCAAAATCCTTAAACGCTGGAGCCAATTTATTCAAATTTAAAATCACTGATATGGTTGCAGAGGTCCAATCATCTGGTGCGATTATTTCATAGTCCTCTACAATATACCAACCCTCTTCTGTGGTATATTCAATATCAAATGCTTTTGAGAATACCCTGAAAAAAACCTCTTCTTCATTGAGATCGGTATTGTTAGAAATATCGATGATCAAATCAGAAAGGTAATTGATGGAGCTCATAGAAAAGTTAAGGTCGATTGTAATTTTTCTATCGCTTCTATCTAATTTTAATATTGATGAAGAGATCATAAATCCAACATCAGCAGTCTGCATGGTCATTTCATTGGAAGTGAGCGCATTTTGATCCCTTCCAAGGGTTGAAAATGTAGTCTCATTGGAATTGAACGAATTAACTTCAGCGATAGAGTTGGCAATTTGACGAAAGTAAATAGATCCAATTAGCTGGTAGTTGGAGTTAAAATCAAAGTCGTCATTTCTGCTGATAAAGACTGTTAGTAATTCTGCAATTTTTACGTTATTTAACTTGATATCCTCCTCCATTTGGAGTTTGACTACCGACCCGTCATCGTATTGACCAGCGATTAAAAGATGGTCGTTAGTCAGTATCATTTCATTGCTGTTTTCCTCAATTTCTATCGTGACAAAAGTCTTGACAGGCTGAGTAGCAATAAGGTCTTGTTTGAGAATGGTTTTGTAAAATAAGTCTAAATGTTTTTTAGAAAACGTATTGATGTCCTTTTGGACATAATCCATCAATTCTAAAAAAGAAAAAAGTAAACCAATATGCGCTTTATGGTTACTGTTGTTATAAAGCGAAGCTTCCAATAGTTTTTTTGATTTATTGGAAAGGCTGTAGATCACCTCAAAAATTTCTGAGGAAATCAAGATCATTTTCTTGAGACAATTATTAACCAATTCCACGCGGTCCTCATAGTCGAAAATTGGCTCAATTTTTTTATCATTAGCCGAATTCCAAACTACAGAACTGTAGTCACTTTCATTAATAAAAACAGTATCGTCTATCAGCTCTTTTTCTTTAAAGAAACTGAGATAGCTTTGAAACCGGTGGAGGTTAATCGCTAATTTATTTTCTATTGCCAGTTCGAGTTCCAACTCAATTTTACTGCTTTGTTCCGTAAGGTTGTTTTTATTTGAAGCAGAATACCAATTGGAAACATAATTAAGCATTTGGGCCGTTAAATGGATAAATTGAACAAAAATTTGTTCCTTTTCTTTTTCGGAGGAAGAATGGTCAAAACTCGCAATGAGATTTAATCTTCTTTGGTCTTCCTCTGCAACTTTAAACTTAGAAATTTCTGCTATTAAAAAACTTTCGTCTGTTTCGAGTAAGGGAGTAAAGTTACCCTCGGGCTTATTCTTTCTGTTGTAGTAGGTATATGCTGTTGACAGCCTTTTCATTAACAGTATCTTATCTGAAATTGAACGGTCGTCTATAAGGACGTTGTTGGGATCTAAAATGTCTTTATAGTCTGTTCTCAAGCGCTAATTTTTTTTGATATTGGTGCCTTCATTCAAATAATAAGGGAACACCATGTTGTCCCTTACATTGGTAGTAATAACAGTATATTCTATATTAATTTCAATTCGCCCTTCCTCGATATCAATGGGTTTAATGGTCAGTTCATTTACTGAAATCCGAGGTTCGACGTTTCCAATATTTTGCTTTAACTCAAAGGTCAACACGTCTAAGATGGATTTGTCTAATCGATCAAACAAATGATCATGTATGATACAACCATAATCTTGTCGCATCATTCGTTCTCCGAGTTTGGTGTGAAAATAGATATGGAGACTTTGTTTGATATCTTCTTCTTTAGTTGTCATGTCAATTTCAGCACGTTCTTTATTGAAGTTTGGAGGAAATCCCCAGCCAATACCTAAAAATGATTTTTCGTTTGCGTTATCCATTTAACCTCCTATTTGAACTGTTGGTAATCCTAAACTAATTGAGCCGCCATGTGCAGTGCTGTCTCCCATTCTAGCCGCTGGCTTACCTCCTATCATAACCGTAGAAGATCCCTTGACAATAGAATCTGGTGGTCCAATACAAATACACTGAGAACCTACGGTCGCTGCGGGCAAGCCGCCAATTAATACGGTTGGAATACCATCCACTATGGGTCCTCCAACATGGGGAATGGGAGGGGTGCCCGGTGTCTGCATATTGCAAGTGTGAAAATCAGTTGATCGAGCTGCAGCTGGCATACTAATTTATTTTTATGATTGAACCTTTTATTTCTGCAATACCTGACGAACTTAAATTCATAGCAGATACCGCGTCTACAGCAAATTTAGAAGTCGCATTACTGCTTATATTATTTCCCTTCAAACTCAAATTATTTATTTTAGCATCTACTGTAATATTCCCACCAGAGCTAATAGAGATTCCGTCGGAAGCATCGATATTCAATTTCCCAGAGCTCTTAAGATCTATTCCTGAAGAGGATGCTTTAATCTGATTGTTACTGGAATCTTTTATGGTAATCTCACTGTTTTCGTCATTAAGAGTTATTTCATTTCCTCCTGGGGTACTGATCATAATTTCCTTTTCCCCTTCATCAAATTGAATTTTCAAATCATTCTTGGTGACAAAAGCTTTAAAATTGTTTTCTTCTTCGATGGATTGATAGGGTTTCATAGAATCGTTGTACAAACATCCCAAAACAACTGGATGTCTCGAATCATTACCAACAAAGGAAACCACCACCTGGGTCCCTAGCTCAGGAATAAAAAACGTTCCTCCATTACCACCACCACTATAGGGTTGGGTGAGTTTGGCCCATATCCCATTTCCTAAATCATTGAGAATTGGGAGCTCCACCTTGATCCTGTATTGATTGTTTGGATCGTTGTGAATTTGAAGGACTTTACCCAAATGAAGTCCTGTAATTGAATTGACGAGCTGGTTGCGGTCAAAAATATTTTTAGGAGTGAAAAAGTCTTCTTTGAGTCCAAATTCGATATCGGTAAAAATCCTACCCTCCTCAATTTGATGCGATACTGCAGATACATATACATTTCCGTCAAATCGATTTCCAAAACCACTTAAGGCAACTACTGTATCTAAATCAATTTCTAAAACGCCTTTAAATTTTGTCCTCCCCGACACTCTTTGAAGTCGCGATACTTTGGTCAATGCGTCAGCCAAAACTTTAAGTTCGTTGGCATCAACGTCATAAGGAAGATTGACATTCAATTCTGATGGGCTCGACTTTTTAGAAATTATTTTTGCGTTATTTTTAGTATTGGTAACCACTTCATTTGGATCTGCACCACTTTTAGTAAACACCTCTTCGCTAAAGGAATCGCGACCCTCCAACTGAATTTTATCGTACTGATTGTTTGAGTCCAGATGTGCCTCAAAACTCAGGGTGCCTCCACCGTTGGTTATGGTTACCTCAGGGGTTATTTCTCCTACTGATGGGTCTTTGACTGTGACTTTATTATTGGAGTTTAAAACCAACAAGCCGTTGT
>MDTB01080662.1_pt1 | contig 21903 bp, 20 predicted proteins | sample 811161 | NCBI WGS metagenome assembly MDTB01 (sample SAMN05326650, study PRJNA326480) | marine metagenome | isolation source: seawater | place: Mediterranean Sea | collected 2009 | reverse complement strand
CCCCAGGCCAGCCAGGGGTTAGACTGTGTCGGCGATGCGCTGGGAAAGAGGTCCCCTTGTCTAATCAAAAGCCCAACCAAAAGCCCAATCAAAAGTCTGATCAAAAGTCCGATCAAATCATGCTTGTGAGTATTTCCGGCCAGGATAAACCCGGGCTGATGGCTGCCCTGATGGCGCTTATCGTGAAAGCTGAAAGCGAAATCCTGGACATGGGTCAGGCGGTGATTCACGCCGAACTGGCCCTCAGCGTATTACTTCGGGTCCGCGATTTTGATGCGTTGGCGGATGAGATTCGACACGATTTTGAATCGCCCGGGTTCGCTATTCGATTGTCGAAAGTATCCGCAGACAGTTACCAGCAGTGGGCCCAGGGTTTGGCTCGAAGTCCCCTTATCCTGACGCTGTTAGCTCAGGGTGGCGGTGCCGAACCCGTTCATGCCATCAGTGCGCTGACTCATCGATATGGTTTGAATATTGACACCGTGAGACGGCTAACCCTGCCCCACGCGAGTGTCGCCCTTGATGCTGACCCAGGGACCGCCCGGCTTGGCATCGAGATGCGCCTGGGCGGAGAGCTGCAGCATTCAGAGACGTTTCAGGCGGAGCTGCTGACGGTCGCAAATGCGATTGGCTTCGACTTCAGCCTGCAGCGAGACACGGTCTTTCGGCGTAACCGTCGGTTGGTAGCATTTGATATGGACTCGACCCTTATTGCCGTTGAGGTGATGGATGAATTGGCCAAGCGGTACGGCGTGGGGGCCCAGGTTGTGGAGATCACTGCCGCGGCTATGGCGGGACAGCTTGATTTTCAGCAAAGCTTTCGCCGGCGTGCCGCACTGCTCCGGGGGATGCCGGAGAAAACGCTTCACGAGGTGGCCACTAGCGTGACGCTAAGCAGTGGCGCCCACCGGTTGATTAGAGCACTTAAACATTTTGGTTATCGAACCGCCGTGCTGTCGGGGGGGTTTCAATATGTAGGTGAGCACCTTCAGCAGGAGCTAGGTATCGACTATGTGTTTGCTAACCGGCTCGAAGTGGTGGATGGGGTCATGACGGGAGAGGTCGTTGGCGAAATCGTTGACGCTCAACGCAAGGCAGATTTGCTGCTGACCTTGGCCCAGCGAGAGGGCATTAGCCTCCAGCAGACCATCGCCGTGGGAGATGGGGCAAACGACCTGCCGATGCTGCAGCGGGCTGGACTTGGTGTGGCCTATCATGCAAAGAGCATTGTGCGGGAAAGCGCCAGCCACTCTATTTCAAATTTTGGCCTTGATGCGATCCTTTATTTGATCGGCTTTAACGATCTGGATGTGGCGCAGGCGCTGGCGTCAACGCAAGAGCTTGGGGCAGGTTAGCCGGCGGGTCGGCGACCAGGGCTAAGTCTTCGGTACTCATCTCTCTTTTGGCGATATCACCGGCGACTTCCCTGACCAGTCGCGGCAATAGGTAACCCGGCAGCCGGGATTTCATTCCGCCGTAGAGGGCTTGCCCGCGATCGGTGTCCACATAGAAGTGGGCGGTGTTGGCTACTTTGTCCGGCAGATGCAGGTAATAGGGCAGAACGCCCTGTTCGAAAAGCCGCTCGCTGAGCAGAACGAGATCATTCACGTTGTCATTGATTCCGCGCAGCAGGACGGATTGATTCAACAAGGTCGCTCCTGACTGGCCCAAGCAGTCCAGCGCATTTCTGGTCTCTGCATTTAGCTCTTGGTGGTGGTTGCTGTGAATCACCACCACTACCTTCGCCGGGCTTTCCGCAAGGGTTTGCATTAACTCAAACGTGATGCGCTGGGGCACCACAATGGGGAGGCGGGTGTGGATTCGAATCCGCTTGATATGCTCGATCTGCGCCAGGGATGCCAGCAGGAGGGCCAGTTCAGAATCCTGCATGAGCAGGGGGTCCCCGCCAGATAAAATAATTTCGCTGATGGAGGCGTCTTGACGAAGAAACGCTAATGCAAGGTCTCGATCACGAGGGCGGTGCTGCTGGTAGGGGAAGTGTCGTCGAAAACAATAGCGACAATTTATGGCGCAGGCCGGCGTGGTTATCATCAGCGCCCGCCCCTGATATTTTTGGATCAGGCCTGGGCTTTTAATGAAGGCCTGGTCCGAATTGGTTTCCCCCAAAGGGTCACGCACGAAACCCGCGTGTTCTTCGGTTTCCTGCAGCTGAGGTAAGACTTGAAGCAGCAGCGCATCCTGAGGGTCTCCATGAACGATTCTTTCCACAAAGGAGCGAGGTGCGAGCATGGGGAAGCCAGCTAACCCAGCTGGGGTAAGATGCTTCAACCCCAGGTGCTCGAGGAGGTCCCCTGGGTTTCGAAACGCTGAGCGCACTTGATTTTGCCAGGCGTCAGGCTGCCACGGGGTGGGATTCGAGGTTATCATAGGCGCCTTATCGTAACGGCAGTAAAGGTCTTATGGCTTCGTATTCTACCAACGAATTTCGCTCGGGCATGAAAGTTCTTCTCGATGGGGATCCTTGTACGATTCTGGAAAATGAATTCGTCAAGCCCGGGAAGGGCCAGGCGTTCAACCGGGTTAAGTTTAGGAATCTCAAGAACGGGCGAGTTTGGGAACGAACCTTTAAGTCCGGGGAATCCATAGACGCGGCTGATGTGATTGAGCTAGATATGGAGTACCTCTACAGTGACGGGGAATTTTGGCACTTTATGAAGACCGACGACAGCTACGAGCAGGTGGCGGCTGGCGGGGCCGCAGTGGCTGACTGTGAGGACTGGCTCAAAGAGCAGGATATTTACCAGGTGACCTTGTGGAACGATGATCCCATCGCCGTCACACCACCCAACTTTGTTGAGCTGGAAGTCATTGAAACCGATCCAGGTTTGAAGGGTGATACCGCCAGTGGCGGCACAAAGCCCGCAACCCTTTCCACAGGTGCCGTTATTAAAGGCGTTCCCTTATTCATCAATATTGGCGACGTACTCCGAGTCGATACGCGCACTGGAGAATACGTCTCGCGCGCCAAGGGTTGATGAGCGCCTGGGGGCCAGGGGCGACGGTCGAGTGCCTGCGCCGTCGCAGCGAGCGCTTAGGCTTGATTCGAGATTACTTCAAGCAGCGAGCGGTATTCGAGGTACAGACGCCCATCTTGGCTCACGATACGGTGACCGAGCCGGACATTGCCAGCATTGCTGTGCCTGGTTACGGCTACCTTCAGACCTCGCCCGAGTACCATATGAAACGCCTGCTTGCTGCGGGTATGCCGGACTGTTACCAACTGGGGCCGGTCTTTCGACAGGATGAACGTGGCCGCCTTCATCGAAGTGAATTCACCTTGCTCGAGTGGTATCGCCTGGGGATGGATCATCTGCAGTTGATGGAAGAGGTGGCTGACTTGGTCAATCAAATTCTTGGCGTTGCGCCATTTGAGAGGGTCAGCTACGGCAGCTTGGTATCCGACCTAAGTCAACCTCGCGAGCACCTAGATCTCGCATTCGCCGAGGCCATCGACGCCCTGCCAGACGGTCGCTTTTTTATTACTGACTATCCCTCTGATCAAGCTGCTCTGGCCCGGCTCTCAAGCGCTCAAGACGTGGCAGCGCGCTTTGAACTCGTTGTCAATGGGGTGGAAATAGCGAACGGTTATTGGGAATTGCGCGATGCCGGTGAGCACCGTCGGCGCTTTAACAAAGACCGCGAGCGTCGCCGACTCCGGGGACTGCCAGACATTGAGATGGATTCGCTGTTTCTTTCAGCGCTCGACAGCGGCCTGCCAAATTGTGCGGGCGTCGCCCTAGGTGTTGATCGCCTGTTGATGCTGGCCGAGGGTGAATCCAGTATCGAGGCGGTCATGGCGTTCGCGTCCGACGACAAATGACGCATTGGGTGAGACGACAGTCTTAACCGGCCTAGGCGCGGCGTCCCAGCAGCGCCCCCATCCTAACGTTTGTGCCGGGTGCCAGGGCGTTGTCAAAATCCACAGATTCTGGCGGGAAGCAACAGATCACAGTAGACCCCAGTAAGAACCGACCGATTTCGTCGCCCTGCCGTAGCATTTCATTTAACGCCTGGACCGACTGTCGCTGATAGGGTGAGCTGGGCCCCGGCCATACGGTTTCAATAGAAGCTACGATGAGCGCACCCACAAAAATCACCAGCATGGGGCCAAACTCTGTTTCGAAGCGGCATACAAGGCGCTCATTTCTGCAGAAAAGGCCCTCAATCCCTGCTTCCGTTGTGCCATTTACCGAAAAAAGAGCGCCAGGAAAGGCCCGGGTTTCGACAAGCTCGCCGTTACAGGGAAGGTGCACTCGATGGTAGTCGGCAGGGGCCAGGTAGATGGTGCAAAATTTACCGCCGTCGAGCCCCCGTCCCGTATCTCCCGCCAAACTGGAGAGTCGGTACTTGTGCCCCTTGGCTTGGAAAAGAGTGCCGCCTTCTATCGCGCCCAGCTGGCTAATGCAGCCGTCGACCGGGCTGACGATGGCTCCCTCATCACCACAGATTGTCCGGGCATCTGATTTTAGCGATCGGGTAAAGAAGTCGTTGAATGAACGATAGTCCTCAACGTCCTCTAACGCAGCGTCGCTTAGATTGACGTTATAGAGTTGCAAAAAGCCCTTGATAAGCGCTTTGCGAATGACGGGGTGGTCACTTTTGGCCAGCATGCCAATCAGTCGAGACAGGCCATGTTGAGGCAGTAGGCGCTGCAGAGACAGGAAGAGTTGATCCATATCAGCTTATCTCGATGGGTGTGTCGTCTCGATTGCCCCACTCCGCCCAGGAACCAGGGTAGGCACGAATCGGCAGTCCGAGCAGGCGCCCCACCAAGTAAGAAAGCCCAGATCGGTGATGGGTTTGGCAGTGGGTAATAATGTCCGCCGCCTGCATGAGCCCAAGGCTCTGAGCGATCTCTTCTAGTGACTGACAGAGGCGGAAGGGTTGTTCAGGATGCTTGAGCAGTTCCCAGTCTAAATTAACGGCGCCAGGGATATGCCCGCTGCGTATTGAGCCCGAGCGCAGCCCAGCAAACTCCTCGGCAGATCGGACGTCCCAAATAAGGCAGTCCGGATTGTCGATGCCTGCTAGAACCGCTTCCCGTTCAGCCGTTGGGTCTGAACTGATGGTTAAAGCAACGGGAGTTGGCTCGATGTCATCAATGCCTTGGTAAAGGGGGAGGCCTGCCTGATGCCAACCATGCAGACCGCCATCGAGGTAGGCCCAGTCGTGATGTCCGATAACGTCCAGCGTCCACAGAAAACGTCCGGCCCAGCCCCCGCCTTCGGCATCCAGGGCGACGATCCGTTTATCGGCGTCGTAGCCGATGGCGCTAAATAAATCGCTGAGCTGTTCGGGGTCTGGTAACTTACCGGGCGCAGGAGGGATGTTTGCGATCAAGTGTTCGGGTTCCACAAGCACGGCACCTGGCGGGTGGGCTTGCTCAAACAGCGCACGCGAGGTGACCTGAACCAACAGGGTACGCTCTTCAGGCAGATCAGCGACCTCTTCAGGGTCCAAGCTTTCCACGGGATGTTGGTGGTACATGAGGCATTCCAAATGCCGGAAGATAGAGGCCATCATAACGGAAACCACATGCCGAGGAAGTAGCCAAAAAAACAACTGTTGGCGCGGAAGATCACCCTTTATACGGAGTTTTTATGTTGGCAAATTTAGTCTGGATTGATCTAGAGATGACCGGTTTGAATCCGGACCATGACCGTATTATTGAAATGGCGACCATCATCACCGATGGCGAACTGAACACTTTGGCGGAGGGCCCGGTGCTCGCCATTCGGCAGCCCCAAGAATTGCTAGACGGCATGGACGATTGGAATCAGACCCATCATTCGGCGTCTGGTTTGCTCGACCGCATCGCGCGCGAGGGGGTGACAGAAACGGAGGCTGAAGCGGCCACCCTAGCCTTCGTAGAGACCTACGTTAAAGAAAAAAGCGCGCCTCTGTGTGGCAACACGATTTGGCAGGATCGCCGGTTCCTGTCGGCCTATATGCCCTCGTTGGAAAACTATCTGCATTACCGAATGATAGATGTTAGCACTATCAAGGAACTGGCTCGGCGTTGGTATCCTGAGATCGCAGCCGGCCTTAAGAAGTCGAATCAGCATACGGCGTTGGCGGATATTCGGGAGTCCATCGAGGAGCTGCGCTTTTATCGCGAGCATATGTTTCGTGCGCCGCCGGCAACCTGAGCGGAAGATAGGGTCATTCGGATTGCCGTTCAAGGTGACCGAGTGCCCATCTTATATGCTCATCAACCATGTCATTAACCCTGCCTAGGCCCAGGGTTAGCGCCTGCCTGACATCAGCACTAGGGGCGCCATTGCCTAACGCGATAGCGATATTGCGCTGCCACTGGGCGTAACCAATACGTCGCATGGCGGACCCCTCGGTGAGGCTAAGAAACTCTGCTTCGCTGAGTCGAAACAGGTCTAAAAGCTCTGCCTGGTCTAGGTCATGGCGTACCGCAAAATCGGGCTCCGTGGTGGTTGGTGCCTCTCGATTCCACGGACAAAACAGCTGACAGTCATCACATCCGTAGATTCGGTTGCCCATCAGTGGTCTTAGATCAACCGGGATAGCCGATTTATGCTCAATGGTGAGATAGGAAATGCACCGCCGGGCGTCTAGCTTTCTTGGCCCAACGATGGCCTGGGTCGGGCAAACGGTCATGCAGGCATTGCATTTTCCGCAGGCATCTTCGACGCGCTCGGTGTCGACGGGTAGGGGGGCGTTGGTATAGATCTCTCCGAGAAAGAACCAAGAACCTGCCTCTTGGTCCAGCAGCAGCGTATGTTTGCCCATCCAGCCCAGCCCGGCTTTCTCGCCTAAGGCTTTTTCAAGAACCGGGGCAGAGTCGGTGAAGGCGCGATACTGAAATTCCGCGTCGTGCTCCGCCAAAAGCGCATTGATCTCCTGGGCGAGCTGAGCGAGCTTTTTTCTCAGCACCTTGTGATAGTCGCGGCCCAAGGCATATCTTGAGATATAGGCTTTGCTAGAGTCCTGTAAAACCTCTAGCGGGTAGGTGTCCGGTGGCAGGTAGTTCATGCGTGCCGAAATAACGCGACAGGTCTTTTCCTGAAGAAGGGCAGGATTCAAGCGCTTTTCCACGTTGCGCTCAAGGTAGTGCATCTCGCCTGCATAGCCGGCGGCCAGCCATTCACGGAAATGTTGGTCATGCCCCCTCAGGTCAATGTCGGTAATCGACATTTTCTGAAATCCGAGAGCCTCCGCTCGGTCGATGAGCCTGCTTTTGACGGCCTGGGGGTCCCAAGCACGCTGTAGTTGAGTGTGGTTATCCTTCATTTTCGGGAGGTTCTGCCTGTTGCCCATTGTGAAACGCGAGACGGCTCGCTCAGTATAGCCTCAAACCGTGTGCTGGCTGGCCCGATGGTGCAAAATCAGAGGGTGTTCGCAGACAGCTAATGGAGGAGGCTTGGGAATGAGCGCGACAGGGCCAACTTTGCTGCACAGCGTTCAGGCCACCCGCCGCCTGGACGGCCTGGCCATGGCCCCCGAGGATCAGGGTGGTCTGGGGCTATCAGGCATCGCCCTGATGCAGCGCGCGGCGGAAGGCGCGTTCGAAATAATGCTGGATGAGTTCCCCGAGCACGGAAAGGTAAGCATTCTCTGCGGCAAGGGAAATAATGCGGGGGACGGGTATCTGTTAGCCGCGCATGCAGCGCGGCGAGGCTATCAGGTCCAGTTGATCGCGGTATGTCCTCCGGATGAGCTGAGCCCTGATGCCTACAGCGCCTACCTGACCTGCAAGACGGCTGGGATAACGACGACTGCTTTCCCAACCCCCATCGAGCATGCCCTGATCGTCGAGGCCGTGCTGGGCCTTGGCGCCAAGGGCGCACCCAGGGGCTATGTCGCCGACGCGATAAAGGCCATCAATGCCCATCCCGGCCCGGTATTTAGCCTGGACATCCCAGCGGGTTTGGACCCGGATACCGGCCACCATGAGCTTGCCGTCGCCGCTCAAACAACCCTGTCATTTATCACTCGAAAAATAGCGAGCCAAACAGGGCCAGGACGGCATCTCTTTGGGCGCCAAAGGTTTTCAGATCTGGCTCTTCCCCAGCGGGTGCTGGCTTCCGAGCCAGGGATCCCGTTACTGCGCTGGGCGCCTCAAAGTTTGTCGCCCCCTCCGCTCGACGCCTATAAGACTCAGCGCGGTCAGGTTTTAATTATCGGCGGAGAGTTAGGCATGGGCGGCGCGGTCTTGCTCGCGGCGGAGGCCGCCTTACGCAGTGGGGCGGGCATGCTTCGAGTGGCCACAAGACCCGAGCATCGCTCCGCTCTGCTCACTCGGTTGCCCGAAGCGATGTGGCTGAATCTGGATGCTGAAGAGGTCGTTGAGGCTGCAACGGGGAGCGATGTCTTGATTGTGGGCCCAGGCCTGGGCCGCCGGCCCACTGCACGCGTGATTTTGGAGGCACTGCTGCCGCTCAATAAGGTCTCTATCTTTGATGCCGATGCATTGTTCTGGTTGGCCACCGATGCTTACCTCGGCAAACAGTGGCGGGATAACGACGCCCTCAAATTCATAACGCCTCATACTGGTGAAGCCGCCCGACTGCTGGATGTGGGCATCGCTGATGTGGAGAAAGATCGCCTTGGCGCAGCGGCTATGCTGGCCGAACGTTACAATGCTGCCGGGGTGCTGAAGGGCCCTGGATCCGTGATTTACCGGCCACCGGCGGAGGCGTGTTCCCTGTCAGTTTGTGGTCATGGGAATCCGGGGATGGCGTCCGGGGGGATGGGCGATGTGCTTGCCGGGATGGCGGGCGGGTTCATTGCCCAAGCGGCAGCCATGCTCTCCGCAGGGACGAAGGGCAGGCCACTCTTCGATGCTTTTGAGCAGGCCGTGTTGCTTCACAGCGCCACGGCCGACTTTGCCGTGGAGACTTTAGGCATGCGGAGTCTTCTGGCCTCGGATATCATCGGTCAAATTCCCAGCTTCTTGCGACAAGGATCTGAGTAGTCACCCATGTCAAAACGCGATGAGCCCAGAACTTTTCAGAAGAGAACTTTTCAGAAAAGGCCGATTCAGAAAGTGCTTCAGGACGAAGCAGCTACGCTCGCCTTCGGAGCGGAATTGCTTGCCACGCTCAAAGCGCACTATGCAGATGGCGTTGTGGTGTTCCTAGAGGGGAATCTTGGCGCCGGGAAAACTACGTTGGCACGGGGTATTTTGCGGGCTCTGGGACATCTAGACGCGGTAAAGAGCCCAACCTATACACTGTTGGAATCTTACGACATGCTAGATTGGGAGGTTTTTCACTTTGATCTGTACCGGCTAGGATCGCCTGGAGAATTGGAATTTACTGGCTTCGACGAAATTATGACCGGGCCTGGATTAAAGCTAATAGAGTGGCCGGAGAAAGGCCAGGGCTGGCTGCCTTCAGCCCATGCCAAAGTGCGCCTTGCAACTTATGATGCCGGTTCTGGAGCACCGCTCCAGCGCCAAGTGAGCGTGGACTTTGCTTAGGTTCTGGATTGTTATCCCCGGTTTGCTGCTGGTGTCTACAGTGCTGCCCGCACGAGACGCCCACGGAGCAAATCAAATACAGGGGCTGCGTAGCCATGAAGCCCCGGAGTATATTCGCATCGTTGTCGACACCAGCGACGTCGCCAAATTCAAATATTTCACTCTAACGAATCCTCATCGTGTGGTCGTTGATATTAAGAACGCCCGAATTCGGCAGTCGCTTGATATGTCTCAGGTCGCTACAGGCCTGACTGGCGTCCGGGGCATTCGCGGTGCGGTGCGCGGGGAAGACTATCGGCTGGTGGTAGATGCGAACGTCGTCTTCAAGCCGAAACCCTTTACCCTCAAACCCATTGCCTCCTATGGCAACCGATTGGTACTCGACTTGTTTTTTACCGACGCAAATCGAGACGCGGACCAGCCTCGAGAGGAACCCGAAGAGCCAGACCGTGATGTTCGTATCGCCATTGATGCGGGGCATGGGGGCGAAGACCCGGGAGCGCTTGGACCTGGGCGCACACTTGAGAAAACTGTGGTGCTTCAGATCGCGCGTAAAATTGTGGACCGGCTGAAAGCCAAGCCTGGCATCGACGCCTTCCTCATTCGAACGGGGGACTACTACCTAGGGCATCGTAAGCGCACCCAGCTGGCACGCGACAAGCGTGCAGACCTCTTTGTGTCCATCCACGCTGATGCCTTCAAGCAGGCGTCGGTGAGCGGGGCCTCGGTATATACCCTCTCTGAGCGAGGCGCATCCAGCGAGACGGCGAAATGGTTGGCCGAGAGAGAAAACCAATCAGATCTATTGGGTGGTGTTGGCACGGTGTCTCTGAGCGATCGCGACCCCGTGGTGGCTCAGGTGATTTTAGATTTGTCCATGAACGGCAATCGCTCCCAAAGCATACAGGTTGGCGAAGCGGTCTTGAAAAATATGGGCCGGGTGACCAAGCTCCACAAAAAACAAGTCGAGCAGGCGGCTTTCCTTGTCCTCAAATCCCCTGACATGCCATCCATTTTGGTCGAGACTGGCTTTATTTCAAATCCAAGAGAGGCCAAGCGGCTTTCCCAGCGGGATCACCAGCAGCGGGTGGCGTCGGCCATTGCCACAGGCATCGCTGAGTTTATGCAGGAAAATCCGCCGCCCGGGACAAGATTGGCAAATCGAAGTGAAGAGGTTAACCATCAGGTTGCAAAAGGCGATACGCTTTCAGAGATTGCGTTGCGGTATGGTGTAACAGCGTCGGCATTAAAAGTACGTAATCGAATCCAGGGAGATCGCATTCGAGTGGGACAAACAATCGTGATACCACGCCGTTGAGCAGCTAGAGATATGCCTCGCGTAAAAAAACTCAGTGCCTCCGTTGCGGACCAGATCGCTGCCGGCGAGGTCGTAGAGCGACCGGCCTCCATCGTCAAAGAACTCATCGAGAATAGCCTGGACGCTGGGGCATCCCAGATAGAGGTACGTACTGAGGCTGGGGGCGTTGGCCTGGTTTGGGTGCGGGATGACGGCTGCGGCATTCACCAGGAGGACCTTCCTCTGGCGCTGGAAAGACATGCGACCAGTAAAATTGTCAAAGCCAGCGATCTGATGGGCGTATCGAGCCTGGGCTTTCGCGGCGAGGCGCTGGCGAGCCTAGCGTCAGTATCTAAGCTCAGACTGGCGTCGGCCACACACAGCGAGGACGGCGGATGGCAAATTCAGTGCCACGGGGGTCTGGAGCCAGAGGTGAGACCTATCGCCCACCCGCGCGGCACCACGGTAGAAGTGAGAGACCTCTTTTTTAATACGCCCGCACGGCGAAAATTCCTAAAGGCCGAGCGCACTGAAATCAATCAGATTGATCAGACCATTAAGAGGCTCAGTTTGGCCAATCTTGATGTGGGTTTCTCCCTGGCCCAGTCTAGGGGACAGGGGGCATCTGCCCGAGCGCCTCATTCCCTGGTGCTGGCTGCGGGTGATTTGCAAGATCGGCTGCGGCGAATTCTGAGCCAGGACTTTGTCGATCAATCCATTCAGATTGATGAGAGCAGCCAAGATTATCGGCTACATGGCTGGGTCGGGCTCCCCCAGCATAACCGTCGTCTCACGGATCAGCAGTTCTTCTATGTCAACGGTAGAAGTATTCGAGACAAAGTTGTTGGGCATGCAGTTCGCAAGGCCTATAGCGATGTGATGTTTCATGGTCGTCATCCCGTGTTCGTACTCTTTCTCGATCTGAGGTCGGAGCATGTAGATGTAAACGTGCATCCAACCAAGCATGAGGTACGTTTCCGCGATGCACGGCAGGTTCACGACTTTATTTTCTCTGCCCTGAATCGAGCCCTGCGCTCAATTCGGCCCCACCATAGCGAGAACCACGCGGGCGGTTCTGCAGCAGAGGTACAAATGCCGGCCCGGGATCAGCCCGGTGGGCAGCGGGGTGCTTTTTACGAGCGGAGAGACATGGGCCGAACGTCCCCTCAGGGCAACACGCCGGAAGGGGGCGTGGTGCAGATGGTTGCTGAAGAGCGTCCAGATTGGTTTAAGGCCCCGGAAGGCGAGGCCCCTCAACAGTTCAGCATTGAGGATGGGTCGGCGCCTGGTGGTGCGGCGCAACAACCGGGCGGCCATGCGCCGTTGGGTTATGCCATCGGACAGCTCCATGGAATCTATATCATCGCGCAAAATGCCCAGGGGCTGGTGATGGTCGACATGCATGCAGCGCATGAACGCATTGTCTATGAGCGCATGAAGGAGCAGTCGGCTGCCGCGGGCGTTGTTCAGCAGCGGCTGTTGGTGCCCCTCAATTTGAACGTGAGCGAGCAGGAGGCTGTTCTGGTTGAGGAAAGTCAGGAGGCTCTTGGCCAAGCCGGACTCAGCGTAGAGCGTCGTGGGCCAACCAGCATTGTGGTTCGCGAGGTACCCGTGCTGTTGGCGAAGGCGGATATTGGGCAGATGGTTTTGGATTTGCTCGGTGAGATGATCGAGAGTGAATCCCAGGATACCGTAGCTTGCCGGCAGCTGGATATCCTAGCGACGCTGGCCTGTCGCGGTTCATTGAGGGCAAATCGCCAACTGACGCTTGCCGAAATGAACGCGCTGCTCAGATCAATGGAAGTCACGCAAAATGCAGGCCTCTGCAATCATGGTCGCCCCACCTATATCGAGCGCGGTATCGCTGATCTCGATCGGCTTTTTTTGCGCGGCCAATAGCTCCGACCCCGTGCCATCCGAAGGTCAGCCAGTTGGGGAGTTTTTAAAACGTTCCAGGAATGAGCTATTGGATCCAGATCGTATTTTGCTGCTCATGGGGCCGACGGGGATCGGCAAGACCCAACTGGCGATGGACCTTCAGGATGCTCTGGGTGGCCCCAGCAAGGCCCAGCTGATTAGCGTGGATTCCGCCATGATATACCGCGGCATGGATATCGGAACGGCCAAGCCCACTAAGGATGAACTCCTGCGCTACCCCCATGATTTGGTGGATATTCTCGATCCTTCTCAACCCTATTCAGTAGCTGATTTTGTGGTCGACGCCGATCGTTGTGTGAGTGCGGCCCTGGAAGCGGGCAAAAAACCGATTCTGGTGGGCGGCACCATGATGTACCTGCGAAATTTTGTTCGGGGTATTGCCTCCCTGCCCTCTAGTAGCGCGCTGGAGAGCGAGATGCTCGAACAAGAATTGGCAACTAAGGGGAGTCAGGTTCTGCATGACGAACTTCGTCGAATTGATCCCCGGGCGGCTGAAAAAATTCACCCGAATAATCATCAGCGCCTAGTTCGGGCCGTGTCCTTAGTACGCCACGCGGGCATTCCCTTGCTGGAGCAGTGGCAGGGGTCTGCGGGGCAAGATGTGCACCAGCGTCTCAACCGGCCGCTCACCTTGATGGCCATGGTGCCGGAACACCGAGCCTGGCTGCATGAGCGAATTGATAAGAGATTTGATTCGATGATTGCTGGGGGCTTTGTCGACGAGGTGAAACACCTACTCGCTCGGGGCGACCTGGAGGAGAATATGCCGTCCATGCGTGCAGTGGGCTATCGACAAGCCTGGCGCTATCTGACCCATCAAGACGACTTTGACACCTTTTCGGCCAGGGCGAAGGCGGCATCTAGACAGCTCGCGAAGAGACAGCTGACCTGGATTCGGCAGTGGCCTGAGGTTGCGATAGTCGAGACGAGCGGGCAAACGGGTGGCCTGTCGGCATTTTGTTGACCAAAAAGGTCTTAAAATCCGCGACTAGATCACAAATTTCGATTCTGCTCCCCCGCTCGCGCTTTGGAATTCAACCAAGCATTGATGGGCATGATAGCCTTTCCAGGTCCTTGGTAGCTGAAGTTGACACCCTAGTCAGGGCGAGTCTCCCCATAAAATTAGAGTGAGGCTTTTCATAGGTTGTCATCGGGCTTGAGTTCAAGCGCGAGATGCTCCGTCACCGCGCCCTGTCCCGGCGGACAAGCCGGTGCAGCTAAAAAGAGGCCCCCGGATGGGGGCAACAGCCAAGAGAACGTTAAATTGGAACGACAAGAGAATAAAGATGGAAGAAAATAAAAAGGGTACCGCCCCGGCCTCAAAGGGACATTCGCTGCAGGACCCCTATCTGAATGCGCTGCGTAAGGAACACGTGCCGGTATCGATTTTTTTGGTTAACGGAATCAAGTTGCAGGGACAGATTGAGTCATTTGATCAATTTGTAATTTTGCTCAAAAACTCTGTCAGCCAGATCGTTTATAAGCACGCTATTTCTACCGTGGTCCCCGCAAGAAACGTGGATTTAGGGCCCAGGGATTAACGGCGGCATGGGGCGCCTAAGATTGGGCGCTTGAGAGCATTTCGAGATTCCCCTTGAAAGGGCGTCGTTTTGGACCAAGATAGAGACCTTAACGACAAGTGAACACATATGCTATTTGAACGGCCTGAAGCGGGCCGCAGGGCGGTGCTGCTTCATATAGAAATGCAGGGCCGCGAAAACCCAGAGCGGGGAGAATTCGCTGAATTGGCGTATTCCGCGCAAATAACGGTGGTGGACACGCTGACCGTGCGGCGGGACGTGCCGCATCCCAAATGGTTCGTCGGTAGCGGTAAGGTGGATGAACTCAGCCAGGCCCTGCGCGTGGCAGGAGCGGACTTAGTCTTGATCAACCACGACCTGTCGCCCGGCCAGCAGCGTAACCTAGAGCAGGCGCTGGACAGTCGGCTGATTACCCGAACCGAGCTGATATTGACGATCTTTGCCGACCGAGCGCGAAGCCACGAGGGCCAGCTCCAGGTCGAGTTGGCTCAGCTAAAGCACGCGCAAACCCGCCTGGTGCGAGGTTGGACTCACCTTGATCGACAGAAAGGCGGTATCGGTTTACGTGGTGCGGGTGAGAAACAAATCGAGCTTGATCAGCGCTTGCTGGGGGAACGCGTCAAAGCGACCGAGCGCCGACTGCGAGATGTCCAGCGTCGGCGAGAGCAAAATCGTCGCCAAAAGAAGCGGCAAGGCGTGCCGACGGTCTCCTTTGTAGGTTATACAAATGCTGGCAAGTCCTCGCTTTTTAATGCTCTGACTAATGCGGCGGTTTATGCTGAGGACTTGCTGTTCGCAACGCTGGACCCGACGAGCCGTCGGGTTACTGTTCCCGGCACCGGGGAAATCGTATTAACGGATACTGTAGGCTTCGTCAGCGCATTGCCCCCTACCTTGGTGGAAGCTTTCAAAGCTACTCTTGAAGAGGTGGTGCGTTCGGACTTGCTGCTGCACATCGTAGATGCCGCGGACCCTCATTGGCGTCACCGTATTGGACAAGTTGAAGAGGTTCTAAAAGAGATTGGTGCCCAAGAGGTTAGGAGCCTTTTGGTTATGAACAAGGCCGATCTGCTGTCGAAGGACGAACAGGCGCAGTTCAAGGACGCGCTCCTGGTTTCAGCGACCGAAGGCACCGGGATGACGGAACTCTTGGGGCAGATAGCGACCGCGCTAGGGGTCCACGCACCCCACTGTGTCAAAGTGCCAGTGGGGGATGGTGAAACTCGCGCGTGGCTGTATCGGTCTGGTGCAGTTCTCGATGAAACGTTGCTGACAGACGGCAGCGTGAAGCTTACAGTACAGGCGGACGAGCGTTTGCTTGGACAGATTCGTCAAAGGCACAATATAGAGCTAGAGGTTCGAGCTGGGTCTCATGTAGGGACGTAGCGTATGAAAGGGTTATTTATTTTATCGGAGTGGACGAAAATGGCTTGGAATGAATCAGGCGGAGGGAATAAGGACCCCTGGGGCAACCGTGGAGATCAGGGGCCACCAGATCTAGATGAGGCGATTCGAAAGCTGCAGGGGCAGCTTTCGGGCATGTTCGGTGGCGGAGGCGGCAGTTCATCCGGCGGCGCAGGAATTTCTGCCGGGGCGGCGGGGCTATTAATCTTGGCCTTTGTTGCACTCTATATCTTCATCGGTTTGTATCAAATCGATGCTCAGGAGCGGGGCGTGATTTTCCGTTTCGGAGCAGTGCAGGAAAGTGAAGTCACGCCCGGACTACACTGGAATCCACCATTCATCGACCGGGTCGATATTGTCAATGTCACCCAGGTTCAGTCTCACAGCCATCAGGCATTGATGCTCACCAAGGATGAGAACATCGTTGACGTCAGCCTGACGGTGCAGTGGGTTATTGATAGTGCGACGAGTTTCTTGGTAAACGTGCGTGATCCTCGAAAAAGCCTGGATCAGGCCACGGAGAGTGCCCTGCGCCATGTGGTTGGATCGTCCACCATGGACCAGGTGATCACCGATGGGCGTGAGGCCATTGCGATAGAGGTGCAGGACCGTCTGCAGGCCTACCTCAGAAACTACGGCGCGGGCATAGACGTTACCAAGGTGAACATCGATCGAAGTGCGCCGCCGGTTCAGGTTAAGGACGCCTTTAATGATGTTCAGAAGGCCAAGGAGGACCAGCAAAAGTTCATCAACCAGGCAACCGCATACTCTCAGCAGATCGTTCCCGAAGCGCGTGGGCGTGCTCAGCGTCAGCTCGAGGAGGCTCAGGCCTATCGGGACCGGGTGATTGCCCGCTCTGAAGGTGAGGCCGAACGCTTTGAGAAACTGTTGGCGGAATACTCCGTGGCAAAACAGGTCACTCGGGATCGTCTGTATATTGATGCGCTGGAAAACGTCTTTAAAAATGCGAGCAAGGTCATGATCGATGTGGAGGGCGGTAACAACATGATGTATCTGCCGCTAGACAAGCTTTCTCAACGAGCAACAGAAAACGGTGCGCTCGATGCTCAGGCGTTGCGACGCGATTTGGAGCAATTACGTCGTGATCTAAACAGTAGCCGCTCTCAGGGCGGCAGTCGTCTACGCACGAATTAGGAGATAGTCGATGTCAATGAAAAGTCTATTGGGCCTTATTTTCTTGCTCGTGGGCGCCTGGCTGATTAACCAGTCAGCCTATCGGGTTCTTGAAACAGAAAAGGCAATCCTGCTGGAGTTCGGTAATTTGATCGACTCTGAGATTGCGCCGGGACTGCACTTTAAGTTGCCCGTGGCGCAAGAGGTTAAAAAGTTCGAGGCGCGCGTCCTCACCTTGGACTCCAAGGGTGAAACCTACTACACCTTGGAGAAAAAACCGCTGATTGTGGATTCCTTCGTGAAGTGGCGGGTGGCAAATATCGAGACATTTTATACCGGTACCTCGTTCGATGAGCGCCGTGCTCAGAGGCTGTTGCAGGAACGGGTCAATGAGGGGTTAAGAAACCAAATCAGCCGCCGCGATATGCGTGAGGTCATTTCCGGGCAACGGGACGAGTTGATGGCCGAGTTGCGTCGCGATTTGGACCGCGTGATGCGGGAGTCCGTTGGGGTTGAGGTCGTTGATGTGCGCGTGAAGAAAATCGATCTGCCGCCAGAGGTATCGACAACCGTGTACGAGCGAATGAACTCCGAGCGAGAAATTGAAGCGCGCCAGTATCGTGCGGAAGGCCAGGAGCAGGCATTGGCCATTCGAGCTAAGGCGGATCGGGATGCGGTAGTGCTCGAGGCCGAGGCTTATCGCGAAAGTGAGCAACTGCGCGGTGATGGCGATGCGCGAGCTGCCTTCGTCTACGCATCTGCCTTTAACAAGGATCCAGAATTCTACAGTTTCTATCGCAGTATCAACGCCTACAGTGAGGTATTTAATAATAAAAGCGACCTCCTGGTCCTGGATCCAGGTAGCGAATTCTTCAAATACCTCCAGAGTGGCGATGGTGAATAGCCGCGCCCAGCGTCCGTAGCAGACAGTGAAAAACTATTGGCGCCTACCTAGGGGGGTAGACGAGGTGCTGCCTCCCCTTGCCTGGGAGCTCGAGCTTCTTAGGCGCCGCGCTCTAGATGTTTTAGTCAGCTGGGGCTTCGACTACATCGAACCACCGGTGGTTGAGTTCCTCGACTCACTACTCGTGGGCAGCGGCGAAGACCTAGACCTGCAGACTCTTAAGGTCGTGGATCAGGTCAGTGGTCGTCAGCTTGGCCTGCGCGCAGACATGACTTCTCAAGCAGTCAGGATTGACGCCCACAGCCGGCCTAAAGCAGGTGTCCAGCGCCTTTGCTATGCCGGCCCCGTGGTCTTCGCTAATCCACAAACGGGTGCTCAGTCCCGCGTGCCGTTTAAAGCCGGAGCCGAGATTTTTGGATCAGCCAGCCTAGCCGCAGATGCCGAGGTGGTTGCGCTAATGCTAGAAGTGCTCAAACAGGCCCAGGTTGAGAAGCCGGTGCTGTTGTTGGGGCATATGGGCATCTACCTAGGTCTTGCGGGCAGGTTGCTGGAAACGGGAGAGCTTGCGGAAGACGACGCCCCCGCATTGTTCGAATCCATCCAGCGTAAGGGCGAATCAGATATTCGAAACCTCCTCGGCAATTCATCAACGGCACTGATGATGTCTGCCTTACCCAACTTGATGGGTGGGCGAGAAGTGATCTCCCAGGCGGCTCAGGTGTTAGAGAAGGCACCGGAGGGTGTCCAGACGGCCATTGCGGAACTTGATGAATTAGCCGCTACTATTGCTGAGCGGCATCCTGACGTTGACCTGCGAATCGATGTGGCCGAGCTGTCCGGCTATGGTTACCACAACGGGCCAGTGTTTGCGGTTTATCATCCTCGCCACGGGCGAGCCCTGGCGCAGGGCGGCCGTTACGACGGCATTGGTAAAATTTTTGGTCGCGGACGCCCGGCGACGGGGTTTGATATTGATCTAAAATTGCTGCTCGAAGATTCCATGACGAACACCAATCCCTATGTCTATGCGCCCTACGTGGGGGCTGCACTGCGTCCCGGACTGGAGGCTGCGGTAGCTGCGCTGCGCGCCCAAGGGCAGCGAGTGGCCATGGCGTGCTCTCCGGATGAGTGTGGTCCCGATGATTGCATGGGTGTACTGCGGCAAGTTGAGGGGGAATGGCAGATTCAGCCCTGTTGAAAAACGGCTGAATTGCCTCAAGACAAAACCAGTAGCAAAGCTAAGGAACGCTGATGGGACGTAATGTGGTCGTCATCGGCACCCAGTGGGGTGACGAGGGCAAGGGAAAGATTGTTGACCTGCTGACAGATCATGTTTCCGCGGTGGTGCGCTTTCAGGGTGGGCACAACGCTGGGCATACGCTGGTTATCGACGGTAAGAAGACCGTTCTGCACGTTATCCCCTCGGGCATCTTACATGACGGCGTTCAGTGCATTATCGGCAATGGTGTGGTGCTCGAGCCTCACGCACTGCTCAAGGAAATCACCGAGCTGGAAAAAAATGGCGTGCCGGTGCGAGATCGGCTGAAAATTTCTCCAGCTTGTCCGCTTATCTTGCCCCACCATGTGCAGCTTGACCTCGCTCGGGAAGAAGCCAGGGGCACAAAAAAAATAGGCACGACGGGCAGAGGCATAGGGCCGGCTTATGAGGATAAGGCAGCACGCCGCGGCCTTCGTCTAGGGGACTTTTTCTATTGGCAGAGTTTTACGGACAAGCTCTCGGAGGTGATGGAGTACCACAACTTCATGCTAACCAATTACTACAAAAAACCTGCTCTGGACTTTCACCACACCCTAGAACAATGCGCTGAGGTGGCAGAGCAGATCAGGCCCATGGCCGCGGACGTTGTTCCCTTGCTTCATACCCTGCGTGAGAGCGGGCAGAATATCCTTTTTGAAGGGGCTCAGGGCGCCATGCTGGACGTGGACTTGGGCACCTATCCCTTCGTGACCTCGTCCAATACAACCGCGGGCGGCACTGCCGTCGGCAGTGGCTTTGGTCCCAGGTATCTGGACTACGTTCTGGGCATCACGAAGGCTTACGCAACTCGGGTAGGTTCCGGTCCGTTCCCGACGGAGCTTTTTGACGAGGTCGGTCAGGGACTGGCGGAGCGCGGGCATGAATTTGGATCGACCACCGGACGGCCAAGACGCTGCGGATGGTTTGACGCCGTCGCTCTCCGTCAGGCGGTACAAATCAATAGCATTTCTGGACTGTGTTTAACCAAGCTCGACGTTCTCGACGGGCTAGAAACGATAAAGGTGTGCGTTGGGTACGAGGTTCGGGGCGACGGTCGAGATAGCCCGAGCTTTGGCAGTGAGTACTACGAAAGCGTCCAGCCTGTTTACGAAGAACTGCCTGGGTGGGAGGGCTCAACGTTAGGCATGAGTCGAATCGAACAACTGCCTGAAAATGCCAGGCGGTATATTCAGCGCATTGAAGAAGCTGTCGGAGCGCCCATCGATATTATCTCTACGGGTCCTGATCGGCAGGAGACTATGATCCTCAAAAATCCCTTTATCTACGGCCAGGCAGGCCAAGAGGCCGCTGCCCACTAGAGAGGAACGCGACGTGATCGATTCAAAACTGTTAGAGCTATTGGTTTGTCCCGTCAGTCGAGGTGGACTTAAGTTGATGCGGGAGCATGACGAGCTGTGGTGTGCTGCCAGTCGCTTGGCCTATCCCATCAAGGACGGAATTCCTATCATGCTGGCCGACGAAGCTCGGCCGCTCTCCGACGTCGAAGCAGAAAAGCTCGGGCAGTAGCCCGGAAGACCTACCTGCCCCTGACAGCCTGCTCACTAGAGAAGGTCAGAGTATGGTCGTGATTTATGTTATCTGAGTTCACATTCTATTGACCTGGGGCAGCATAGCCTGATCGCTCAATTTTCAATGGAAAAGGTAAAGACATGAGATCAGCGGAGCAAATTTCGATAGCGGAAATGCCCGATATCGCGAACCGCACCCTCGCCGAGGCTCAGAGCACCCTAGATTGGGTAGGCATGAGTAATGTGCACCAACCGCTTCTTGTTAAAGATGGGGACCATAATCGTGAGGTGCATGCCAACGTTCAGGTATACGTTAATCTCGCTGACCCGTTGGCCAAAGGCATTCATATGTCACGCCTGTACCTGCTCTTGGATGAGCATGCGTCCACTAGGCCTCTGACCGCGGCGGGACTCAAAATGCTCCTCGCTTCAGTACTCGAATCGCATCACGACCTCAGCACCAATGCCTTTGTGCAGTTCGAATTCGATCATTCGATTCGTCGTCGCGCCTTGCTCAGTGACAACATGGGCTGGTCTTCCTACCCGGTTATGGTCAAGGGAACGTTGATTAAGGGACAGATCGCCCTAGAGCTTTCGGTTGAGGTTAAGTACTCCTCGACCTGTCCTTGCTCGGCCGCCCTCGCTCGGCAGTTGATCCAGGAGCAGTTCTGCAAAGACTTTGGTAAGGAAGGGGATGTCTCCATCAGCGAAGTGAAGCAATGGTTGGGCACTGAGGAGGGCGTGCTTGCTACCCCGCACAGCCAGCGTAGTACCGCAAAAATCCTTGTTCAGCTTGATTTGGAAAACGACGACCTGCCTCTCACGGCCCTGATAGATCAGATAGAAGCGTCCCTCAAAACCCCGGTACAAAGCGCGGTGAAAAGAGAGGATGAGCAGGAGTTCGCACGCCTAAACGGTAAGAATCTCATGTTTATTGAGGACGCCGGAAGGCGTCTCAAGGGCGCTCTGAGCGAGGACAGCCACTGGAGCGACTACTGGGTGCGTATCGAGCACCATGAGAGCCTGCATGCCCACGATGCGGTAGGCGTCTTCACCAAGGGTGTTGAAAACGGCTATCTACCCATCCCCTAAGGGATGGGTTGCCGGTCGGTGCCCTATCGGAAAGTATCTAGGTCAAGGCCGTCTGCAACGGCGACCGAGCGCAGGGCGGATTCAAAGATGGATCGTGCCTGGGCGGTCATCTCCGCGAGCTGCGTGTGCAGCTTACGCTGGGTCGGATCGTCGTCCTCACACTGCATGCAGTACTTCTCAAAACCACTGATATCGATCAACAGCTTCGCAATGTGATTCGGGCACTCGCAGTGCAGGCTTGGAATCATATTGGCGAGCTTTGATAGCTGAGCTGGATCGAAGGCGCTAACACCAACCTGATAAGTTTCTGCGGGGATGTTTAAAGCCTGGG
>MDTB01022686.1_pt1 | contig 21903 bp, 19 predicted proteins | sample 811161 | NCBI WGS metagenome assembly MDTB01 (sample SAMN05326650, study PRJNA326480) | marine metagenome | isolation source: seawater | place: Mediterranean Sea | collected 2009 | reverse complement strand
TACAGAAGTTAAGGTTGTTTTAACAGAAAATGCTAAAGAATTTGTTACGACCTTATCTTTGTCAACAGTTTCTGAAAATCCAGTCCTCTCAAAGTTTAAAGGTGATGATGAAAGCTGGAATAATCATGTAGAACTAGGTCTTTGGTGTGATTTTATGCTTATTTGTCCTGCAACAGCCAATAGCCTATATAAAATGGCAAATGGAAACTGTGACAACTTGTTAATTGCAGCATATTTGTCCTGTAAATCAAAAATATTTTTTGCCCCTGCAATGGATTTAGATATGTATAAACATGAGTCTACTAAGCAATCCATTGAAAAATTAGTAAGTTTTGGAAATATTTTAATACCACCTGATTCTGGAGAACTAGCTAGTGGATTGGTAGGTGAGGGTAGATTACCTGAGCCAAAATCAATAGTTGAATTTTTAATTGAACATTATTCTGAAAATTTACCCTTAAAAAATAAAAAAGTTTTGATTACTGCAGGTCCAACTCTTGAACCAATCGATCCAGTAAGATTTATTTCAAATTATTCGTCTGGGAAAATGGGATATAGATTAGCCGAGGAGGCCAAACTTTTAGGAGCATCAGTGTCTCTAATTAGTGGTCCAAGTAATGAAATTTTATCTGAAACTAACATTGATTTAATTAGAGTTAGTACTTCAGAACAGATGGAAGAGGCAGTTATGAGTAGATTTAATAATTCTGATATTGTAATTATGGCTGCAGCAATTTGTGATTACAGGCCGAAAGCATATTCTCAGAAAAAAATAAAAAAAGAATCAGAGGCTCAAGACTTTAGTATCGAGTTAAAAAAAACAAATGATATTTTATTTAATTTAGGTAAGTTAAAAAAGAACCAATTATTAATTGGATTTGCATTAGAAAATAACAATGAAATTAAAAACGCGAAAAAGAAGGTAAAAGAAAAAAATTTAGATATGATTATTCTTAATTCCTTAAATGATAAGGGTGCTGCTTTTGGTCATGATACTAATAAAGTCACAATCATTGATAGTAAGCTAAATATAAATCATTATGATTTAAAGCAAAAAAGATTTGTAGCAAAAGATATATTTGAATATATTCTAAGTAGATAATTATGAGAAAAATATTTTTAATTTTTTCACTTCTTAACATTTCTTTATTTCATGGACAAGATTTAAACTGTGAAATTACTATTGATGCCAGACAAACAGGACAGGAAAATCTTCAGGTATTTAAATCTTTAGAAAATCAACTTAATGAGTTTGTAAATAATAATTCTTGGTCTGCAAGATCAGTCAGGCCGAATGAAAAGATTAATTGTGCTATATTTTTAAGCATATCTTCCATGGATAATGATTCTTTTAACGGCACTTTACAAATACAGGCCTCTAGACCAGTGTATAATAGTTCTTATTTCTCACCAGTTTATAATTTTAATGACAAAAATTTTAATTTTCGATATCAAGAGTATCAAAATTTAAATTTTAATCCAAATCAGTTTGAAAATAATTTAGTATCAATTATTACTTTTCATATTTACATGATATTAGGAATTGACGCTGATTCATTTTCCCTTAATGGAGGAACGGATTATTTTGAAGTTGCAAGAGAGATCTTAGATTATTCACAAAATCAAGGTTATAAAGGCTGGGCTTCAAGTGATGGCTTGCAGTCCAGATATTTTTTAATTGACAATATTTTATCTCCTACTTACAAGGAGTATAGGGAGGTAATGTATAGTTATCATTTAAGGGGGTTAGATAAAATGGCTGATGAGCCTAAAATGTCAAAAACAATTTTGATAGAACAAATGAATGCTTTAAATATAATGCATAGAAGACGTCCAAATTCTTTTTTGATGAGAGTTTTTTTTGACACAAAATCTGATGAAATTTTTGAAATTTTCAAAGATGGTCCAAAGGTATCTACTTCAAACTTGATCTCAATACTCAATAGGATATCACCAAATCACTCAGAAAAATGGAGAAATATTAATTAAATAGTTTTAAAATTGTTAAAATCCATTTCCATAAAAAATTATTTATTAATCGATGAATTGAATATTGCCTTTAATTCTGGATTCTCAGTAATTACAGGGGAAACCGGTGCTGGAAAAACAATATTGGTGGATGGAATATCCCTTTTACTAGGCAAAAGAGCTGATTTGTCAGTAAATAGAGATAAAACGAAAAAATGTGTTATTGAGGGAATTTTTGATATCGGTGCTTATAATTTAAAATCTATTTTTGATTTAAATGAATTAGATTATGATGCGGAAACAATTTTAAGAAGGGAAATAAGCCCATCGGGAAAGTCAAGAGCATTTATTAATGATAGCCCAGTAAATTTACATCAGTTATCCAAAATAGGTTCTAGTATTATTGATATTCACACTCAGCATCAAAATTTAAACATCATTGATCAAGATTTTCAATTTGTGACTATTGATGCAATTTCAAACAACAATCATTATGTCAAAGAATTCAGATTGATTTTTAATCAATTTCAAGATTTAGAAAGAAAAATTGAAAAATTGAAGTATGAGAGAGACATCTTAAATCAATCCATTGATTATAATAAGTTCATTTTAAAAGAGTTTAATACTGCAAATATTTTTGAGGAAAATTTGGAAGAGTTGGAGGATAACCAAGTATTTCTATCGAATTTTGAAGTTATTTCAGAGGAACTTTCTTTAATTAATAATTTGATTACAGATGAAAACATTGGTATCCATTCCAATATTCAGAAACTATTAAACTCCCTCAACAAAATTTCAGGGAAAACTGAAAATTTAAATAAGTTATATGAAAGGGTTTTGGAGATATCTGCCGAATTTGATGATATCAGTCAAGAATTAACAGATCAGTTTGAATCTTTAGAAAATAATCCAGAAAAGCTTACTTTATTAATTCAAAAAATAGATACTATTAACACCCTTTTGAGAAAGCACTCTGTTACCTCAATAAAGGATCTGCAAATGGTAAGAGATGAGTTTGCTTCAAAAGTTGATTCTACGGAGTCTATAGATGAAAAAATATCAGAATTTGAAATGAAGTTTAAGGATCTGAAAAATGAATTATCAAAAATTTCACAAATAATAACAAAAAACAGGATGGATGCTATCCCTAAATTTACCTCTGATATTGAGCTTATTTTAAAAGATTTAGGAATGGAAAATGCAAAATTTAAAATAGAGCTAAATCCGTCCAATAATTTTAACTCTTTTGGAATGGATAAGATAAACTTTATGTTTCAAGCAAACAAAGGTTTTCAATTCAAAGACCTAAAAACTAGTGCATCTGGTGGTGAAATGTCTAGAATTATGCTAGCTGTTAAATCGATAATTGCAAAATATAGAAAAATCCCCTCAATAATTTTCGATGAAATTGATACAGGTGTTTCAGGATCTATTTCTCAAAAAATGGGACTCATTATGAAATCTTTGTCAAAATATGTACAAACTTTCTCTATTACGCACATTCCTCAAATCGCGGCCATGGGTTCTTCACATTATAAGATTTATAAATTTGATGAAGATAACATCACCAAAACCACAATCATCAAACTCGCAGAAGAGGAGAGAATTGTTGAAATTGCTAAAATGTTAGAGGGAAGCAGTATTTCTGAATCTGCCATTAATCATGCAAAGCGGTTAATGAATTAATATTATCTTTATAATCTAAAATAGTTTGTTATGGCTCACAATTTACTTAAGGGAAAGAAAGGAATTATTTTTGGAGCTTTAGATCCTAATTCGATTGCTTGGGTTACAGCGGAGAGAGTTTTTGAAGAGGGCGGTACTTTTGTTTTAACAAATGCACCCGTAGCGCTCAGAATGGGGCAAATTAATGAATTAGCCAAAAAAACAAATTCCACGGTTATTCCAGCAGATGCTACTTCGCTAGAAGATCTTCAAAATCTTGTGCAAGAGTCTATGAATATTTTAGGTGGTAAAATTGATTTTGTTTTACATTCTATAGGAATGTCAATAAATGTTAGAAAAGGAAAATCCTACACAGACCAAAATTATGATTGGACACATAAAGGATTAGATGTTTCAGCAATGTCTTTTCATCGTGTTATGCAAACTCTGTATAAAAACGATGCTATGAATGAGTGGGGCAGTATTGTTGCTCTTTCCTACATGGCAGCTCAAAGGGTCTTTCCTGATTATAATGATATGGCAGACAACAAAGCATATTTGGAAAGTATTGCGCGAAGTTTTGGATATTTCTTTGGTAAGGATAAAAAAGTAAGAGTGAATACCATATCACAATCTCCAACACCAACTACTGCGGGCCAGGGTGTAAAGGGATTTGATGGATTTATAAAATATGCAGATAAAATGTCTCCACTTGGAAATGCTACAGCCTTAGACTGTGCAAACTATACGGTATCCCTCTTCAGTGACTTGACCAAAAGGGTCACATTACAAAACTTATACAATGATGGTGGTTTCAGCAATATGGGTGTGAGCGAAAGTATGATGGATCTACTTGATAAGTAGGAGCATTTAGTATTATTTCATAAATTTTTTCTACTTTTTATTAATTACTACAACTCAATTAAAATTATTTTTTAAATTGTATGCGGATTAATAATCAATAGAAATTATACAATGAAAAAAACTACCCTTGCCTTCATGGCATTTTTATTTACCATTTTCTCATTTTCTCAAGTAAATGTTGGAACTGGTACAACAGTAAATGAAGAAATGCCGATCGAACCTTATTATAAATTTTCATATTCACAGGTGATATATACTGCTGCAGAAATTAATGCTTCAGGATCTATTACTGGACTAAAATATACAGCCACACCTGAAACTACTCTGGCAAATAGTAATGGTTGGGAGATATGGCTAGGACATACTTCTCTATCTTTTCACCCTGTGGATGAATCGGATATACCTAGCTGGGTTGATATTTCAGAGTTAACCCAAGTTTTTGCTGGAACTGTTTCAATAGCAGATCAAATCGTTGAAATTACTTTTGATACACCATTTGAATATAACGGTTTGGATAATCTAATGATAGCGGTTAATGAAACCTCAAATGTAAATAATGCTTATGATTCCAGTAATAATGATTTTTATTGTACAGCTACCCCCGGGATAAGAAGAGGAATAGCCTCCTATAACGATGCTGCTGTAATTGACCCAAGTAATCCTCCAATCCTTTATGCATATAGTTCAAGACAATCATTCGCAAATGTAACTTTTGAAGGCATTACTCAATCATGCCCTAATCCTGATCCTGCTGTTGTCGAAAGTATTGATGGAGTACAAGTTTCTTTTTTATTTCCTTCAAATGATTCGAATGTTGAGTTTATTCCTGCCTTGGATCCTGATGTTGAAATAACCTCCTCTACATCTGGAATTCCTCTTAATCCCAATGATCAAATATTTATTGATGATGAAAATGGTGTGCCTGTTGGATATTATAACCCATCTGTAATGGTTGGCCTTGAACCAACAACTGAATACGTGTTTTATTTAAGAAAAGTTTGTGATGGTGAATATAGTAGTTGGGTACCAACGTATTTTACCACTGGATGTACAATGTTTGAACTTCCTTTTTCTGAGAGTTTTGAAGACGACTCGTTATCATGGCAATGTTGGACGGTTGAAGATTTAAGTCCAGAAGGAGCTCCTGCTAATCTTTCTTGGACCCCAATTGCTGGTAATGGAGTTGATTCCTCTTACTCAGCTTATTTGTGGACAGTTGATAATCAAGGTAAGAATGATGATTATATGATTTCTCCACAGTTAAACCTTTCAGGAAACGATAGACTTAAATTTTCTGTAAGTTCATTTCCAAATACACTTGATGTGAATTCAATGTCTGTTTTACTCTCTACGACAACTGCTAATCCAGAGGATTTCACTACTGTATTGAGTGAACCTACTGAATACCCTGGTTATTGGACAGATGTAAGTATCGACTTATCAGCTTTCTCTGGACCTGTTTACATTGCATTTTATGTTCCTCCTACCGCAACGGAAGGCTACGCAATATATGTAGATGGTGTGATTGTTGAGGAAAACCCTGAGTGTGATACTCCTTTAAATATTACCTTAGATAATATGACTAGTGAATCTGTAGAGATTTCATGGAATCCAGGAGCTAGTCAGGAAAGCCAATGGGAATATGTTTTACAAGAGGCGGGTGCTGACCAGCCTACGGGAAGTGGTACTTTAATTGACACAAGCTCCATTCTTTTAGAAGGACTTATGCAAGGAGCTGAATATGAATTTTATGTTAGAGCAGCATGTGATGATGGAAGCTTTAGTTCCTATGTACCTAATAACGGACTTTATTTCAAGATTCCGCCAGTAGGGGGTATCTGCGCCGATCCACTTGTAATTGAAAGTTTCCCGTTTAATGTAACTGATGATACAGCTAATTATGGAGATAATTATAATGGTCTTCCAGGCGATGCAGAATCCTGTGGTACTTCTTCTTCATTTTTGAATGGAGATGATGTGTTTTATTCATATACTGCACCCTATGGTATGTCTGTTACTGTGACCTTTAATCCAGTTGGTTCATATGCAGGTATTTTTCTCTATGATTCTTGTGACAATGTAGGTCTTTCATGTATTGCAGGAGCCTCTAGTTTCGGTATAGAGGAACATGTTTTTGAAGTAGATTTACTCGATAATCAAACATATATAATTGCTATTTCCACGTGGGCTTCTCCACAAAGCACACCTTATGAATTAACGATTACCGAAAATTCATGTGATCAACCTGTCATAACTGCATCTGCATTGGCTTGTGTTGATGATGAGTACTACATAGAGGTTGATGTTACTGATCTTGGAACTTCTTCGCAGTATGTTGTTTCGGATAATCTTGGAAATGAGCAATCAGTAGATGCAGCCGGTGTTCTAACTTTTGGTCCATATTCGGGAATAGATCCTGTAACCATTAATGCAATAGGTGATGATCCAAATTGTGATCAATCGATTACTGTTTTATCAGCGTGTCAATCATGTATTCCTCTTGGCGGTAACTGTACTGCGGGTGATGGATTTGTAGGTTTGGTAATTGCAGATATTGATAATTCAGATTCTGGATGTTCAACGGATGGATATGGAGTTTTCCCAGATTTAACTACTGATTTAGCGCAAGGCGCTACTTATCCAGTAACAGTAACTACAGGATATTCCAACCAGTATGTTAGAGCATGGGTTGACTTTAATGATGATTATGAATATACATTGGACGAGTTAATTATTGATAATGCATTAATCGCAAGTGTTGGAACAACGGATATTGAAGCTGTTATCCCAGCTGATGCAAACCTTGGTGTACATTCGATGAGATTTAAATCCAATTGGAACGCAGCTGTACCTGATGATCCGTGTGAAGTAACTAGCTGGAGTGAAGTAGAAGATTACACGATTACAATCGTTGAGTCTTTAAGCACCAATGATTATCAATTAGAAGGACTTAAAATTTATCCGAACCCTGTCAATGGTGATTTTGTAACTATCAAATCACCAATTGTAGGAGATAAATTCATTAACATTTTTGATTTGAATGGAAGAAAAGTGCTATCTACAAATTTAGTTGGGGATATGCTTAATATTTCAACATTAAGTTCTGGATTCTATATGATTGAAGTTGCCGTAGGTGATTCCAAAAAAGTTTCTAAGCTTATAATTGAATAACCTATTCTAACTAAATAATAAAAAAAGGGTTTAGATTTCTAAACCCTTTTTTTATATATAATTGATTAATTTTGAATATGGTTTCAAAAGATATTTCCTTCGTAATACCGGTATTTAATAGGCCTAATGAGATAGACGAGCTTTTGAAAAGTTTCGTAAACTTAAGAGGGGAAAAAGATTTTGAAATAGTAATTGTTGAAGATGGTTCAACAAATAAATGTGATCAGGTTATTAAAAACTATGAGGATTTAAAGATTAGTTATTATTTCAAAGAGAATTCAGGTCCTGGATATTCAAGAAACTTTGGTATGAAAAGAGCCAAAGGTTCTTACTATATTATTTTGGATTCTGATTGTATTTTAAGGGATGATTATATTGAAAATGTAATGAAAAACTTAAATAACACTTACGCAGATTGCTTTGGCGGTGTAGATGATGCTCATGCTTCCTTTAATAACTTTCAAAAGGCAATTAGTTTTTCTATGACTTCTTTTATTACTACAGGTCATCTTAGGGGAGGGAAGTGGTCAAAAGATTTTCAACCAAGAAGTTTTAATATGGGAATTTCTAGAATTGCCTTTAATGATTCAGGTGGATTTATTAATATTCATCCAGGGGAAGATCCAGATCTTTCATTGAGACTTTACAAGAAAGGATACACTATCAAAAATTATGATGATGTAGTAGTTTTTCATAAAAGAAGAATTTCGTTAAAAAGTTTTTTTACTCAAGTTTATAAATTTGGAGTTGCTAGATCTATACTAAACTCTATGCACAAGGATTCTAAAAAAATAATTTATTGGTTTCCGTTTTTTTTCTCCACACTATTTTTTATATCAATTCTCTCTATTTTTTTGTACTCAAATATGCTAGTCTATCTATTTTTTGTATACTTTGCTTTGATTTTGATCAGTTGTACAATAAAAAATAACCTTATTACGGCAATTTTAGCTATTATTACAACACTTACACAGTTTTTTGCATACGCCCTTGGCTTTTTAAAAGGTAATGCTAAAATCTTTTTAAGAAAAGGGGATGATTTAGAATCGGTATTTCCAAAAATGTTTTTTAAAGTTAATTAAATGAAATTGAATTTCCGTAGTGGTAAAACAAATGTTTTTTTAGTCTTCCTAGGTTTGGCTATTATAACTTCATTCACAAGTAAGTTGTTAACTACTTACGAAAAAAATATAGATTTTTCGGTTTATGCTTCAGATTTACCAAATGATAAGGTATTGACTGGTCAGTCAAGTGATAAAATAAGTTTAAAATTAAAAGGATATGGATTTAATTTTGCTAAATATTATTTAAGAAATCCTGAATTAAAATTTTCTGTCAATGAAATGAAAATAGATAAATATAGTTTTATATGGACAAAAGAAAAGAACTTGTTTAACTTGGAAAAATTTGTAAGCCCCATGACTTTATTGAACATTTCTAATGATTCTTTAGTGTTTTTTTATGATAAGTTCAGCAATAAATCAATACCTGTAAAAGTTTCTACAGAAATTAATTATGCAGCTGGATATGGAAATTTTGGTCCTTTAAAAATAACACCTGATTCTGTCAATGTTATTGGGCCAAATAATACAATTCAAAAAATTAACTACATTGAAACAGAACTCATTACAATCGAAAATGCTAAGAACGATTTGAAGGGTAAAATTAAACTTAAACTAGATGGCTTGGAAAATACCATTATTGAAAACACAGAGGTTGACTATTTTTTAAATATAGATCAATACACTGAGGAAACTGTTGATGTAAATATAAATGTTGTTAGTAATTTAAATGAATTAAGTTTTAATTTTTTCCCAAAAACAGTAAAGGTTAAATTTTTAGTAAGCGTAGAGAACTATGTCAAAATAAACCCTATAGACTTTAAAATTGAATGTTATGTTGATAATATACTTAAAAATGATTATTTATTAGAGGTTGTTAAAAAGCCCGAAATGATAAAAAATGTTAGCTTAAGTACAGAGAAAATTCAATTAATAATGTTGGAATGAAGAAAATTGCTATCACAGGTATAATTGGAAGCGGAAAAAGTACTGCTACCGAGTTATTTAAACAATTAGACATTCCTGTTTTTATAGCTGATGAATTTGCGAAAGAACTTATGGAAAATGATAACCAAGTTGTTAATAAGCTATCATCTTATTTTGGAAATATTGCATATAAAAATGGAAAGTTAAATAAAACTTATATTTCAAATAGAATTTTTAATAATATTTCTGATTTAAAGTTTATAAATTCATTAGTTCATCCAATAGTAAATGATAAGTTTAAAAGTTGGTGTAATACACAGCAAGCAAGCTATGTAATTTATGAGTCAGCCTTAGTTTTTGAAAATGGATCGGAGGAGATTTTTGATGAAATCATTTGTGTTAAAACCCCAATAAACATAATACATCAAAGAATTAGCATGCGTGAAAATTATAGCTTCGAAAAAATTAACAAGATAATTGAGAATCAGATATCACAAAATGTAAAATGTAAAAAATCTACTCATTGTATAACAAATGATAGTATTGAAAACTTGAAAAGAAATATTATTAATATACATAACAAACTAGCATAAATCTTATTGTTAATCTTTTATTAAAATAAATTATTACTCATTTATTTAATTTTAAATTTGAATATGAGTAAAAAGATATTTATTCTGCTTTTATCCTTAATGAGTATTTCCTTAGCTGGAATTATATTTATTCAATCCTATTTCATTGTTAAAAACTATCAAGAAAATGATAAACAATTTTCTTCCAATATAAAATATGCACTTACAGAGACTGTTTCGGAAATTGAAAAAATAGAATTTAAAAAATATGTTTCAAAATTTACAGATCTCATTGCTAGTGGATCAACTATTGATACAACGAGTATTAAGAATTTATATGTAATTAATGAAATTCCAGAAAAAAGAGAAACTATAATTTATAAGAATGGTGTTATTGAAGAAAATATTATAATTCCTAATATTTCATCTAAAAGTAACTATTACAGTTTAATTACGGAATCTGAAAATATTGAAATTAAAAGATTATCAAATCAAAGAGAAGAAAAGATATTTAGTAATAATGAAATTGAAAACAGCAATTTAAGTCCTCAAGATTTCCTTATGAGAATTGGAAAAATTTCTAAAAGTAAAGAAATTCTTTTTGAGACAACGTATAATGATATGGCAAAAAGAAATCCAATCGAAGCACGAATCGGTAATGTAAATGGTTTCAAGGATATTTTAACTCAAAAACTCAAAGATTTAGAAATAAAACTAGATTTTGAATATGCAGTTTTTAATGGGGATAAAAAAACAGGGATTTCATCTGTAGATTTTGAAAAAAATGATCAAACATATAGTTCTTTGATTTTTAGAGATGAAAATGATTCAAGTAATTATTCACTAAAAATAAATTTTCCCTCAAGAACACCATTTTTAATTTCAACTTTACTCCCTGTTATAGCAACATCAATTGTGTTTACATTAATTATCATTATTGCTTACATAACTACAATTCTACTACTTTTGAGACAGCGTCAGATATCTCAAATAAAATCTGATTTTATAAATAATATGACTCATGAATTCAAAACGCCTATAGCTACAATAAATTTAGCTTTATCGGCAATAAAAAACCCGAAAACAATTATTGATGCAAAAAAGGTAGAAAAATACCTTAAAATGATTAATGATGAAAATAACAGAATGCATGATCAAGTTGAAAATGTATTAATGATGAGTCAGTTAGAAAGAAAGGAGATTTATTTAGATAAGAAAAAACATGACATTAATGAATTAATAAATTTAGCAATTTCTCATGTTAGTTTAATTGTACAAAATAAAAATGGAAAAATAAATTTTGAAAGAAATCCTAACCTACCAAAAGTTAAGGTAAATGAAACACACATGATAAATGTTTTTGTAAATATCTTGGATAACGCTATAAAATACAATGAAAATCAACCTGATATCATTATCAAAAATAGCATATTAGAGAATAAGTTAATTATTGACATTATTGATAATGGCATTGGAATGAGTAAATCTACAAGATCAAAGGTTTTTGATAAATTTTATAGACCTCAGACAGGTGATCTTCACAATGTGAAGGGTCATGGTTTAGGCCTTTCCTATGTGAAAAAAATAATAGATTTACATAAAGGAAGTATTAATGTGGCTAGCATATTAGGAAAAGGTAGTACATTTACGATACAATTAAATTTGAATTAAACTATGAATTCAAAAAAAAGAATTTTATTAGTTGAAGATGATCCAAATTTTGGAATCATTTTAAGAGATTTTTTAAGGATGAATGAGTATGATGTCATTTTAGCAAAAAATGGAATGGAAGGTTTTGAAAAATTTAAAAAGTTTGAATTTAACTTATGTATTCTTGATGTAATGATGCCATACAAAGATGGTTTTACCCTTGCATCTGAAATTAAATCAGTATCACCTGATATTCCTATCATTTTCCTCACTGCAAAATCAATGAAGGAAGATGTATTAAAGGGATACAAGGTAGGTGCAGATGATTATTTAAAAAAACCTTTTGATAGTGATGTTTTATTATTTAAAATAAAGGCAATTTTAAAAAGAAATAAACTATCCACTATCATTGATAATACTGAAACTGAATTTTCATTTGGGTTTTTTCAATTTAATTCCAAGTTAAGACATTTAATTTATAAAAATGACAAACCAATTAAGCTTTCACCTAAGGAAAATATGCTTTTAAAGTTACTCTTATTACACAAAAATGATTTAATGCCCAGAGAACTTGCTTTGACTAGAATATGGCATGATGATAACTATTTTACATCTAGAAGTATGGATGTATATATTGCTAAATTAAGAAAGCAACTTCAAAAAGATCCAAAGGTTAGCATTAGTAATATTCATGGTGAAGGCTTTAGATTAATTATTGATTAGTTTCTATATAATCAATTATATCTTCAAGTTTTGGTTTTTTAAACCATTTTACATAGTTTTTTGAACGAAACCAAGTAAGTTGTCTTTTTGCGTATCTTCTCGAATTAACTTTAATTTTTTCAATACAATTTTCAAGTGAATCCTTACCTTGCAGGTATTCAAAAATTTCTTTGTATCCTATGGTATTTAGCGCATTACTTCCCCTAAATTTATATAAAGACTTAACTTCACCTACTAGCCCATTGGCCACCATATCATCAACTCTTTTATTAATAACTTCATATAATTCCTTTCTATTAGAATCTAGTCCAATGCAAAGGAAATCATACTTTGGTGTTTTTTTAGTTTTATTGATTATTTGAGAGTATTTATTTTTACTTGTTAAGCATATTTCTAATGCTCTTATTACTCTTCTTGGGTTCTTTTTGTCAATTTCATCTAATATTTCGGGATCTAATTTTTTTAACCAATCCTGCATGAATTTAATCCCATTGTTTTTTAAGTCATTATTTAATCTATTTCTTAGATCTATGTTGACCTCTGGAATTTTATCAATTCCAAAAATTAGTGACTCTATGTAAAGTCCTGACCCACCAACCAGAATTGCAATGTTCTTTTTATCAAGTATAGACTTTAAAATACTATCAGCATCATTAATAAATTCTGAAATATTATAGTTTTGATTTACTGAAATATTACCAACTAAATGATGTTTTATTTTTTTTATTTCATTGGGAGAAGGTTTTGCAGTTCCAATATTCATCTCTTTGAAAAACTGTCTGGAATCACATGATACAATATCAGTGTTGAAGTAGATTGCCAAATCAATAGCAGTAGATGTTTTTCCAATTGCTGTAGGTCCAACGACAAAAACTAATAATTTTTTCATTTGTATTCCGTAATATATTTTCTTATGTCATCTTCTGACAATTTCTTTCTTATCATTTTGAATAATTTAAGTGTTGCTTCAGCATCTCCAATAGCTCTGTGACGATCATTTATTTTTATTCCAATTCTGGAAGTTAATTTACCCAAACCATAGGATTTTTCTAGGGGAAAAGCTTTTTTTGATAATTTTATTGTGCACAAAGTTTTTCTTAAAAATTCAATACCCACTGATTTAAATTCCTTACGTAAAACTCTGTAATCAAAATTTACGTTATGAGCTACAAAAATGGAATTTTTTGTAAAATCTTGTATTTCGACAGCAACATTAGAAAATTTTGGTTTATTCTCTAACATTTTATTATTAAGTCTAGTTAATTTTTCTACAAATGGTTGAATTCTTTTTATTGGATTGATAAGCTTGTGAAAAACATCAACTTTACTGCTTTCATCAATTCTAAGAATTGCTATTTCAGTGATTTTTTCCTGATTAAACTTACCTCCTGTAGTCTCTATGTCAATTATTGAGTATCGGATATTAAATTCTTTTACCAAAAATTAAACTACCAACTCTTATCATGTTACTACCATACTTAATAGCTGTTTTATAATCTTTACTCATTCCCATTGAAAGAATTTTTAAATTTGGAAAATTATTTTTTAAGTCCTCAAAAATTTTTTTGGTCTTTTTGAACTCCTTTATAACAATATCCATATTATTGGTTAAACTTCCTATTGTCATGATTCCTGCTACGTTAATATTTTTAAGCCCTAAAATATTTATGGAATTTAATATTGATTCAATTTCTTTTTCAGAAAGACCATACTTGGTAAGCTCATCAGAAATTTTTAGTTGCAATAAGCATTTTATTGTCCTATTATTTTTTTTTGCCTCTTTATTTAAAATTTTTAAAGATTTTAGAGAATCAATTCCGTGCACCAAATCAACGTAGGGAGCCATATACTTTATTTTATTGCTTTGTACGTGCCCTACCATATGCCATTTTATATCCTTTGGTAATTCTGCATACTTTTTAGTCATTTCTTGAATTTTATTTTCACCAAAAACTTTTTGACCAGCATTATATGCTTCTAAAATCTCTTTGTTTGATTTAGTTTTCGAAACAGCAACTAATGCTATCTCCTTTTTAATATAATTATGTATTTCTTTGATTTTTTTGTCAATCATTTTAAAAACCTTTTTGAAACAACTTCTGCTTTTTTGTGATTGCTATAATTATAAAATCCCTCACCTGACTTTATTCCAAGATTTCCCTTATCAACTAGTTCAATTAATAACTTGTTTGGTCTATATTTTTCATTATTTAAACCTTTATACATAATTTCTAGTATTGATTTACATACATCCAGTCCAATTAAATCTGCTAATTGTAATGGTCCCATAGGATGACCCATTCCTAATCTCATTATACCATCTATACTTTTTACATCTGAAACTCCCGAATCTAGTGCTTCAATTGCTTCATTAATCATTGGTAACAAAATTCTGTTGGAGATAAAACCAGGGTAGTCATTAACCGTTAAAGGAATTTTATTAATTGATTTCGTATAATCAATAATTTTTTTGGTTACTTCTGAACTTGTGTGCCTTCCATTTATTACTTCAACTAACTTCATAATAGGAACTGGGTTCATAAAATGCATTCCAATAACCCTATGTTTTTTTGATAAATTTTCAGAAATTTTCGAAATTGAAATGGAAGAGGTATTCGAAGCAAATATGCAATCATCACTGCAATAACTTTCAAGCTTCTTGAAAACCATTGCTTTAGTTTCATAATTTTCAGTAATTGCTTCAATAACCAAATCTGAGGAAGATATATCATCAATTTTATTAGAGTAAATAAGGTTATTTGTTGTGTTTTGAACTTCTAGCTCCGTTATTAATTCTTTGGCAAGCATCCTATTCAAGTTTTTATGAATTGTAGATCTTGCATTTTCAAGATTTTTTCTATTAATGTCACAAAGTAGTACGTTATAATTATGTAAAGCAAATGTTTGAGCAATGCCATTTCCCATTGTTCCAGCACCAATTACAGAAATTTTTGACATCATTCAGTATTAAAATTTTTAATTATCTCATTTGCTATAAAAAGAGCTTTATGACCATCAACTAAATTAACAACAGGTCTTTTATCATTTATAATTGATTCAGCGAAGCTATTTAATTCATCAAGAATTGCATTGTTTTCCTTGATATTTGGTTTACTAAAAAAAATATTTTTTGTACCTCCATCTTCTAAATTTAATTTCATCAATGGAACTTTATTAGAATTATTATCTATTTCAATTATTTCTGAACTTTTATTTAAAAAGTCAATGGAAATATATTTACCAGTTTGAAAAAATCTTGTTTTTCTCATATTTTTAATCGAAACTCTGCTGGCCGTTAAATTCGCTACACATCCGTTTTTAAATTCAATTCTTGCATTAGCTATATCTGGTGTCGAGCTAATTACAGAAACACCACTGGATGATATTTTTTTGATTTCAGAATCAACTGAACTTAATATAATATCTATATCATGAATCATTAAGTCAAGAACAACAGAAACATCTGTTCCTCTTGGATTAAACTGTGCTAATCTGTGAGATTCAATAAACATTGGTTTATTTATTTTATTTTTAATTGCAGTAAATGCGGGATTAAATCTTTCAACATGTCCAACCTGTATTTTTAAGTTTCTTTTTTTGTTTAATTGTATAAGCTCTTTAGAATCCTTTAAGCTATCACATACGGGTTTTTCAATAAAAACGTGAACATTTGATGCAATACATTTCTTAGTATACTCAAAATGAAAAGGAGTAGGGGTCACGATGCAGATAACATCACATTTTTCAATTAAATCATCCGAGTTATCAAAAAAATTGCAATTAAATTCCTTAGCAACAACCTTTGCAATATCCAAGTTTTTATCATAAACTCCTGCAAGTTGATACCTTTTAGATTCTGAGAGCTGTTTAATATGAAATTTTCCAAGATGACCACATCCAATAACTCCTGCATATAACATATATTTTGTTTTTTACAAATTTAAACTTTTGCTGTCAATATGTTTAAATTTTGCTTTAATTTGTTATAATGTTGAATTCATTTAAGCATCAGGGTTTAAGAAACTTACTTGTTGAAAAGCTAAGACTCAAGGGAATCAAAAATAAGGCTATTTTAGATGCAATTTCAAAAGTGCCAAGACACTTATTCATGGATTCAAGTTTTAGTGATCACGCATATCAGGACAAAGCGTTCCCTATTTCATCTGGTCAAACAATATCTCAACCTTACACTGTTGCTTTTCAAACAGAATTATTAAATGTATCCTCAGGAGATAAAGTTTTAGAAATTGGAACTGGAAGTGGTTACCAAGCTGCTGTACTTTGTGAAATGGGAATAAATGTGTACACAATTGAAAGAATCAAGTCATTATTTTTAAAATCAAAATCATTTTTAGCATCAATTAATTATCACCCAAAAAGAATAATTTATGGTGATGGTTTTGAAGGATATGATGAAAAAGCACCATATGATGCAATAATTGTTACTGCTGGTGCAAATGAAATTCCAAAAGATTTGGTAGCTCAACTTAAAAACGGTGGAGTTATGGTTATTCCTATTGGTAACTCTTCACAAAAAATGATTCAATATTCCAAAAAAAGTAATGGTGAGGTTGAAATAAATGAGTTTGGTGATTTTAAGTTTGTTCCCATGTTAAAGGATATTATTTAGAAAATTTATCTATTCTTTTTTTTATATCTTTTTCTTTCAAAGCTTGTCTTTTGTCATATAATTTTTTTCCTGTGGCAGTGCTAATTTCAATTTTAGCGTAACCCTTTTCGTTAATAAAAAGTTTTGTTGGTATTATAGAATTTCCTTTTCGATCATTGGTTTTCTTTATTTTACTAAGTTCTTTCTTATTTAAAAGAAGTTTTCTATCTCTTTTTGGATTGTAATGTTCACTGTTTGAAAATTCATACTTCTGAATATTCATATTAATGATAAATAGCTCATTTTCAATAAATTTACAGAAGCTTTCCTTTATGGAAACCTTGCTATTTCTGATTGACTTTATTTCACTTCCAGAAAGTACTATTCCAGCGACATAATGATCGTGAAGGTAATACTCAAATTTTGCTTTTTTATTTAATATTTTAACTTTAGAATTCATTTTATATAGTAAAACTTCCTGTTAATTATTTTTTAATAAATAACTTTTTAATACCTAAAAATTGCAATTATATTACTGATCAATTGCTTAATTTTGTACTTATCATAATTATAATACAAATATGCAAAAAGATAAGGAAATTTTTGATTTAATTGATGCTGAAAAGAAACGTCAAATTGAAGGAATTGAGTTAATTGCATCTGAAAACTTTACAAGTGATCAGGTCATGTTAGCTACTGGTTCTATTTTGACAAATAAGTATGCGGAAGGTTATCCTGGAAAGAGATATTATGGTGGATGTCAAGTCGTTGACGAGATTGAATCAATTGCAATTGAACGTGCAAAGGATTTATTTGGTGCTTGTTGGGCAAATGTGCAACCCCACTCTGGTAGTCAAGCAAATTCTGCAGTTTTTTTCGCTTGTTTAAAACCTGGTGATAAAATTATGGGTTTTGACCTTTCACACGGAGGTCATTTGACCCATGGATCTAGCGTAAATTTTTCAGGAAGACTGTATAATCCAGTTTTTTATGGCGTAGAAAAGGAAACAGGATTATTAGATTATGATAAAATTGAAAAAATGGCAATTGAAGAAAAGCCTCAAATGATTATTGCTGGTGCTTCTGCATACTCAAGAGATATTGACTTCAAAAGGTTCAGGCAAATTGCCGATAAGGTTGATGCATTCCTTCTAGCAGATATTTCTCATCCCTCTGGATTAATTGCAAAAGGAGTTTTGAATGACCCTGTTCCTCATTGTCATATTGTAACAACTACAACACATAAAACTTTAAGAGGTCCTAGGGGGGGGTTAATTTTAATGGGTAATGATTTTGACAATCCATTTGGATTAAAGTTTAAAAGTGGAAAACTTAAAAAAATGTCTTCTCTTTTAGACTCGGCTATATTTCCAGGTAACCAGGGTGGTCCACTCGAGCATGTAATTGCTGCAAAAGCGGTTGCCTTTGAAGAAGCTCTTTCTGATGATTTCTTAAATTATATTGTCCAAGTGAAGAAAAATGCTAATGTAATGTCTAAAGAATTTATAAATAGAGGTTATAATATTATCACAGGTGGAACTGATAATCATTTAATGTTGATTGATCTAAGAAACAAGAACATAAATGGAAAAGACGCCGAAGCCGTATTAGGAAAAGCCGAAATTACAGTAAATAAAAATATGGTTCCATTTGATGATAAGTCTCCTTTCGTAACCTCTGGAATTAGAGTGGGTACTGCGGCTATTACCACAAGAGGTTTGGTAGAAAGTGATATGAAAACAGTTGTTGGATTTATCGATGAGGCATTAAAAAGTCATGAAAACCCACAAAAATTGGATTCAATTTCAAAAGATGTTATTGACTTTATGAAGGGAAGACCTTTATTTAAAATCTAATCATCAATTATTTGGTGTTGGTATGCTCCCAAATCGGGAGCTTCCGTTCTGTCATAACCATTAAGATCAAAAGGATAAAGGGTGGCGTAGTTAACACTACCCAATCCAATAATTTCCGAATTTTCATCTATTGCTAAATTATTCAAATATGGATCCACAAAACTTGGATTTAAATTCAGATATAAGTTATTGTATTTAGGAGAGTCAAAATTTAAATTAGGATTGTTTCCAAAAAAACTAGAACTATCATAAAATTTAAATAATGAGTTATATACAATAAAGTCTAAATCAGAATCTTCAATTTGCTCAATAAGAAACTCAATATTTTGATTTCCATACACAATAGAATTACTTAGGTGCATTTCAAAAAATTCATTTATATATCCATTGTTATCGGAATCAATATAATAGTCATTAAATAATAGCGAGGGAAATTGTCTGGCACTAGATGTCCAATAATTTGCAATAGTGCAATGATTTAAGTTGTACTTTCCTCCATAAATTCCTGCAAATGAAGATTGTCCTGATTTATTGATTACTAAGTTATTAGCGACTACTGATGAAGCTCTAGCTAAAATTCCAAAACTACTACTATTAAAGACTTTTACATTTTCTAAACTAAGTTGAGGCTCCTGATTAAATTGTCCACCAGTGGTATAAATTCCAACAGAAGCATTTTTAATAGTTGTGAAATTAAATTTATTATTCAAACTACCATCCATTAACCAAATTAATCCCCATTGACCAGGAGTATTTTCAAAATACGGCTCAAGACGATCCGCTTGAATAATTACTTCATTTTCTAATGTATCAATATTATTGCTCAATTCACCATTTACTTGAATCGATCCTCCATTACCAACAATAATTCCAGAGTTTCTATGAAAATGTATTCTTGCTCCCTTTTCAACAGTAAGAACTTGATTAGGTCCAATAGCTGCATATCCATAAATTACATATGGTTTATTGTTATTTAAATATAGCTCGTCATTTCCTAGATATCTTCCCCTAATTTCTGATTCTTCATTAATACCATCTCCGTCTAAATCAATTAAAAGTGTTTCATAAAAATATTCACCATTATTTTCAAATCTTTCGGGATAGATAAAGACAGCATCTTTTACAAGCGTGATTAATTCAATCTCTTGTGTATTATTGTTGCTTAAAAATTCAATTTGATCGCTGTATATGAAGGAGTCATCTGGTGTATTTATATTTTCAATATTTATTGTAGTTTCAATAAAGATGTAAAGACTATCATTGGCTAATAATTCAATATTTTCAAATATTTTTCCCTCTGCACCATTATTCTGATCATATATTCCATCCACATTTAGTCTATATAATGATTCTAAACCTTTTTTTAATCTTATTTCAGGGATTATGACATTATTGGATGAATTATTGTAAACTTTTAAATTATAGGTGCTTGAACCAATATTTGAAAAAACTGTGTCAAGATATATGGTATCTTTAGAGAAAGAAAGTTGTGATTCATTTACAACAAATGAAATTTCTTTATCACATGAATGCCAAAAAATTAGGCATAGACATAAACAAAAAAATTGTTGTATGTACTTGTTAATCATTTTAAGATTTTGATTTCAAAAACTTTGTCCCACATCTTTCCTGTAACAAAAAAAGATTTTCTTTTAGGGTAGTAGGCAATACCATTAATAACATCCAGCTTCTCATGTTGTGTTACCTTTTCCTTTAAATTAGACAGGTTAATAACCCCTTCAATTGCACCATTTTTAGGATTTATTATAGCAATTCCCTCAAATAAATATCTATTTGCATAAATTTTACCTTCTGCCCATTCAAGTTCATTTAAACCGACAACTTTATTTTTATTAGTATAAATTTCAATATAATTTTCCTCAGAATAATTCTTGTTTGGATTTAAAATCCAAATTTTTTCAGTTCCATCACTCTTATAAAGTTTTATCCCGTCATTACATATACCCCATCCTTCTTTGCTTTTATTATAATTAAAGGATGAAATTTTTTCAAACGTTTTAAGATCATAAATAAGTCCTATTTTTTCTTTCCAAGTTAATTGGACTATTTTATTATTTATAATTGTTAAACCCTCTGCAAATTGGTTTGATGGTAATGAAATCTCATTTAAATATTTACCATTTTTATAATCAACTTTAATTAATTTAGACCTACCATATTGACCAAGACTTTCATAGAGAGTGTCATTAAAAAACTCGAAACCTTGTGTATAATTACTTTTACTTCTACTAAATTCATTTAAGATTTCATAATCAAATATTTCAGGCACTTTACCACTAAAAATGGTAAATTTTATTTTTTCGTGTTGATGATTTTCTATAAATAATTCCTTTTTACCCAAAGTTAAATTTTCTAATATGAAGGAATATTTGCTTGATGTAGAAATATCTTTTTTCACAGGCATAATAGTGATCAATTTCATATTGGTTTTGATTTTGAATGACAAGTTTTTATTGCTATTGATATTAAGTATAAGGGTGTCATTGTTTTTTAATTGACCATTTACAATATTTGATTTAATAAATATTTTTGGATTACTTATATTGTTATCACAGGAAAATAGTGTAATTAAAAAATATATTATTGTAGGAATATAAAATCTCAATTTATTTTTTTTTCAAATTTAAGCTATATTTTTTAACCTTTTATACACATGTTAGTATCTAACAATATTAATGTATATTTGTTGTGGCAAGTCCTACACAACTAGCTCCTGATAAATCCTCCAGGGTGGGAACACAGCAAAGGTATTCGGTTGTAGCAGTGTGATGTAGATAGCTTGCCATTTTTTTTATGATGAAAAAAGTAGTTTTAGT
>MDTB01166168.1_pt1 | contig 21904 bp, 18 predicted proteins | sample 811161 | NCBI WGS metagenome assembly MDTB01 (sample SAMN05326650, study PRJNA326480) | marine metagenome | isolation source: seawater | place: Mediterranean Sea | collected 2009 | reverse complement strand
TTGTACTTTCCAGGCTGTTTCACAGCAGTTTCAGCCATGCCACCCCGTCCAGCACAGACTATTTCCTTGTCAGTCTCAACCTTACAAGGGCCCAGTTTGCTGCGCTGGAAGCCGTCGTGGTAAAGTTCCGTGTGCTATAGGCAATTGCCAAATTTCCTCTCTGAAATTAAAAAATCTCGCATATAACGCACCAATATAGAGCGAACCGCCACAGGACTGAACTCTACTTCAGCACACTCCAGGAGAAAAATAATGAAATTGATTACCGCAATCATTAAACCCTTCAAGGCTGACGACGTGCGCGAAGCACTATCAGATCTTGGAATCAGCGGTATGACCATGACCGAGGTAAAAGGCTTTGGTCGCCAGAAAGGTCACACCGAACTTTACCGCGGCGCCGAATATGTCATTGATTTTCTGCCCAAGGCAAAGCTCGAAATCGCAGTGGCCGATGCCATGGTTGATCAGACAGTAGAAGCAATCTGCAAAGCAGCCGGCTCGGGCAAGATCGGAGACGGTAAGATTTTTGTGGCCGACCTGGAGCAGATTATTCGCATTCGTACTGGAGAAACTGGCGATGACGCACTCTGAAAAACTAGCGAGAAAAACTATGAAATCTAGATTTAAGAAGACCCCCATTCTGCTGGTACTTGCAGGCATGTTGTTACCTTCCTTGGCCTTGGCACAGGACGATCTGAACGGTGCCAACACGGCCTGGATTCTCACTTCTACGGCGCTGGTGCTGTTCATGACTCTGCCAGGCCTCTCACTGTTTTATGGTGGCCTGGTTAGAACCAAGAATGTTCTCTCTGTACTCATGCAGTGCTTCGCTATCGCAGTAGTTATCTCGATCCTCTGGTTGCTGGTTGGCTACAGCATTGCATTTGGCCCGTCAGAGTCGGCCTACTGGGGCGGCCTGAGCCGCGCTCTGTTTGCAGGGATCGATATAAACTCAATGTCAGGCGACATTCCGGAAACCGTATTTGCCGCCTTCCAGATGACGTTTGCGATTATCACCCCCGCTCTGATCGTTGGTGCCTGGGTGGAACGCATTAAGTTCTCATCAATGCTGCTGTTCTGCACGCTTTGGACCCTGTTTGTCTACTTTCCAGTTGCCAACTGGGTTTGGGGCGGAGGCTGGCTCGGCCAGATGGGTTTAATCGACTTCGCCGGCGGCACCGTGGTGCACGTTACCGCGGGTGTTGGCGCCCTGGTGACGGCATTGGTACTCGGTCCCCGCAAAGACTTTATGCAGAGCTCTACCCTGCCTCACAACCTGACCATGAGCTTCACTGGCGCGGCCATGCTCTGGGTCGGCTGGTTTGGCTTTAATGCCGGGTCCGCGCTTGCCGCAGACGGCGCTGCTGGCATGGCGCTGTTCGTGACCCATATTTCGGCATCAGTGGGTGCTTTGACCTGGATGATCATCGAGTGGGTGAAGTTCGGCAAGCCTAGCGGCCTCGGTGCGATAACCGGTATGGTTGCAGGACTTGCCACCATTACGCCCGCATCTGGCAGTGTCGGCCCGGCCGGCGCCCTCATTGTCGGCGCCAGCGGCGGCGTAATCTGCTATTTCGCAACCATGTACTTGAAGCAAGGGTTGAAAATAGATGATTCTCTGGATGTCTTTCCAGTTCACGGCGTGGGCGGCATAGTTGGGACTTTTCTGGCCGGAGTCCTGGTCTCCGGTGACCTCGGTATCTTCTCTGGCAATGGTCTGGCGGAGGGTGCAACCATGGGTTCACAGGTCGTCGTTCAAATTACTGGCATCCTCAGCACAGGCGTGTATACCGCGGCCATCACTTTCATCTTGCTGAAGCTTGTCTCCGCTGTAACTGGTGGAATTAGAGTTAGCGAAGAAGCGGAACAGCAGGGTCTGGACATCACCGATCACGATGAAAAAGGCTACGCGATGTAAAGCATAGCGCTGGATAAAGTAAACGGCCGCAACTGCGGCCGTTTACTTTTAGGCTGAGAGCAGCTGACAAGCAGAACAAAGCTAGAGAGAATCCAACTCTGTCAGGCTAATGGCTAGGAACTGAACACTCACCAGTTTTTTGGCAGTCCTGGATGCTTTACACGGCGACGACGATACTTGTCATCCCTTCGCTTGCGATCAATTCTTACGGCACGTTTCTCCATGAACTTCGCACTACTCTTTTCCTGGGCCACTAGAAAATAGTGAGATACTTGCCTATAGAGGCCGGTTTTTTCGAGTAACGGCCGCAGACCAAAGCCCAAAAACAGCATGAGCCCGCAATAGACCAGGAAAATATTGATGCCAATCAGCAGTATGAGAGGGATTAAACACAGCATGCCGAGATAGCTTCCTGAGACCAGGGTGCTGTATTCAAACTGCTTCTCTTGCACGTCTATCCCCGTTTGCGGTTAGGTCTTATCGAGACAGAGATCCTAAGCGGACAAGGTCATTCAGGCCTTTTTGCGCAGCGTGGTTATTGCGTAAACCAGCTTATTCCCTTGTAAATCCGTGAAATGGGTTGCCACCAGACAGGTACTGCGGCCGTCATTGATGAGCTCACCTTTAAGCCTGAAATTCGGCCCAAGCACTGGAGCAAAATAATCGATACGCATATTCACAGTCGCCGACCATTTAAAATCACTGCCTTTCTCGTAAAGTGTGCGACAGGTATAGAGAGAAATCATATCCACATAGGTGCCGGTAAATCCTCCAAACAATTGATTGCGAGGATTTAATAAGTGCTCAGGCAGGTGTGCTTCAACTTCCACCAAACCCGGCGCTTCCGTCAAAATCTTCCATTTTCCTGATTCAACCAGGTCGCCAGCGTTGTGGCCGGGCTTCATAAAAATGGGTCTATCATCCGTGCTTTGATTCATTGAGCCCTATTCCTGCCCGCTTAGCGCGCAGAGGTAATTACTGTCCTGCGTTGAGCTTGAGAATGAAGGATTTCTGGCATGTGGTCAAATCGTCCAACACTCTTATATACTGCCTGAAAAATAAGCAAGGAGAGTCCCATGCCTATCTGCCAGTCCTGGTCCGCAAACATAGATTTGAACCGATTTAATTTCTGTCCCTCACGGCAGCTGCGAACCAAACTCACACTGACCCTATGCAGCCTGCTCTTGAGTGCAGTGAGCACGGCTAACGACCTGCCGATGGCAAACCCCGAGAGCCAGGGCGTTTCTTCCGAGCGACTGCAAAGGTATCCCGCAGCGATGCAGCGCTACATCGATCAGGATTTGCTTACCGGCACGGTATCGCTGCTGGCCCGCAACGGCAAAGTCATTCATTTGCAATCCCAAGGCTGGAAAGACAAAGCCAGCAATACACCAATGACCGATGATTCCATATTTTTCATCATGTCCATGACCAAGCCTATTGTCTCCGCTGCGCTGATGATGCTCTACGAAGAAGGGCACTTCCTGCTAACCGACCCAATAAGTGATTGGATTCCCGAAATAGCGGACAAGCAGGTGATAGTCAAAGATGAATACGGCACTCACCGTGTACCCCCGGCGCGGCCAGTTACTTTCAGACACGTACTTTCCCATACTGCCGGATTAGACCCGGCAGCGGAATTACTCAGCGAAGAGGAACGCGCGCTGTTGCCGCGCCTGGATAGCCTGGAGGCAACCATCCAAAGAAGGGCCTCGCTGCCACTGGCATTTCACCCAGGTGATGCCTGGCAATATGGCTCATCCACAGACTACGTCGCTCTACTGGTCGAACGCATCTCTGGTGAACCCTTGCGTGACTATCTGCAAAGAAATATTTTTGATCCGCTGCAGATGGTGGACACCTTTTATGTTGTGCCACCGGAGAAGCGGAATCGGGTGGCATCGGTTTATAGCCCAACCGGGCCGAACCAGACCATTGAGTTTTCACGCGGCCCTGAATACAGCGACAAGCCTTTTTTTGGCGCCGAGTACTATGGTGGTACAGCCGGTCTGTTCTCAACCATCTCAGATTATTGGCGCTTCTCGCAGATGCTTTTAAATGGCGGCGAGTTCAACGGTGAACGATTGCTGAGCCCAAAAACCATCAACCTGATGATTTCGAATCACAGTGGCGACGGCGACATCTATGTGCGCGGCCCCGGCTACAATTTTGGACTGGGCTTTGGCATCCTGAGTGATGCAGGAGCTGCCCGAGATCCTCTCACGCCTGGCACGTTCACCTGGGGTGGGGCCTGGGGCACAATTTTCTGGGTTGACCCGGTGGAAAATATGATTGGCATCATGATGACCCAGATTACTTCCTACCGACACCTGAATGCCCGTCAGGACACCGGGGTTACGGCGATGCAGGCTATTGTCGACAGCTACAGCAACAAGCCCTACAGCGTGCGCGGCTACCCCTTGTTAGATTAGCCAGATAGCTTGCAGAAAAAAAGGGGGCCAGCTGCCCCCTTTTTAATAACCAGTAACTTTTCTCTATCTGCGCTCATCAAGCAACTGATAAATCCTTCTAATAGCCCTTGGGTCTACGCCTGGCCCCCTTATCCGTCTATAGTTGGCACTGTGATCCGTCATATCGATTTGTTGGGCCGCCCTATCCCAGCTAACGCCCTCTCGATACATGCGGCCTGTTTTGTCCCATAGATCCCGTAGGTAAGCTTGAAAGTTTTCAATTAGCTCCTTGGTCTCCATCACCGGGCCATGCCCGGGTAACCAGTATTCAAAATCGAGCCCTTTCAATCCTTCCAGAGTCTCAGGCCACTCATCCACGTGACCGTCCCCCATATAAGACAGGCCCGGCAACATCATGTCTCCGGTAAACACAACCCGCTCCTGTGGCAAGAATATCACCACGTCTCCGCCGGTATGCGCTCGACCAAAATGGAGTAGCTGAATTTCCCGACTTGCTCCATTGACGTTTTGATACAACGTCATCTTGGTGTCGAGCGTAATGTTTGGTGGCGTCGGCTGCACTTCCGGAATCGCATTCAGGTAATCACGCTGCACCTGCAAGCGTTCCTCAAGGGCACTGCGACGAGCAGGATCAGACTCGGATTTCACCTGGCGCTCTAGATTTACGATGGTTGCAGGCACGGCATCGGAAAAACTTAGAAATGTGTTCTCTTCTAGCACATTGCCCAGTTCACCGTTCAGTTTTTTACGGGTGAACTCATGTCCGATGATCTCAATACCCGCTGGAAATGACTGATTACCATGGGCGTGGTCAAAGTGGTAATGGCTATTTACCAGATAGCGTGCGGGTTTGTCAGTAAGCGCAGGCAGGGATTCTATGAGCGCGCGCGCGGCCGCAGGTGTGACATGGGAATCAACCACCAGGGCATCGTTATCACCAACCAGCACCATGACATTGCTCATTGTGTGGACTGAACCAGTACCAGTGCCCAACCAGACCCCATCATCTACCTCGACAAAGCGATGGCTTTCCGTCTCTATTGAATTCCTTTGTGCGTTGAGCAAAGCGGGCACCAGGCCGACTATAACCATAAGTAGTGACAGGATTGATCTGATCCGCATTTTTATCGACCTCCAGGGACGAGCAGGGGCACATCTAATCGGTGCCCGTTAGTAGCAGGCTTGCAAGCTATCCCATCAAAAACATCCTGTAAAGCAAGCTGGGCTGCGAGCGCAATTCAGGCCCCGAGCAGTCAGCAGGAAAACGCTGCTTTTGGGCAAATTAGCTATTTAAGTTGGCGAATCATACTAATTCTCAGCGGCTCGTATCCAAGAAAAGCAAGCTAAGTTACTGTATTTATTAGTTTTTAAAAATTGGCAAAGTAATTGCCTTTATTCCCTATACCCACACACCAATTTAGTGATGGCAACACTCGAGGATTTAGCCATGCCAGCATTCAATCACGTCACCCGCCTGGGCACTGCCACGGCCTTGTTGATTTTGTTAGGCAGTTATGTTTTTGGCGCTTCAGCTGATGCTGCGGAAGGAGGTATCAGTCGGATTAATCAGGCTGTCACAGTTGACGCCGAGCAGCAGGTTGGCGACGTGTCGTCAGTAAACGGCAGCATTCGACTCGCAAGGGGGGCAGAGGCCGGAGAAGTCACCAACGTGAATGGAACGATCGAATTAGACGATGGTGTGACTGTAAGTGAGGCCGGCACAGTGAATGGTGGCATTCGGCTCGGCTCTGACGTGAAAGTAAACGGCGAACTCTCTACAGTAAATGGCGGCATCAGGATCAATGCCGGATCTGTGGTAGCGCACAATGTAGAAACCGTGAATGGCCGCGTCCATCTGGAGAGCGCTGTAATCCGGCAAAATATCGTAACTTCAAATGGTGATATAGACATTGTTGACGGCGCCATCGTCGAGGGTGACATCATTGTTGAAAGTCGTCGTCGCTGGTGGGACCGCCTGTTTGACTGGAATAATCGATCTCCAAGAATTACTGTGGATGCCGAATCTTCAGTCCAGGGTGACATCCATATCTATCGCGAAGTCAAACTGGAGATTGAAGACGGTGCGATGGTTGGAGATATAGTCGAACATTTTGAAACGCGAAAATAACCTGATAACGAAAAAAAGGCTGGGAGTTCTGACACCCAGCCTTTTTTATTAGTAAGCGATAACCTACCTTGCCATCGCTAGCCGACACAAATAGCTATTCTTTGCGCTCGTAGTGTCCCATAAGCATACCTGTCGCCAGCACGTGGCCTTCCATTTCGGCCAACAGTTCATCTTTGCCAAGCCCTGAATCAAGGTCTAACTCATCGTCCAGTGCGTAGATACGGAAGTGATAGGCATGGAGATGTCCGTTAGCCGGTGGACGCGGACCAAAGTAACCAGGACGACGCAGTCCGTTGAGGCCATTAATTGCTCCCTCAAGCCCGCCAATGCTGAGTTCCGTATCACTGGGCAGACCGGCGGGTAAGCCTGAAGCCGAAGCCGGAATGTTATACATGACCCAGTGCACGAACGGCTGCTCCATCATGCCGATTTCCACTACCTCAGGATCATCACAGATCAAGGCAAGTTGCTGCGTGCCAGCTGGAAGATCGGACCAACTCAAGTCAATAGAGACGTTATCACCATAGGCTGAATTCACTTCTGGCACCATGCCATGATGGTCAAAAGCAGAGCTGGTTATGGTGACAGTCTCAGGGGCATCTTGCGCATTCACCTGCAGCGCCAGACAACTCAGTAGTAGAACAACCACCTTGGAATAGTACTTTTTCATTTTTTCTCCTCGTAGAAACTCAGTTTGGGAAATACTGTCTTGTTTTCACTTCTTGAATTATCGTCTTCTTGTGTATCTCTCTATATGCTTCTAAATAGTCGTCTGGATAATTGCCTGAATAACTGTTTAGCTATTTCTTAAGCACCAACTCCACTTCCTCGGCGCGATCACGCAACAAATATTTTTGTACCTTACCCGTGGAAGTCTTATCTATGGGTCCAAAAACTACCTTTTTAGGGATTTTGAAGCCAGCCATTTCTTCCCGGCAGTAAGCGATTAATTCTTCGACACCCATTTCCTGACCCTGTTTCAGAGTAACGAAGGCACAGGGTACCTCACCCCATTTCGAATCTGAACTGGCCACCACAGCGGCTTCCAAGATCTTGGGATGCTTGAACAGCACCGACTCTATCTCCAGTGAAGAAATATTTTCACCACCAGAGATGATAATGTCTTTTGAACGGTCTTTGATCTGGGCATAACCATCTTCGTGCCAAACTGCAAGATCCCCTGAGTGAAACCAGCCACCCGCGAATGACTCCTGCGTCGTCGCCGGATTTTTCAGGTAACCTTTCATCACCAGATTGCCGCGCATAAATATCTCACCCATGGTCTTGCCATCCTTGGGAACCGGCTCCAAAGTCTCCGGATCCGCCACCATCATTTCATCCTGCAGCGGCGCACGCACACCCTGGCGTTCCAACAACTCTGCCCTGTCATCTATGCTCAGCGCTGACCATTCATCATGGGGAGCGCACACTACACAAGGACCATAAGTCTCAGTCAATCCATAGACGTGCGAGACACTGAACCCCATTCCTTCCATGCCAGCTATGACCGCAGCAGGCGGCGCGGCGCCGGCGGTCATCGCACTCACTTTGTGTTCCACCCCCTGCTTGAGCTCGTCCGCCGCATTGACCAGCGTGTTGAGTACAACAGGTGCACCGCAGAAATGCGTGACCTCATGGGATTTGATGGCCGCGAAAATAGCGTCATCCCTCACATGCCGCAAACAGACACTGGTGCCTGTTACTGCTGCAAGCGTCCAGGGAAAACCCCAGCCGTTGCAATGAAACATGGGCAACGTCCATAGATAGACTGGATGCGCCGTCATGTCCCAGCACATCGCCATGGAAACTGCATTGAGATAAGCACCTCGATGGTGAAAAACCACACCCTTGGGATTGCCCGTGGTACCGGAGGTGTAATTCAGGGAAATGGCCTGCCATTCATCTCCGATCTGAAAACAGCGGAAATCCGGGTCGCCAGTTTTCAGCACGTCTTCATAGGTTTTCTCGCCAAGCAGTTCCCCACCGGAAAAATATGGGTCATCAATGTCGATTACCACAGGCTTATCAGCCACGAGCTCCAGCGCCGCCTTGATGGTGTCGCTATATTCACGGTCAGTAAACAAGACCTTGGTTTCCGCATGATCCAGGATAAACGCTATGGCCTTGGCATCTAGCCTAACATTCAATGCGTTAAGCACGGCGCCTGTCATGGGCACACCAAAATGTGCCTCAAACGTCTCCGGGGTGTTCGCCCCCATAAAGGACACAGTGTCACCTTCACCGATACCCATCCTGATCAGTGCCGAAGCCAGCAAGCAACAGCGCTGATAGGTCTCTGCCCAGGTGTAGTGAGTCTCTCCATGAATCACAGAGAGGCGGTCGGGGTAAACGCTGGCGCTACGCTCAATAAAACTCAGAGGGGTTAAGGGAGCGAAATTCGCCTGGTTCATATCCAGGTTCTGCTCGTAAATGTTATTCGCACTCATGTTGTTTTTTATACCTGTTTACTTTTATTCTGATGCTCTCAACCTGATGCAGGTGCTTCTTCCCAGCTCTATGCTATTTGCGCTGTTTTTCAGCCTGGCCCGGGACAACAGCCGCTTCTATCCTGCTATCGCCCTTAACTCTTATGCAATCACATAAAGTCCATATCGCCTGCAGTTAACCACCAGGCGCCATAAAGCGTCTCCGCATCAGGCCCCCTATTCCAACTGTTACAGGGTATCTCAATCCCAAGATCATTCACAACGCAATCAGGCAATTGCACCGCCTCTTGCCAGGCCCGCGTGATCCATATTTTTAGCGCCCTCCCCTGCCACTGTTTGCAGCAAAAAGCCACAATTTCGCCCAACATAGGTTTGATGTCCACAGCAGGGCTGATCAGGTCCATGAGCAATAGCTCATCGCCATGGGCCTTAAGGACAAAAAGCGCGCTGGGGTGCCCCGCCTCATCGCGAACGAGATAAGGATGGTAGAGCCCTCTGTGGTAAAAGGGGTGCTGAAAATATCGGTACTTCAGGTAGCTAGAATCTCGAATACCAATTATCGCATCTCCAAATGCAGTGGCCATTTGCTGCCAGAGCCCGTCGATAGCATCAGATTGCTGCTGATCCTCGAGATTGGCAAGCTCCACCTGCAGCGCTGACGATGGTTTTTCCGGTACTGAGTAAACCAACTCAATAAAGTCATCAGTTTTTTCATACAGGCCCAAACGCAGCGCAATCTTCATCGCTTTCTGGTTGGGAAATCCGAACCCGAGCAACTGTCTCACCGTATTCCCGATTTCCCGCTCCAGAAAGGTTGCGGCCGTATTAAAAAAGAGACTGCGCTTGCCATAGTGACGCCTTATTTCAGGTAAGACCATCACGTCACACACCTGGATCGCTACATTCGGTTGGCCGAAATAAAGAATTTCACGTGGCGCGCCACCGTAGTGTGAGACTATGTTTCCGCCCGGCTCAGACCGGGCAACCACACATCTGCCATTGCCAAATTCATACTTCCATCGCCATTGCTCCTGATCAAACTCGGTATGGAAGCTCTCTTCGAATAACCGTTTAAGCTCAGCCGAGGAGAAACTGCCTATATCAGCGAACTCAACATTGGAATATTCGCCAAGGGAGTCTTGTTCCTTTCTAAACTTGAATACCTTCAGCGAGCGTCTGCTTTCCTCAAACTCGGTTGCAATGAACCGCAATTCTGCGCCTGCCAATTCCAGAGCCGCCACATCGACCTCTGTATCTGAGAGAATTTGCGTTTGCATCTCATCAGCCTTTTGTTCGAGTGCCCGCACTGATGCAAGTCCAGCCTCAGAACAATCGCGCTCCTCGAGTATTCGAAAGCCAAGGCGTTTGGACAATTGGCGCAGCGAACTCAAATTAGCGAGCTCAGACCGCTCGATACGAGAATCATCATCCAGGTACTCACCAATCAACAGCAGCTCACCATTTGCCGTGAGAACTCGCTTTGCTTCAGTTAACAGCGCCAGTTGCTCCAGATAGGGAACCGTACCTTCTACAACAATTTTCCCGCAGGAGTCAGTATCCAAACTGGCAAGGCCAGCGGTGCCTGTCCCAACTGTGAAATCCGCGCTGTGATTAGCCGCCGGCAGCAGCCCAACGCAATAGTCTGGCACCAGCCATTGAGCCTCGATTCGCTTCTCAGCCAACTCTGCAATGAGAGTCCCCAGACTAACGCCTGCCAAAATGACCCGACCATCGATATTTGACGCAATATCAGTCCCCAGCGTTTGCAGAAATCGCTGCTGCGCCTCCGCAAGCGAACCATCGAAAGGACCCAGGCCGTAACAAATGGCGCCCAGAGATTCGCCTTCAAGCTGCTGCACTGCGGATAACAAGGTCAATAAGTCCGGGACCGCGCTGTTCGAGTGTACTGACAAAATTAGGTTCTTCAGGGCTTAACCCACTAACTTGGAAGCGTTGCAATATCCCCCGCCGTTGCGTTTCTCGCCAGCGACAGCTCAAAGCGTATAGGCAGTTTGAAAGGTTCACGCAGCACTGCAGCGTTGGGCTATTATAGGTGCATGAGAGAAAGAACCAAGTGGCTGAAAATGCTGGAATCACTGGTCCCTGAAGGTCTGGACCAATCCGCCCTGGCCCGACTTGGCCTGCAGCGTCTCTTGCTGCTACGAGCGCTCATCACAATTTTCAGCGCGGTCGGTGTGGTAATTTTTCAGAGCCTTTCCAGCATCACCGTGCCAGCCAGCCTGATCATTGCGCTGCTGCTTGTGATTGCGCTCTCACTGGGATTCGGACTCTGGCGCTTAACAGTGGATACCGTCATTAGCCAGCGTGAGCTGTTCGGTCATTTGCTTATCGATGTCGTGGTGCTGGTGGTATTGCTTAGTAATACCGGGGGCGCGAGTAATCCACTAATTTCCTATTTATTGGTCCTTTTGGCGATTACCGCCACGATCTTGCCGAGGAGATTTGTTTATACATTTACACTAGGCGGCATCCTGATTTATAGCTACTTTCTGCTGCGAGATATTAGCTCAGGCCATGGTATGCCTATGGGCTCTATGGATCAGGACAGAATCTTTGAGCTTCACCTAGTCGGCATGTGGATTATATTCTCTGTCAGTGCCGTTCTCATTTCGGTGTTTCTCACGCGCATGTCCGCTGCCATTAGGGACAGGGAATTGACCTTAGCGGAGGCCCGGGAGAACGAGCTGCGCAACGAGCAGTTGGTGGCGATTGGCACCCTTGCCGCAGGCACAGCGCACGCGCTAGGAACACCCTTGTCAACCATGTCGATGCTACTCTCCGAGTTAGACAACCTCGATGAGGAACAGCTGAAGGCCAGCCATATCAAAGAAGACATCTCTTTACTCAGGCAGCAGGTCGTTCGCTGCAAGGATTCTCTCAACCAACTCATACGCTATTACCACAAGAACAATCCCGCCGAAGAGGAAAGCCTGCCGCTGTCAGACTTTGCCTCAGACATCTCTGACTACATCACCAACATTCATCCCTCTGCCAAAGTTAATTTCGTGATAGAGACCGAAGCAGACCCGGTTGTGATCTCCGATCAAAGCGTCAAACATGCCGTGATCAATATCATTGAGAACGGTATCAAGGCGGCGAGTCAGGAAGTCAACATAAGCTTCAAACTAAGCCGTAATTCCCAGATCGAAATCTCAATCGATGACGATGGCCCAGGAATCCCTGCGAAAGTCATGGAGAATATGGGAGAGCCTTTCATCTCGACCCGAAAGGACAGCATGGGCCTGGGTATATTTTTGGCCAATGCAGCAATTCAGCGCATTGGCGGCAGCATTGAAATGTTCAACCTCAAATTGGGTGGCGCATTAACGCTTATACGACTTCCCATGGTCAAAATAAAGGAAGCTTGAAATGCCGGAAAGAGAGAACTAATCAATGAGCGACGCCGATCAACAGGCCCGACTGCTGCTGGTCGAAGACGACGAAGTCTTTGCCGGGGTAGTTGCCCGCGCGCTGAGTCAGCGCAGCTATGACGTGGCACACGCGGTCGACACCCCTTACGCGCAGCAACTCATTAACTCTCGCACATTCAATCTGGCAATTCTTGACCTGAATCTTGGCGGAGAAACTTCCCTGGAACTGATCAAACCCCTAAAAACCAGGAATCCGTCAATCCGAATTCTGATTCTGACTGGATATGCCAGCATCGCCACCGCGGTGGAGGCCATCAAACTAGGCGCAGACAATTATCTGGCAAAACCCGCTGATACCGAAGAGATACTCACTGCCCTGCTGGGCAGCCGTGAACTCGGCGAATTTAGCAAGGCTAACGTGTCTAGAATGGAACCCATGTCGGTAAGGCGACTGGAGTGGGAGCATATCCAGAAAGTCTTGAAAGAAAATGATGGCAATATTTCTGCCACTGCCAGACAGCTCAAGATGCACCGCCGAACCCTGCAACGCAAACTGCAAAAAAAAACCTGTCGCGAGATGAACGCTGGCTCCTAAGTCGACGATTTGAGTCTGATAATGAGCGCCACGGCGACCGCTGCGGCACTGGCGAGTTCGGCGGCAAGTAATTGCAGCGTGAAACTGTCAAAAATTCCCTCGACGAGAATTTCCCAGGCCCTGACGCTTGCGAGCGCAGCATAGCTAAGCAGACACAAGTCCAGAGCCGGATCTAGAAATCTCTCCCGCACAGCACCTAGCAACGAGTTCAGCGTCAGCGTCCCCATCAGTCCTATATACATCGCCTTTAGTTCGGTGTAACCAAGCTCATCAACAAGCTCTATGCCGAGATTGGCAAACCAGACTTTTGGGGCAAACAGGAACAGTGCCGTGAGACCCGCCAACAGCAGTCCGTTCGCCAGCAGGTAAAACCAGGGTAAAGGCGCATGAAAGTGATTAAGGGAAGATACCTCGTAGCGTCTGCCATTGTTAAGCAACGTATCGGTTTAGTCCCATTGGCTTTCGCGCAATTTGGATTTGCATTAGTCGTTTTAGCGTCGGGTTAAGGGCGCCATGCTGAGATGCCGCCCCCCATCCACGATCAGGGTTTCGCCGGTGACAACCTGCGGACCCGTGACGAAATGCAGAATAGCATCGGCGACGGTCTCGGGAGTGGCCGTAACCCCCAGCGGCGCATTATCCCGATTAAATGCCATGATTTTGGCGTAACGTTCTTCACCGAAACCTTCTCGCAACCATTCACCTTCTATAAAACCAGGGCACACGGCATTGATACGTAACTTCGGACCCAGTGCCCTTGCCAGGGAAAGGGTCATGGTCACCATCGCACCTTTTGAGGCCGCGTAAGCGACACAACTACCTATCCCGGTCACGCCTGCCGTGGATGCCACATTAACCACAACGCCTCCATCTTCCTGAGACTGCATCGCCGCCGCAACCGCACGCACCATTTGATAGGCCCCAATCACGTTAACACCATAGATGCGCTGGAAGTCCGCGGCGTCTAAGCCATTCAGGTCGGCATGGTTCACAAACTTGGTGGTGCCGGCATTATTGACCAATACGTCGATGCGACCCCATTTTTCCATCGCTGCCTGCGCCATTGCCCGGCAGTCCGCATCCTCTGCTACGTTCGCCTGCACGACGAGGGTTTCAACTCCCTCTTGCTCGCAGTCACTGGCCACCGCATTGGCGCCATCTCCGTTGCTGTTGTAATTGATCACCACATGGCAACCCAAAGAGGCCAAAAGGCGCGCAGTAGCTGCACCTACGCCGCTACTTGATCCGGTAACGATGGCCACGCGTTTACTTAAGTCTTTCACTATGCTGTCCTGATAGTTTTGTTAATAGATCTGCATGTGAAAGCTAGCATAAAACCGGATTAATTCCCGCACTAGACAGAGTCGACTGCAGGCCAATGTTTCTGGGGATGAGATGAGTTAAATACAAGAAAGTAAGTTGTTGCAACGCGCAATTATTCCGTTACAATACGTAACACTTTTAGTGGCATGCCAACCTTTATATGTCCTGGTAATAGATAAGTCTGTGGGACATAAAAAATCCGAGTACAGAGATCGTATTTCCCGCGAATTAAGATGAAACGGGCTGCGCCAGTGACCTTGACGCCGGTATACCCTGCAAGCCCAGCAAACCGTTACTGGTGGCGCGCAATAACCGCTCGTCCCTCATAAAGGCTGGAGGCCTCAGTGAAAAAGCAACATGTAGTTTCCCTTGCCATTCTTGGGTTCATCACCTTGTGGATGTGGATTCCGCGTTCTGGCACCAGCACCGCAGAAGTCCCGGAAGAACCAGATCGCGAAATACTGGCAGTGGCCGAAGGTCAACCAGCTAGCGAAGATCCCAACGTGATCTCGGTGCGGGCCGAACGCATTGGCCCAGAACCTTATGTTGAACAGGTGCTAGTAAGAGGACGAACCCGGGCCATTCGTCATGTTCAGGTCCGGGCTGAACAGGCTGGTCGTATCATCAGTAACCCCGTGGCGCGAGGCGCGCGCGTGCAGGCAGGCGATGTATTGTGTGAGATAGCCACCGACGACCGTGCAGCTAATCTGAACGAAGCCGTCGCCCAGCGCGAGCGCGCCCAGTTCGAATATGCAGCCGCAGTGGATTTACAGGCACGCAATCTCCAGTCTGACGTAGCGGTCGCTCAACTAAAGGCCGCGTTGGAATCATCCGAAGCAGCGGTAGCAAGGGCGCAACTCGCGGTCGCTCGAACCCGGATTGTTGCCCCCTTCGACGGGGTCATTGAAACACGCTCAGTCGAAGTAGGAGACTTATTGAATGCGGGAACGGTCTGTGCTTCTGTGCTCGATGACAGCCCGATGCTTCTGGTCGGGCTGGTCCCGGAACAAGAAGTGAGCCGTATTCAGATCGGCGCTGCTGTTGATGGTTTGCTGCTCAACGGACAGCGTGTTACCGGCACCGTGACTTTTCTGTCTGCGGCGGCAGATTCCGTATCGCGCAGTTACCGCATAGAAGTGGAAGTCGATCCAAGCGATCAGACCATACGCGAAGGCATCACTACCGAAATCCTCGTGGACGCAGATGAAGCCATGGCGCATCGCATACCCTCTTCCGCACTCACCCTGGATGATAATGGGGACATCGGCGTCAAGCTGATTGAGGTGGGTAACACGGTTGCTTTCCGCAAGGTCAATATCGTTGGTGACGACACCAACCAGCTCAATCCAGGCATCTGGGTGACCGGCCTTCAAGGCGCAGTCACCCTGGTTACCGTCGGCCAGGAAATTGTTTTCCCAGGACAAACTGTAGGCGCCAACTTTGAATGGGATCAGTAGCACCAAGCCAAGAGCGAACAAGCCTTATGATTAATTACATAGACACCGCAGTAGCTCGTTCTCGAACCACCTTGAGCGTGTTCGTCGCAATTATGCTGACTGGATTTGCCTCCTACCTCGCGATCCCCGTCGAATTGAACCCTGACGTTGACGTGCCAATCATCGTGACCACCATCATTCACGAGGGCATTTCCCCCGAGGACGCGGAGCGTTTGCTCGCCAAACCTGCGGAGCTGGAACTTAAAACCCTGGACGGTATCACCCAGATTAGCTCCTTTTCCAGTGAAAACGCTGCAACCATAATTACTGAGTTCGATATCGACTTCGAGTCTTCTACCGCCCTGGCAGACGTGCGCGAGGCTATCAATCGCTCCAAGGCGCGCTTCCCCCAAAACACCGAAGAGCCTCTCATCACTGAAGTCTCCGCAGCTGAGCTCCCGATTGTCCAGATCGCCATTGGTGGCGAGGGTGTTGCGGAGCGAGTCTTGCTTCGAATTGCCGAGGAGCTGCAGCGCGAAATTGAAATTCTGCCAACTGTATTAGAAGCGGCTATGGTAGGCAATCGCGAGGAAATGTTGGAAGCAGTCATAGATCCGGCCAAGCTAGAGACTTACGGCATCCCTAATTCTGCGATTGTCCAGGCCGTCACCAGCAATAACCGCTTGATTCCTGCTGGCCAGGTTGACACCGGGCAAGGGAGCTTTTCCGTCAAAGTACCCGGTCTGATCGAAAACGCCAACGACCTGATTGATCTGCCCCTGGCTTCATCTGGAGACGGCGTGCTAACAGTATCTGACATAGCCGATGTGCGGCGCACTTTCAAGGATGCAACGCGCTACGCTTTCGCCAATGGCTCATCGTCAATATCTCTTAACGTCATGAAACGGAACGGTGCGAATCTGGTTGAGGCCATGACCCAGGTCGATGCGGTCGTGAATGAGATTCGACCCACCCTGCCGCCAGCCGTATCCGTGTCATACATCAACAACACTGCTCCGCTAGTCATAGAGCAGAACATGGGGCTGCAGGGCAATATGGCGACAGCCATGGTGTTAGTGCTGATTGTGGTTATAGCATCGGTCGGGGTACGTTCCGGCTTGCTGGTCACACTCGCTGTGCCATTCTCATTCTTCTTCGCCTTCATCATCATCAGTCTGCTGGGGTTCACCTACAACTTCATGGTGATTTTTGGCTTGCTGCTTGGTCTCGGCATGCTTATTGATGGCGCGATAGTCATGGTGGAATACGCTGACCGTAAAATGACCGAGGGTATGGATAGTGTCGAAGCCTATCGTATGGCCGTGCACCGCATGTTCTGGCCGATCCTGGCTTCTACCGCCACCACCCTGGCAGCTTTCTTACCCATCATGTTCTGGCCCGGTGTGGCCGGGCAGTTCATGAGCTATCTGCCAATCACCGTGTTTGCTGTGCTGATTGGCTCCCTGTTTTATGCCCTGTTGTTTGCACCAACAATTGGTGCACTCATCGGCCGATCCACTGGCAGCGACAGTGACAGCGCCTATCTGCAAACCCTGGAGACAGGTGATCCAGAAAATACGCGTGGCATTACCGGGTACTACGCAAAAGTACTTGACCTTGCGGTCCGCATGCCGATCGCGGTGTTTGTTCTCAGTATCCTGATGCTGGTTACGATCGTGACCGCCTATGGCCGCTACGGCGCAGGGATTGAGTTCTTCACCGGCGTCGAGCCCGGCCAGACCCAGATTCAGGTTTTTGCCCGCGGCAACTTCTCACCCGCAGAGGTGCGCAATGTCATGCTGGATGTAGAGTCCCGCGTCCGCGCAGCTGGACACATCAAGGGTATTGTCACCCAATCAGGTGCAGGTCAGCAGATGGGTGGTGACCAGCAGACAGCACCAGATCTTATCGGCAGCATTTTTGTCGAAATGACTGATCGTCGAGTTCGCGACATCGACGGCTTTGAGGTGGAAAACCTGTATCGAGAAGCCATCGCCAACATGCCCGGCGTTCGCGCCGAGGTAGTCACTGTTGAGAATGGCCCACCAGTGGGCAAAGAAATTCAAATTGAACTGTCCGGAGACGACCTTGACCAGCTGTTCGCCGAGGCCACTCGCATTCGTACCTACATGGAAGAAGAGTTGGGCTCAGAACTCATTGACATTGACGATACCGCACCCATTCCGGGCATCGAATGGGAATTTATCGTGGATCGCGCCCGCGCCGCCATGCTCGGCGCCAATATGACCGAGATTGGCACTGCGATTCAGTTAATGACTAACGGCATCTTTATGGGTGACTATCGCCCCGATGACAGTGAGGAGGAAGTCGACATTCGAGTTCGCTATCCTGCAAAATATCGCGGCATCGATCAAATGGAAAATATTCGAATCAGCACTGTGAACGGGCCAGTGCCAATTAGCAGTTTTGTGTCTCGTGTCGCGCAACCAAAAGTCAGCTCCATCCAAAGGGTAGATGGCGCCCGCGTGGTTTATGTGCGCGCGAACCCTGCTCCCGGCGTGGTAGCTGACAATAAGCTACAGGAAATCTCCGCCTGGCTGGAAGCGAATCCTCCTGAAAACGGTGTTTTCTACCAGTTCCGGGGCGCCAACGAGGAGCAGGAGCAGTCCGCAGCCTTCCTTGGCCAGGCTTTCTCACTTGCCATGGCCCTGATGGCGATTCTTCTTGTTACTCAGTTCAATAGCTACTATCAGGCACTCTTGATCCTGTCCTCGGTTCTGCTCTCTACCGCTGGCGTGCTCTTGGGTCTGCTCACGACGGGCCAAACTTTCTCGGTAATCCTTACCGGCATTGGCATCGTGGCACTGGCGGGAATTATTGTGAATAACAATATCGTACTCATTGACACCTTCAATGTGTTGCGCCGTGAACACCCCGATTGGGAATTGCGGAAAATCATTGTACACACCGGTGTCCAGCGCCTGCGGCCAGTATTCTTGACAACGTTCACGACCGGTTTCGGCCTATTGCCTCTGGCAATGGGTGTTTCCGTAGACCTTATAGGTGCAGAGATCGAAGTAGGCGGCCCTATTACTTCGCAATGGGTGAGCCTCGCCTCTGCCATAGTGTTCGGACTCTCCTTCGCCACCATATTGACGCTGATCGTTACACCTGCGATGCTGGCTCTCCCGAAACGGCTGCGGGATCTGTTTCGTCGCAAGCCAACAGCCAGCGCACCGGCACAACCTAGCCTGGCTTCCTGACTTTAGCGAGTCTGGCCAACGCGTTGGTCAGGCTTATTCTTTTCCTTTTCCATCCAAAATCCGCATAATCACGATCTAGCGCCCTGCCCCCAATTCATGACACAATCGCCGGCTAATTCAAAGCTCATCCAAAGCCAATGGCACTGTTAGCCGCCTTCTTCTTTACAAGTATACTGTTCTCGTTTCTCTGCTCCATTCTTGAAGCCGTGTTGTTGAGCATTACCCCTGCCTATGTGGGCATTCAGCAACAGCGGCAGTCGCGAATCGCAGATGACCTGGTACGTTTCAAGGATGATATCGATCGGCCGCTGGCCGCCATCCTGACCCTGAACACAATTGCCCACACCGTTGGAGCAATCGGCGTAGGGTCCCAGGCTGCTGAAATTTTTGGGGAATCCATTCTCATTATCGCAGGTATCCCCCTGATAAGCCTGGAGGCTCTTATTGCTGGCCTGATGACGCTGGCGATCCTGATCTTTTCAGAAGTCATCCCCAAAACCATGGGAGCTAACAACTGGGAAGCTCTGACCCCCTTTAGCATCGCGGCTCTGAAGGTCATGTTGCTGCTACTCGCGCCGTTGGTGTGGATTAGCCAGTACATCACCCGTCACCTGAAAAAAGACAAAGACAAGCCCGTCCTTAGTCGCAGCGATTTCCTGGCTATGGCCGAAATAGGCAAAGAGCATGGTGTTCTTGAGGAAAATGAGCAGACGATAATCCACAATCTATTGCGATTTTCGAAAGTGCTGGTCAAGGATGTAATGACTCCACGCATAGTGGTGATTGCAGCCAGTGAAAACTCCACGGTTCGAGAATTTCATGAACAGCATGCGGACCTGCCCTTTTCCAGAATTCCTATTTATCACGATAAAAATGATAACGTGACAGGTTACGTCTTGAAGGATGATGTTTTACTGAACCTGGTAGACGAACAGGATGAAAAAATTCTGCGGGACTTGCGACGAGATATCATCGTGGTGCATAAAACCCTGCCCATTCCTAACCTTCTTGACACATTCATTATCAAGAAGGAACACCTGGCACTGGTAGTAGATGAATTCGGTGGCATGGAAGGTATTGTGACTATGGAAGACATCATCGAGACTCTGCTCGGTCTTGAAATTGTTGATGAGTCTGATAACGAAGAGAATATGCAGGCATTGGCCCGCAAAAACTGGGAGCGACGGGCTAAAAGTATGGGGATTGTGACCAATTCCGAGAAACCGGTTACGGACTAGAGCGTGAAGGTAACAGATTAAAAACCAAAACCAAATACACTGTATATCTTGTGCTACCTTCCCCTTTAATACTGCTGCGCATATAGGGCAAACAACATTCAGATCGAGCCAGATCCGCCCCGCCTTATTTTCACTCAGCTGTTTATCCCACCTAACTTTTCCTCTCTTTTCTCTCTAATCCGCAGCTATCAACAATTGCCACTGAGACCGATCAAGCGCTCGCCCGACAGTCAGAAAACAGCACCGATTGCCGAGGCATTGTGACAAATTGTTACCCATAGGAAAGACCAAATTCTGCTGTGATAGTATTTTCTCAGTTCAGTGATTAGCGCCTTAAGGGATAAGGAACTGGCTGCTGGATAGCTAAAGTCTGGAGCTTGGAAGTTTTTCTTTGTTCCCCCCTTTTCTAAAGCATCGAGCGGCTTTCAAGTCTCCGCTTTAGCGACTTTAAAAATTTGCCGCAACTCAGCTGCGCGCAACAACTACCTCACTTACTCAACTCTCTGTCTCAAATCAATTGCACTTTTCGCCAGTAGACTCTGCCGGATATCACCCGCTATTAGCTAAGCTGCCTTTCACAGATCCGAGCATCCAAGGTCTAAGCAGCAGGCGATAGAAGGCAATTCAGAAGGTTCTCGATACCCATGACGAAGCACTCAACAGGAACACTGAAAGTGCATTTCGCATGCAGTCGGTCAATAGAATGAGTATGAAATATACGCGGGTTGCGGGGTTGTGGGGTTCTAGTTGAGAGTCGCGAGCAAACGATCTCTGGCGGCTCGCTCACTCTGACGTAACTGTTCGCGATTGCGATTGGACATCAGGAAAAGATACTGCTCGGTAAGGCCAATGGATTGGTGCAGGAACGCGAACTTGGGATCTTCCGCGGGCAGCGTTTGCTCGGCCACCGCAAGCCGAGTCTTGAACAGCTTCCGCGCTTTTTCCAGGTGTAAACGACGTTTACCGTCTACATTGGCGTTGAATGCGTTCACGTGCCATGACGACACCTTCTGCAGACCTAATTCGAGACGCGGATCGTCATTGTCATACAATCTTTGATAAAGATGCTCGAGGTAGCCAAAGTGATTGTCTACCGATTCCCAATCCTCCAGCTCAATCTCACTGACAATCATGCTTTGAACGATGGGAATCTGAGAGCCGTGCAAGAGGCCATTAGCAACCCGGGTGATTTTCCAGGCCTGGTCGAACGCCTCAAGTGCGGCCACATGATCCCCTGCTTCCTGACGCTGCAGAGCCTGAATGGTCAGTGCATCAAACTGGGTTCGGTCATAAGGATTGAAAAAGGCGTCTTGCTGACCCTTTGTCGCGAGTTCAGCGATGGTATTGTCTTCCGGTTCTATGAGGCGCCACTGCAACGCGGTGTCGGCAGCATCATCAGCCGCAGCGAATGACGCAGCGAATAAAAAGATGAGCAAGGGGGAAAGACCAGCCAGCGTACTTGGCAGATCACGAAAGAAAGCTGAGAGATTCGTGAATATGTTGTCTGTCATACAAGCCATTGTGACGCCCTGGTGATTTAAAGAATGGCTTATAAGTTATTCTTTTTCAAGAATATTTTTTCAAAAATTTCATTAATATTACATTAGCGTTACAATCGAAATAAATATATGCATATATTTCAATAAGTTAGGAATCCCCGAATATGTCAATAAGGTAACAATATTGTAATATTAGTCAGGCAAGAATGGGCAGTTTTGCAGTGAAATTGCCCGTTTATTTCGTGGGCAAAGCGCAAAGCCCCGGGCAAAGG
>MDTB01088614.1_pt1 | contig 21904 bp, 30 predicted proteins | sample 811161 | NCBI WGS metagenome assembly MDTB01 (sample SAMN05326650, study PRJNA326480) | marine metagenome | isolation source: seawater | place: Mediterranean Sea | collected 2009 | reverse complement strand
AGGATCAGCTACTGTCCACTTTCCTATCTGGCATCAGGAAATCCAAGACATCCTCGTCCTCAAAAACAACAAAGGAACAGAAGACAACCGAGTCAGAAAACTAGACTACAGCATTCAGTTAAGTAAATTATTCTATGAAAGATTTATACAGAATGAAAAGATCTCGTTATTTTCTCCACATGATTGTCCTAACTTATACGAGAGTTTTGGGACCAGTGAGTTTGATGATCTTTATACTAGCTATGAGAATAATAATGCAATCCCCAGAACCACAATCGGAGCACAAGAACTCATCCTTGCTTTACTTAAGGAACGTGCCGAGACAGGTAGAATTTACATAATGAATATTGACCATTGTAATTCCCACTCATCCTTTAAGGATAAGGTGGAGATGAGCAATTTGTGTCAAGAAATAACACTTCCAACAGTACCTATTCATCATATTGATGGTGAAGGTGAGATAGCATTGTGTATACTATCTGCTATTAATGTAGGTAAGGTCAAATCTGACCACGAACTTGAAGAGTTATGTGAATTAACTGTACGTGCATTAGAAGAGATCATTGACTATCAAGAGTACCCTGTAAAGGCAGCAGAAAAGTCTACAAAGGCACGTAGAAGTCTTGGAGTAGGATTCATCGGTCTAGCACATTACCTTGCTAAATTGGGTCACAAGTATGACTCACAAGAAGCATGGGATGCTGTGCATGGATTGTCTGAATCCTTCCAATATTATCTACTTAAAGCATCTAATAAGATTGCTGAAGAGAAAGGTGCATGTGAAGGGTTTAGTGGTACAAAATATTTTGATGGAGAATTACCTATAGACCATTATAAGAAGGATGTAGATGAGATTTGTTCTATACCACTACATCATGACTGGGAAAAGTTAAGAGAAGACATTAGAATACATGGTCTAAGACATAGTACACTGTCAGCACAGATGCCTAGTGAGTCATCATCAGTTGTATCTAATGCAACTAATGGTATTGAACCACCTAGAGACTATCTTTCAGTTAAGAAGTCTAAGAAAGGACCACTTAAACAGATTGTTCCATCGTATCAATCTTTAAAAAACAATTACACATTGTTATGGGATCAAAAAGATAATACGGGTTACATTAACGTAGTATCCGTAATGCAAAAGTTTTTTGATCAGGCTATATCAGGTAACTGGTCTTACAATCCACAACACTTTCGAGATTCTGAGGTTCCTGTGTCCCAAATGGCACAAGATCTACTGAATACATATAAGTATGGGTGGAAAACTTCTTATTATCAAAACACATATGATGCTAAGACTGACGAAATTGACCTAGAATCCCTAGTTGCTGACCTATCCAACCAAGAAGACTGTGAATCCTGTAAGATATGAGTATTAAAGGTATGACGGTTTTTAATAGAAACCGTGTCGATACATTAAATCAACCTATGTTCTTTGGACAACCACTTGGTGTTCAAAGATATGACATTTTTAAATATCCTGTCTTTGATAAGTTAACTAATCAAATGTTAGGGTATTTTTGGAGACCTGAAGAGGTTTCATTACAGAAAGACCGTGGTGACTATCAGGAATTAACTGATCCACAAAAGCATATCTTTACAAGTAACCTTAAGTATCAGATCTTATTAGATTCTGTGCAAGGAAGGGGTCCTGGTATGGCATTTGCACCATACGTTGCTCTTCCTGAACTAGAAGGTGCTATGAAAGTATGGGAATTTATGGAGACAATACACTCCAGATCCTATACTTATATTATTAAGAATGTATATCCAAATCCATCAGAAGTATTTGATACTATCTTAGATGATGAACGTATCATTGCTCGTGCTCAGTCAGTGACTAAAGCATATGATGAGTTCATTAATTATGCACAGGAATATGGGCAGAGTACTGCTTGGACAGATGGTATGAGAGATCATCCTAACTCTGAATGGACAATGAAGGACTTAAAACGTTCATTATATCGTGCAGTAATGAATGTAAACATCCTTGAAGGAATTAGATTCTATGTTTCTTTTGCTTGTTCGTTTGCTTTTGGTGAACTGAAGAAGATGGAAGGTAGTGCTAAGATAATTTCCTTGATAGCAAGGGATGAGAACCAGCATCTTGTATTAACACAACAGATCATTAGTAACTGGATGAAGGGTGACGATCCAGAGATGAAAATTATTGCAGAAGAAGAGAAGGAGAATGTAAAGGAGATGTTTATTAATGCTGTTGACGAAGAAAAAGATTGGGCAAACTATCTGTTCCAAACTGGTACTATGATAGGTCTTAACGACAAACTATTGAATCAGTATGTCGAGTGGATTGCTAACAGGAGGATGAAAGCAATAGGTCTGAAACCTATATACGATCAACCCCTTAGAAATAATCCACTACCTTGGACTGAACATTGGATTAGTAGTAAGGGTATGCAGGTAGCACCACAGGAGACTGAAGTAGAGTCTTATGTTGTTGGTGGTATTAAGCAAGACATGAAAAAGAATAAGTTTACTGGATTTAAACTATGAAAAGAACAGGGTATATTCAACGGAATAACAACAAGCATACCAAAGTTGTTAATCCATATACCCTTGCGTTCAAAAGACTTAACAGTATAGATCATCCTTACTTACTAAAGGTTAGTAATTATGATGAAAAAGCATATGAGTATGAGCATATAGATGGTGCATTAAAACTATGGGAATGGGTCAACCAGTACGGTGACTTTGAATTGATCATGGAAATACAAAGTCAGATTGCTAGTCTATATAATGCAGTCTCTAAAATTTCCTGTAAGATATTACGTGGTAGTACATATGTTCTAACCATGGATGATATGAACTGTCATAATATATTAGTATCACCTTCAAGACAGGTATATATTATTGATTATGAACAGTTCATCTGGGTGAGTAAGCATATAGCATTAGAGTATGCTAATCAACAGATGATGAATTTGGCTATAAGTATGAGACTAAGTTACAATACATGGTTGACACAGGAGATGTTGAAGTCGTTATGTTAACACAGTCAGCAAAAGCAAAGGGTAGGAGACTACAACAATGGGTAAGAGAACAACTCATTGAGAAGTTAGACATACACCCAGAAGATTTAGAGTCACGTAGTATGGGTGCTGGTGGTGAAGATCTCATCATGGCAAGAGCAGCACGAGAAAAGTTCCCATATAGTATAGAATGTAAGAACCAAGAGAAGCTAAATATTTGGGATGCATATAGTCAGGCATCTTCTAACTCTGGTGACCATGAACCTATAGTGTTTATCAAAAAGAATGGTAAAAAACCCTTAGTTGTCTTAGATGCTGAATATTTTTTAGATCATCATGAAGTTTTACTTTGACGGTTGCTCATATACTAATGGTGGTGGGTTAGAGGAGCATGGATATGATCGAATCAAAGATCGTTGGAGTGCATTAGTCTGTAAACATTTTGGTGCAGAGGAATATAATTTTGCATGTGGTGGTGCAAGTAATGATTGTGTGTTAAGACACTTTTTTACTGGACAAGTCTTTCAGGAAAAAAGATCAAAGGTAGAAGACATAAGATTTGATCTAAATGATTTTGATTTCTTTTTTATACAAACTACATTCCCTAGTAGAAGTGAATACTTTTCTGATATGAAAAGACGATGGACAAAGATGACTGTTAATAGATCATCTAAACCACAATACCGTGAGAAAAATCTTAGGTTGCAAGAATGGTTAAACTACTATTATAAAGAGTTATATTCAGAAACTCAAGGTAAGGTAAAGGAGATTGTCACAGTTAAATCAATAGAATCTCATTTAAAATTGCTGAATAAACCATATTTTTTAAGCACTATTATTGATGATCCTGTTATGACTTATGATATAGAAATAAATAAGAGAAATCACAAGGGTGAGTTGTTGAAGTACGATAGAATGTCTTGTGCACATCCATCACGTGCTGGTCAACGTCAACTTGCTGATGATATTATAAACAAAATTAAGATATGAGTATCACTATTCCTGTTGTTGGTATACATTCTGATGGTTATGAGAATGATATAGTTCCTGGAGATTTTGCCAACTCAAAACCATTAGTACCTAACTATGGACCTTATTATTATCATGCAAAAAGAGGAGAACATAGTAATCTTACAACGTATCACGATGGACTTAATAAAATTGTCCATGATGGGAATAGAATAACAAGAAATAATCCTTGTCAGATAGCGATAATAAAAAGGTATACTTCAGTTAATAAAGGCATTACTGGCAGGGCAAGTTCTTCTATTAAAAAAACAATGATTGAGATGTTTGGAAGAGTAATTGATGTACAAACGTCTGACTTAACAGGAGCAGAAGAAAATTTTTTAAATCATATGCATGAATTATCCTTCGAGGAGCAAGTAAATATATTTGAAACTCAGTTATATCATATGAAAAATAAAATAGGAGTCTTTCGTGATCCTATTTTTCCTAAATCTTTACCTTGGATTATACCTAGGTTTACTTTTGATTGTGAGAAAGGTGATACTTATAAAAAAGCACATGTGTTTATAATTAATCAAGAGTTTCACCGTGGTAATGCTTTAGTTCACACGAAGGAATTTGATGATGAGTTTAGTTATTGGCAGTTCAAACATTATGAAATATTCCATGTTAATGATCCTTCAGTTACTTGGGGTCCTTATGACATTGGTATGCATAATTTATTGTATGATAGTGTTGCTAGACTAATATGTTTCATTGATAATGAAGGGTTTAAAAGTTTTACTTTTGATAAACATGACAGTATCAGATATAAAGTAATGTCTATGATTAATCCTAATATAGGTGAATATTTACCAGGAAAAGATTGTAATACACCATATGAAGTCATAAAGAATGATTGGATTATGAATGGTGATGTTAAAGTATTCTTTAAAAGACTATATTCTTATACTAAAGTCATTTTTAACTTACAATCTAGTACTAGGGGGGAATCTTACATCAAAGATGGAAGTGATGGCAATATATCAAATGATAAGATAACGGAAAAGATTATAAATGAATGTAAAGTAGGTCTTGAGTCAGGAAAACTACTTTATCAAAATTGGTTTCACCATGAAGGTGACAGGGTTATGCATATGACTGAAGAATATGTACCAGCACATCCCGATGCAAAAAGATTAACCAACAATTTTATTGTCGGTAAGGATTTTTTTTAGTATACTATATAATAAACACTTTATAAATTTATGGAACTTCCCCAAGACTGGAGGTATTGTGACGATCACCTGAAGTTAAGAGCTTCTGCTTTTCGTTGCTTATCCCACCACCTTGAAGATCATTGTAGAATAGTCTATGAATTCTGTACTAACTGGACAGAAACACACACTGACATCACTAACATTGAACAGGAATTTCAAAACTATCTTAGGTCTATAGTATGGACAAGTTACTTAAAATCATGACCGTTGTGTCATTTGGAACATCAGTATTCGTACTTGGTGGTGCTGGTTATCTCTATTTTAATATAGATAACATCAAAGAGGCAGCAAAGGAAGCAGCAATTGGGGCAGCAGCAGGTGCTATTGGCACACCATCTCTTCCATCTATGACAGAAGGAGCAATGCCACTACCAAGTCTGCCTTCTGCTAAATAAAGCTGTATAATCATATCATTATGGCAGATCCAAAGACTGCGAAAGCAGAAGTAAAGACTGATGATACCAAGAAGAAGGGATTCTTTGGGTCATTAAAAGATAAGATGGACGATAAGGAGGAACAGTTAGAAATTCTGTCGACTTTCGTCCGTTTGGGTATTTTGGTCTGGTCGGGGGGAATATTGACCCTTGCGTACGTAGATCTTCCACCAGCACTACAGATACCAAAGCAAGACCTGGACCCGACTTTCATAGCTTCGGTTTTCACAGGTGTTTTAGCTACATTTGGAGTCCAAACTGCCAACAAAAAGAATGGTAATGGTGCAGCAAATGGTGGTGGTGTAGGTATCACTAAAGCTGATATGGAAAAACTCATTGAAGCAGCAAGGTCTAGCGGTCCTATTCAAACTATTAAGGTTGAACAAGCACCACTAAAGATTACTACTGAAAAACCTACTGAAGAAAAGTTTACCTTGTAACACAATGAAATTAGATTTTACAAAATGGGCTATTATTGGATTGAGTGGTTTGATTGGTGTGTCTCACATCGGTATGATTGGATTACTTGGTACACGTAAGGAACCTATAGCACAAAGCAAGTGGCCTTTAATCAATTTACCTACTGGTGACTACACTTCATACGAAGTTGAAGCTGGAACAGAAGGTTATGCTATTAAGTATCAGGCTAATGATCCTAAGATCATGGAAGTCTCTAAGGACATCGTAAGAAAAGGTGGATTATTAGGAGCACAGAATGAGACTACTAAGGTATATGAACAGTATACTATGGATGGATCAAGACATCATGGCGGTCCTGTATCTACTAGGTCGGCATGGATAGATCCATCAGCGTTGTCAGAAGACGGGAGTAGCCAGAAAGCAGTTAGTGACAAAACCATTGAGTGTATCAAAGCACAAGGTGGAGCCTCACAGTCGGGTAGGCTTGTGGGATCTAGCGTTGGTGCTAGTCTTGCTCCTTCCGTTAGTGGCATTCCCTTTGTTGGGTGGCTTGCTAGTGGCTGGGTTACTATGTTTGGAGGTAATCAAGGAGCGAAAATAGGAGAAGGTATGGCAACTAGAATGAGTGAGGCATGTATAGAAGAGGTGGCAGAGATAGATGACGTATAAGTATCCATATTATAGAGTTTCTACTGAAACAGGAAAGCAGTATGCTGACTGTGGACATGAGGAGACAGCACAAGATCTCATTATGCTTAACAAAGGTCGTATAAATCTAAGTTATAGAAGGGTTGATGAACCCAAACCCATCGACCCTGAGACTGTTGACGTTGGTGTAATTCCTGTTGAGGAATTACCTGGTCAACAAGGTTTACCTTCAAGAAAAAGAGAAATAGATTATATGGATGCAAAAGCAGGGTTAGAACCATCAAACTTAGAGCAATATGATGGTGTTTTTGACGGGTGATGTAGTACACAGTGTGAACATTATGGTGTTCATACTGTTAGTTGCTGTATCATATACAATTTATTGGGTATTTACATACGATGACAGAAATTCGACAGATACCTGATCTGAATATTAATATACAAACTGCTGGTATACGAGATGTGTATATACCTGAGACTAGAAACTGGGTAGTAAATCCACCAGCAGCAATACCACCAACAGTACCTGTTACTGAAAATATAGGTAGTCCTGTTATCAATATGCCTGGTTGTGTTCAGGCACACGAGTCTAAGAATAAAAGTAAAACTATTATAGAAGATGACCCTGATGGTGTCATGGTACTATGTGATGCTGGTACTCCTAGTTTTCAGAGCATGGACTATGAACCAGAAGGAATGGTTTATGAGTATGAAGCACCTGTTCCTCCAATAGATACTAGCACTGATCCACCACCTCCAGATACTGATACAAATTTAGACACTAAAGTACCTGAGACAACAGCATGTCCAGCACCAGGTCAACCTAGAGTAGGAGACCTAACCAAAAATGGTGAGGAAATAGTTGTTGGTCACAAGTTAATTAATGGTAAGTGTGTAGTATTATATGATGAGTCTAATTTTGCACAGCAATATTTACCTGAAGTTGGTACTGTTACTACTACTGCTGTTATTGCCACTGTTGCAGCGACATCCGCCCTTTTTGCAAAACCCATTGCGGATCTTTTGTTGAAAATTGTAAAGCCTGCTGTGAAGAAGATTGTTGGTTTTGTTCAGAAGAAGGTTTTAGGGAAGGAGACTCCACGTCTTTCGACTGAGCAGAGACGGTTGGGACAACGGGAGTCGAGTCGAGCAAAGAAGGAGTTGAAGAGGTTACTTGAGAAGTAACTGCTTCGTAATTTATCTTATGTACATGGTTAGGTAGATTAGTTACACCAACAACCTCAACGTCTTCACATATTTTTGCATACTTAGTACCTGCTTTAAATCTTATATTTGCTTTCATTAATTCACCACAGTTTTTAAGTCTTGCTATCTCAAAGTCTAATCTTTTATTAGCAGTAACCTGTTCTTGTAATGATATTTGAACTGCTGCTGCTTCCTTACATTGCTTTTGTAATTTTCTATCTAGTGGCATTGATAAAGTAGCACTGAACCCTGCACTTAAACTATAATTGTCCTTCTGTCCTGTCCTAGTAGGTATGTGATATAAAATGCTGCCAGGATTTACTAAGTCTCCATTGTCATCAGTAGACATGTCGTACACAGGATCCTGATAATAAGCCTCGTAGGGCCACTGTTGAGATTCACTTGATGTAATGTAGGGAGTTATGTTAGCAGTGGGTCCTTGACACTGTATTCCACCACCATAAGTGTTAGTTATGTATGGACCTTGTAAAACCTGTATTGCTTGGTTCGTGACTGAGCCTGAACTATTAGCGATAGGATTAGCAGTTGCACTTACACCACCAACATCTGTGTTTGCTAGTACTGGTGAAGTTATACTAAGACTCGCAACTACTGTGAGAATATGCTTTGCGTATCTGTGACACTTGTTATTTCTGTTTGTCTTTGTATTATTGTTTGATTTGAAACCCCTGGGCCTTGATACGTCTCTGTAAATTGAAAGGCTTGACCTGGATTTACCTGTGTCCAGTTGGGTTTGTTCGCTGCGTCTAATGAAGTCCATGTTGAAGTAGTCCCATCTAATGAAGTAGTTGTAGTAGTAGCATTTGGTGACATGCTAGTACTATCATGGTTTACATTCACACCACTGACACTGTATTGCCAGCCTGTGTTGTAGTCAATTGAATTTATCGTCTCCGTTACAGTAGACGTTGTTTCCGTGTGGCTGGTCATCGAGCCCTGAGTGAAGTTTGGGACCACGGGGACAGCGATTGCACCCATAGGTATGAGTGCAATGAACAATCCAGTAGTAACAACACTAACTCTTATCATTATAATAAGACTCTTAGTCCACGTGGAGTTCAGATACGAACTGTCCCGTTCCGACTGTGCCAGCCCCACCGCCTGTTACGGTCATCGCACCAGCAGTAGTAATGGTTCCAGCCAAAGAACCAGCAACGCCAGCAGCAGTAGACACCTGACTTGATAGTGGTGATACTGCACCAACACTAGCAGCAGTTGTTACTAGAGCATCTCCAGCAGTGTAAGACTGACTGAAACTGAAGGCAGCACCAGGTACGTCTTGTGTGAATGCAGTAGCAGTTGGAGTACCAACACCACTACTTATAGCCATAGAACCAATACCATTTGAGATATCGTTAGACCCATCATTATATGTTGAGTCTAGACCATTACCACTTACGGAATAGGAACTACCTATCCTTTCTACCTGAGTTGCTGCTGCATTAACAGTTAGCTGTACACTGGAAGACAGTTTGTGAGTTAAATCTGCTTTGGCGGCAGGAGTCAAAGAGAATAATAACAAGGAAGCCAAAAATAGCTTGTTCATTTATGAGGGTATCATTATCCTATGAGTATTTAGACTTTATAAAACTGTCTATGTATGATACAATAGTTCTAGTATAAGTTAATTTAATGATGAAAATTTTTCTTGATACAGCAGACGTAGCAACGATTAAGCAGCATTATCAGACAGGTTTAATAGATGGGGTAACCACTAACCCATCATTGATAATGAAATCTCATAGACATCCACATGAAGTATATGAAGAACTTATACAGTTTGGTGTAGAAGATATCTCTATGGAGGTAACTGGTTCCACCGCAATCGAAATGATAGCAGAAGGTGAGAAGTTAGTTCACAAGTTTGGCAAACAACAAACAACTATTAAAGTTCCATGCACACCTGAAGGTTTAGTTGCATGTAAAGAATTATCGAAACAAATTGTAAGAGTTAATGTTACTTTAATATTCTCACCAGCACAAGCAATACTTGCTGCAAAAGCAGGTGCTACCTACATTTCTCCATTCGTAGGACGTGTTGATGATAATTCCTATGGTGGTTTGTGTTTAATAAAGGACATTGCTAACATCTTTGCTAAACAAAATGTCTTTGACTGTGGGATACTAGGTGCATCTATTCGTAATGTAAGGGATGTAGGTAGAGCATTTGAATATGGTGCTAACATTTGTACTATACCTGTAGGTGTATTTGAAAAAATGTATAAGCATGTACTAACTGATGCTGGACTAGCAGCGTTTGAGGCAGACTATGAGAAAACACTAAGTGAATTTCCTCTAAATAATTAGTGGGAATTAACTTAAAACTAAAATGGCTTACACCGCTAGAGGACTAAGAATCCGTATCTTCTATGATACATTAGCATCAGAATGGAGATGGAAAATAAGTGCAAGAGGAACCGCAAGCGGTGAATTTGCCGATGATTGTGGCACAAGTGCTGACCTAGCAACAGCAATGGATGACCTCAAAGCAGGAATCGTTGCAAGACTAGCGTAAACAAATTGAATAATTCTAAAGGGGGGGTGCTTGACACCCCTTTCTTTTTGCCTTATAATAATTACCATGAACGACCAAAACCCAGTGAGCGACAAAGAAACACAGCAAGAAAAGTGGATTCGTGCAATAGATTTGTTTACAGAGTCAGTACATAAACCAGACAATCATTTGAGATCATGTGCTCATAATCAAAAGTGCTTTAATGAATTGATGGAAGTAAGAGAACTTGTATTAAATTATCTAAGCACAGTACGTGGGTAATTTGACAACATATATCATGAGTGCTACAATATTCATGACAACTATTATATGATATGACTAGGGGATCATTCTACTCCCAATTCAAAACTGAATTTCGACCATTGATCAGTGCAGTAGAAGGAAGAATAGATCTGGATATAGAGCATCCAGATTTGTATAGGAAAGTTTATACATACTACACGGAACGGGACGTTTACTTCCATGAAGATGACCGTGACTATAATACAATCATGGATCAACTTGAATATGACCTGTTAGCATCTGGAGTTTCAGTATGACTATAAAACGTGAACGTCCTTGGGGATGGTACAAGTGCATCTGTAAAGGTGAGAACTATGCAGTCAAAAAGATTTGGGTAGCACCTAATCAAAGACTATCATTACAGTATCACAACCTACGTGCAGAACACTGGACTGTGGTAAAGGGTAGTGGTATGGTTACACAAGGTACTCTTGAAAGACAGTGTAAACCAGGTGATACTTTTGACATTGGTATAGAACAAACACATCGTCTAGCAGGTGGTGATAAAGGTGTACTTATTATTGAAGTACAACGTGGTACATGTAAGGAAGATGATATTATAAGACTTGAGGATGACTATGGAAGAGTCGAACCAAATAATATATACACTACTATTAATGAGTATGGAACGGAATGACCTACTTTGTTACTGGTGGTGCAGGTTTTATAGGTAGTAATTTTCTACACTACCTAAAGAAAGTTACTGATGAAGAAGTTATTGTAATAGATAACCTGACGTATGCTGCTGATGAGAAGTACATACCTAAACATTATACCTTTGAGTGGTGTGACATAACCAATGAACAGCATGTCAACTACTTGTTTGATAAGTATAATCCAACTAAGGTATGGCACTTTGCTGCTGAAAGTCATGTAGATAATTCTATATCAAATTATAGACCATTCTTAGAGTCTAATGTAATAGGTACTATAAACCTATTGAATGCTAGTCTTAAGCATGAGATTGAAAAGTTCCATCACATATCTACGGATGAAGTGTATGGATCCTTAGAGTATGATGATACTGTATTGTTTTCTGAGAAGACAAAGTATGATCCAAGGAATCCTTACTCAGCAACCAAGGCATGTAGTGATCACTTCGTAACATGTTGGCATAATACATACGGTCTACCTTACTTAATTACTAACTGTAGTAATAACTATGGGCAGCATCAGCATATAGAAAAACTTATACCAAAGGTTATTATCAATGGTATGAAGGATCAGGTTACATATATGCATGGTGGTGGACAACAAGTAAGAGATTGGTTGTATGTCTATGATCATTGCAGAGCAATTTGGATGCTAGAAGAACAAGGTATAATCAATGATCACTTTAATATTGGTGGATCATGTGAACTGAGAAATGTTGATGTCACTAAGATGATTCTGGATCTTATTAAGAAACCTTATAGTCTGATAGGTATTGATAATGGGAGACCAGGAATTGATAAGCGATATGGCATGGATCATGCTAAGATGTCTCACAAGACAGGTTGGTATCCTGAAACTCCCTTTGACATAGGACTAAGAGCAACCGTTACTTGGTATCTTGAACAATTATTATGATTTCTCTTTATGGATCTAGTGGTTTTGTAGGCAGCAACTACAAAGAAATGTATGAAGATACATTATGTGTTGCTCGTGATGATCGTAAACCACTATCAGATGATATCCTGTATATGATATCAACCACGGACAACTACAATGTCCATGACCAAATTACACTTGACGTTGACACGAATTTACATGTCCTTTGCGAGGTTCTTGACCACTGTAGGTTAGAAAACATTACCTTCAACTTCGTTTCCAGTTGGTTTGTCTACGGACAAGGTAAGCACAACCCCAGACTTGAAACGTCTGTCTGTAATCCAACAGGCTTCTACTCGATCACAAAACTTTGTGCTGAAAATCTTATCAAGTCTTTTGCTGAAACCTATGGCATAGACTATCGTATACTAAGACTATGTAATGTTCTAGGTGCTGGTGATAAGAATGCATCACGTAAGAAGAATGCTATTACATGGATGATTAATGAGATGAAGGAAGATAAGGAGATCTCTTTGTATGATAAAGGTAGACACACTAGAGATGTAATGCATGTGAAGGATGTATGTAGAGCAATCAAGTTAGTCTTAGATAGGGGGCAGAAGAATCGTGTATATAATATAGGTTCTGGTCAACCTACTTCTATTGGTGCTATAATATCATTAGCAAAGTATCATTTGAACTCTAAGTCAAACATCAAATCAATCACACCACCCGACTTTCATAAAGCAGTCCAATGTAAGGACTTCTGGATGGATACAAGTGGTTTAGATTACCTAGGGTTTAAACCAGAGTACGACCTTGAAACCATTGTAAAAGAACTATGTCAATAAATGAGAAGGTTGCTTCTTTCGTATCAGATCTACAGTCTGATGGTGAAAACTTATTTCCTTATCTGGCAAACAAAGACTGGAAACCAGGTAAGCAGATATTCTATTCTGGTCCTTACTGGGATGAACAAGAACCTATTGCAGCGATTACGACTCTTTTAAAAGGTAGATGGTTACCAGCAGGGGAGGAAGTTAATAAGTTCGAGGCAGGGTTTGGTAAGAAGTTTGGTCATGACTATTCTGTTATGGTGAACAGTGGATCATCTGCCAACTTGGTGATGATTGCTGCACTAAAGAAATATTTTGACTGGCAAGATGGTGATGAGATATTAGTATGTGCATGTGGTTTTCCTACCACTATAAATCCTATCATACAAGCAGGTTTAAAACCTGTCTTCCTTGATATAGATATGTCAGATCTCAACTGGGATCTTGACATGCTTGAGTCTAAGATTACTGATAGGACAGTTGCTGCTTTCAGTTCACCTGTCCTTGGTAATCCCTACGACTTTGATAAGTTCTTCGACATTATTGATCGACATGGACTTACTTACATTGCTGACAACTGTGACTCCTTGGGTAGCAAGTGGCGAGGTGAGTTGCTTACTAAAAAAGCCATCGCATCTTCTTGTTCTTTCTATCCAGCACATCATATCACTACGATTGAAGGGGGTATGGTCTCCTCTGATGTCGAGGAGATAGTTCAGATCGCCAGATCTTTTGCTTGGTGGGGTCGTGGATGCTACTGTGTAGGAGCCCAGAATAAACTGCCCAACGGTGTCTGTGGAAATAGATTTGACCGTTGGCTTGAAGGGTATGAGCAAGATGTTGACCATAAGTATGTCTTTGGAGTCCAAGGATACAACCTCAAACCTGCTGACTTGCAAGGGTCTATTGGGTTGGTGCAGTTGACTAAGCAAGATGAGATACATCGTGTCAGACGTTTCAATAAAGCTAGACTCCATGAGATCTTCTCTAAGATTCCTGGTGTCAGGGTTATTGAAGAGAAAGAACATGCAGAGACCTCTTGGTTTGGTGTACCCATCGTCTATGAGTACGGTAAACATCACCTAGTAAACTATCTAGAAAAAAATGGGATTCAGACGAGGAATTATTTTGCTGGCAATATTCTTATGCATCCTGGTTATCGAGGTCTCGATGATCCTAAGAATTTTCCAAACGCTTCAGCAGTACTCGATAACGTATTTTTTCTAGGATGCTCACCTGTTATAACCGATCCTATGGTTGACTACATAGAGCAGGTCGTAACTAATTACATTAAGGAGATTAAAAAATGAAGACTGCTTTGGTATTAGGTGCTGGTGGTTTCATCGGTTCCCACATGGTGAAGAGGTTGAAGAAAGAAGGCTATTGGGTACGTGGTGTTGACTTAAAATACCCAGAGTTTTCACCAACAGAAGCAGATGAATTTGTACAAGGTGACCTACGAGATGTAGACTTTGTACGTAGAGTCATTCAATTCAAAGGACAATCAGGCAACTTTTATAATGAAGTTCCTTACAGATGTATAGAACCATTCCATCAGATATATCAGTTTGCTGCTGACATGGGTGGTGCAGGGTTTGTTTTCACTGGTGAGAACGATGCTGAGATTATGCAGAACTCTGTTACCATTAACCTTAATGTATTAGAACAACAAAGATTGTTGAATCAAACATTTGATGGTGAGAAAAAAGACTGGACAGAATGTAACAGACCTAAATTAGATTATCAAACAACGATTTTCTATTCTGGATCAGCATGTATGTATCCAGAGTACAACCAACTAGACCCTGACAACCCCGATTGCCGTGAAGAATCCGCTTACCCTGCTGCCCCAGATTCCGAATATGGATGGGAGAAACTCTTTTCGGAGAGGTTATATCTCGCTTATAATCGTAACCATGGTATCCCTGTCAGGATTGCTCGTTACCACAACATCTTCGGACCAGAAGGAACCTGGTTTGGAGGAAGAGAAAAAGCCCCTGCTGCCATCTGTAGAAAGGTTGCATATGCAGACGATGGATCAACAATTGACGTATGGGGAGACGGAAATCAAACTAGATCCTTCCTCTACATCGATGAATGCATCGAAGCAACTAGAAGATTTATGGAATCAACAAATGGATTCATTGGTCCCGTCAACATCGGATCAGAGGAGATGGTAACTATCAACCAACTGGTTGATACTGCTGCTAGGGTTGCTAGTAAAGAGATAGGTAAGAATCATATAGATGGACCACTAGGTGTACGTGGTAGGAACTCAAACAATGATCTCATACGTGAGAAACTTGGTTGGGATTATAGTATAACTCTTGAGGATGGTATAAGAAGAACCTATAACTGGATCATGACCCAGATTCTTAAGGATCAATACCCCGTAGAAGGTGATAAAGATATCACTGGTAAGAAGTATCTTGCATATGGGAGTTGTAATAAATGAAATGTATTGTGACTGGAGGAGCTGGATTCATCGGCTCCCACATCGTTGATGCACTAATAGACTTAAAACATACTGTTATCGTTATAGATGACGAAAGTTCTGAAGCAAATGCTGAGTTCTTCCATAATGAAGAAGCAGTATACTATTGTAATGACATAGTAGATTACAAGGCAACTAGACATCTTTATGAAGGTGTGTCTCATGTCTTTCATCTAGCAGCAAACAGTAGAATACAACCAGCACTTAATAATCCACTTAGATGTGTGGAAGTTAATACGTATGGTACTGCTACTGTATTACAATGTGCTAGAGAAGCAGGTTGTCAAAGGGTAGTTTACTCTTCAACGTCATCATCTTATGGTCTTAAGAATGGTATACCATACCGTGAAGACATGCCAGAGGATTGTTTAAATCCTTATTCAGTTGCTAAAGTAGCAGGTGAAAAACTATGTAAGATGTACAGTGATCTATTCAAATTAGATACTATTATACTTCGTTACTTTAACATCTACGGAGAACGTCAACCACTTAAAGGTCAGTATGCACCTGTGATTGGACTGTTTCAAGAGCAAGCAAGAAGGGGTGAACCATTAACTATTGTAGGTACTGGTTTACAACGTAGAGATTTTACACATGTTAAGGATGCAGTCAGAGCAAACATAGCATGTCTAACATCATTACCACCTGGCGGCAGTGTTATAAACATTGGTACTGGATTCAATCATAGTATCCGTGAGATTGCTGACATGATATCAGACAATCAGGTACATATACCTGAACGACCTGGTGAATGTACTGAAACATTGGCAGACATATCACAAGCGAAACGTTATCTTAAGTGGGAACCCACTGTGAAACTTGAAGATTGGATCAATGAATACAAACTATGACAACCGAAGAGACGTACTTAAGTATCTGTATAAAGGATCATCTAAGTTAACTCGTAACTGGTCACAGGCATACCAAGATCTTTTTGTCCTTACCATGTTGGATGGTAAGAAGAAAGGTAAGTATCTAGAGATAGGTGCTAATCATCCTACTGACTTTAACAACTGTGTGTTGTTGGAGACTGAGTATGGATGGAAGGGTGTGTCTGTAGACATAGAAAAAAAGTTTGTTGATCTTTTTAATAGTCAACGTGAAAACAAATGTGAACTTGCTGATGGTAGGACGTTTGATTATGCTGCTGCTTTTAAAAAGAAGAAGTGGAAGACTAAACAGTTAGACTATCTGTCACTAGACTGTGAACCATCCATGGTTACATTTTCTATCCTTAAATCATTACCACTTGATGAGTATAGATTCTCTGTTATAACATATGAACATGATTCATATGCAGATGGTGATACTGCAAGGGATTTATCGAGGAAACTTTTAAAGAAACATGGTTATCAATTAGTTGCTGCTGATGTATGCAACGGTAACAATCCTTATGAAGATTGGTACATTGATCCTAATGTAATAGATCAAGGTAAATGGAAACCTTTTGAATCGCAGGGGTCTGAGGCAAGAGGTCTATTCATATGACCGTAAACCTTACTCATTGGTACGGTAGGTTGGGTAATAATATCCAACAGTGTGCTGTTGGCACAATGGTAGCAGAAATTCTAAAGAATAGTTTTGAGTCTATAGATCATGCCATTATCAAAAAACATAAGACAACGTTTGGATCTAGCACTGAAGAAGTATCATCAAAGTGGTTCTACTGGGAAGGTCCGTACAAGGAGGTTGCCATACCTCCTGAGTACATCTATGCGAACATGCGTAGGATTTGTAAGACATTTATTTCACCCCAGTTACAAGTACCACGAGTGGACGTACCTGACGATTGCATTGTTATTCATATTAGGAGTGGAGATATTTTTGACCAAGTTCATCCTAACGGGCATCAGTATACTCCTGCTCCTCTTGATTTTTATAGGGAACTACTTAGCGGCTTTCCCAAGGCGATAGTAGTAACAGAACCTGACAATAACAATCCTATCGTTGATATATTAAGAAGAGATCCAAAGGTAACAGTACAGTCTAAGTCTGTTGAGGAAGACTTTGCTACACTCATGGGTGCTACTCACCTAGCAAACTCAGGTGTAGGAACCTTTGCTATTGCTGCTGCTTTGTGTAGTGATAAGGTAAAGAACTTCTATTGTACTGACTTAAGATTGACAGAACACTTAAACTATATTATGATGGTGAACACTGATATTAATGTAAATGTTCTGAAGTTGAATGATTACCTACAACCAGGTGATTGGAAAAACACAGATGAACATCGTGACTTGTTATTAAATTTTGTACTATGAAAATCTTTGACACAATAACATTCTTTAATGAATTAGATTTACTAGAACTTAGAATGAATATTCTAGGTGATGAGGTAGACTACTTTGTTATTAATGAAGCACCTATTACATTCACTGGTAAGAAGAAACCTTTAATCTTTGCAGAGAATCGTGAACGGTTTGCTAAGTGGGAAGATAAAATCATACACCATGTAGTAGAAGATGATGGTGGATCGTTAGAAAAGTATTGGACAGGTGTACCATATCATAGAGATATGATTGGTGAAGGTATTAACAAGTTACCACTACACTATCAACGTGCATGTTTCCATAAGGACTCAGCAATCTATGCACTACTAGAGCATGCTAAAGATGAAGATATTATATTTACAAGTGATGCAGATGAGATTGCTAACCCTAGAATTATACGACCATTTATAGAAGAGATATACAGTCCAGACAGACACTATGTAACTGTTGGTCCTGTATATTATTACTACTTGAATCTATTATGTGAAAAGGAATGGATGGGTACTAGGATATGCAGTATGAAGATGCTAAAGACTATGAGTGTGGATGCTTTGAGGCAGTCACATGAACATGCCTTTAGAATTATGAATGCTCAATGGCATTGGAGTTTCTTTGGTGATGCTGATACTGTACGTGCTAAGATGGATGCCTATGAACATCAGGAGAATAACCTACCACAGTTTAGAGATAGTATGGAGGAACGTATTGCTAAAGGTGTAGATCCATTTGGTAGAGACTATCTCTACAAGCCAGAGACTGTAAAGATTGATCATACTTTCCCTGATTATATTGTAGAGAACCAAGATAAACTAGCACAGTGGATTAGAGGATGAATATTATAGAAGGTGTAGCAGTATCAAACCACTGCGATTATTCTTTTGGTGACCAAGCAGGTTGTATTGGTAGAGTGCCTGGTTCTTTTATGAAGCAAGCAGACCCTAGCAATACAGAATTGGTAACTCTTCTTAAGAAGAGAAAGAAATTCTTTACATTGTTTATAGATAACATCCGATTGTACAACAGACCTATTGAAGCAGACAATGAGTCTGACCAGAAATGGGTTGACAATCTGATGAAAGATAATGATTTGCTTAAGACATGTGCTGCATTTCCTAAGAAAAATTTTATAATTTTTACCAATTTGGAAGACACACCTATCACGGAGGACATACATGATAAGATACCAAAAAATGTTAAGGCAATTTATGGAACAAATGCTGTTGGATTTGGTGGTAAGGTACATGCATTTCCATATGGTGTCCAACGCATCATACATCCAAGCGACAACAGACTTGGTATTCTCCAGACAGCAATGGAAAAGGATATCAAACCAAAGAAACTCCTTTATATTAATCATGCAGAGCATACTAATATCTCAGAGCGAGGTAATATTAGAGAAAGATTCTCAAAGAAAAAATTTGCCACAGTAGGTGAACGTGTACCCTATGACATATACTGTAGGGATATACAGGATCATAAGTTTATGATATGTCCACAAGGTAATGGTGTAGACTGTCATAGGAACTGGGAAGTATTATATCTTAAGCGTGTACCTATCATGAAGAAGTCAGACTACTTACAAGAACTATACAAGGACTATCCTGTATTGTGGGTGGATGACTTTGCTGATGTTACTAAGACATTACTTACAAGTAGTCAAGACTTGTGTGATAGGGCTATGAATTTAGACCTTAACCTGTTAGACTTGTTCTCAGTATTCAACAGAGCAGTTAAGAATGCAAAAAATTCCTGACGTTACATTGTTGATGCTTGCTGATCTGGATATACCAGAGGCAACTTATGCTGTCAACAAATCATGTGAAGAGATAGAATGGGGTGCTGTAAAGTTCCTTAGTAGTAAAGGTAGACCTGAAGGTTTATGTGATCAGGCAGTGTATGAAGAAGTATACCCAATCAATTCTATTAATGATTTTAATTTTTACTGCATTTACAATCTCGGTAATCACGTGGAGACATCACACAGTCTTCTCATTCATCCTGACGGTTATGTTATACGTCCTTGGCTTTGGGACGATACATGGCTCCAGTATGACTACATCGGAGCACCTTGGAGAGATGATCCTACTGCCTATCTCGATCCATGGGGAAGGAATCAACGTGTTGGAAACGGAGGTTTTTCCTTACGGTCTAAGAAACTCTTAGATGTACCAAAGCATCGTGAGATACCATGGGAAGTAAATGTAGGAGACTTCTACAAACACATGAACGCTGGACTATATAATGAGGATGGCAATATATGTGTTCACAACCGACACCTGTTCATAGAAGAAGGATGTAAATTTGCACCCGTAAATGTTGCCTCCAAGTTTGCACGTGAAGATACCTTACCAGACTCAGAGAAAGAAACGTTTGGTTTCCATTATCATTTTCAAGAGATCCGATGAAAGCATCTATTCAACATCTATGGTGGAATCCTTGGGGTGACAAAGGTTTAGACTTTGATGACTTTAAGGTAAGTATATCAGTTGATAACCTTACCTATGATAAGGACGCAGACTATAGGGTACTGTTCTTAGCAGAACCTATAGCAATAGCTCCTACTGTTAATGAAGGGGCATTGAGATCAGCACATGATTTCGATAGAATCTATACGTTTACAGAGTCTGTACTTGATACCTATGAACAGGCAGAACTATTCTGTTGGGGATCTAGTTGGTTAGACTTTAAAGATTTAAAGATACATAAGAAACCACATATAACTTTCGTTACTAGCAGTAAGATTCAGACACCTGGTCATCAGTTACGTCTAGCAATACATGAAGCACTAGCACCTATTGATGAGACAAAGAATGGACTAGAGATATACCAGCATATCTCACCACCATTCCATGAAAGAAGAAATGATTTCTTTGAGAGTGCTATGTTCCATATAGCAGCAGAGAACTCAAGACAAAAAAATTATTTCACAGAGAAAATTATAGATTGCTTTGCTAGTAAGACTATACCTATCTACTATGGATGTCCTAACCTATCTGCTTTCTTTAATATGGATGGAGTCATAACATTTTCTGATGTTAAGGATCTCAATACTATATTTGACACTATCAATGAAGACTACTATAATAGTAAGAAGGAAGCGATAGAAGAAAACTACCAAGTCGCTAAAAAATTCCACAGTGACAACGATGTTGTCCCTAGGTTAACCAGATTTATTATTGAGGACGTAAAATCCAATGCCGTTAAACGGGTCAAGTCAAACTAATTACATCGCTAAAGACTTTGGGTTTCTACGTGTAGCACCCGAAGGACTTAAACGTATTAGGAAAAACTATTCACAGGTATGGCAAGACATCTTTGCTCTATGTGTGAATGATGCAAAGGATCATGGTACATTCATAGAGATAGGTGGTGCTCAACCATTTATAGGTAACAACACATGGCTTCTTGAGAAGAACTATGAGTGGGAAGGATTCTCTATTGAGTTAGATAAAGAACTTGCTGGCATGTGGATGGATAAACATGGTATGCCTGTAAGACCATTGACACCAATGTATCAGACTGATGCATTAGAATTTGATTATGTTGCTACAGTAGATGAACTAGGTTTACCACATCATATGGACTACCTATCATTTGATCTTGAACCACCAGAGATTACATTAGAATGCTTGAAGAAGTTTCCATTAGATAAATTATCTTTTAACTGTATTACCTATGAGCATGATGCTTACAGGCAGTGGGGAGATATATTTGCACATCGAGATATATTTGAACAGCATGACTATGACCGTGTTGGAACCAATCTCAGGAATAGTAACTGTACTATGGAAGAGTGGTACATACATAAGTCAGTAGATAAAACCACACGTGATATACTAAGGCATGGAAACTGTGAAGCATATGAACTACTATTAGACTTATGACTCCTAACATACACGACATACCTGGTATAGGAAACTTCTATACTAAAGCAGAAGTAGATCGGATGATCGCTGATGCACTAGCAGAAGCACGTGCTATTGATGAAGCATCCATGCGTAAGCACAATAGAGATGCAACTATCATT
>MDTB01149234.1_pt1 | contig 21906 bp, 21 predicted proteins | sample 811161 | NCBI WGS metagenome assembly MDTB01 (sample SAMN05326650, study PRJNA326480) | marine metagenome | isolation source: seawater | place: Mediterranean Sea | collected 2009 | reverse complement strand
TCTATATAAAGAAACAAGTTTACCTTGAATTTTTATTCTATTTGCAGCGTAAATTTTAGTTCCGTAGTTTCGATTTGCTGCTTCAAGAGCAATAGTGTTTCCTTTTTTTCTTACTCTTTTTAAAGTAGCTTCCTGGTCATCTATTAAGACTACTGCAATCTGACCATTATCTACATTGGAAACTTTTTTTATAATAACTGTATCTCCGTCAGCAATACCTGCTTCAATCATTGAGTCACCTTTTACTTTAAGACCGTAGTGCTCACCATTATTTTGAAGGTCCTCTGGCAATGCAACTCTATCAACTTCTTGTTGAATAGCCTCAATTGGTGTACCAGCGGCTATACTTCCTAATACTGAAACATCAGTAGATTTATTATCGTTCTTATCTAATCCACCTTTAATAACGCTTGGTGTAAATGTGTTAAATATATCATTTGCGCTAGCGTTTTCTGGTAATTTTACTACCTCCAATGCTCTTGCTTTATGTGCTAAACGCTTAACAAAACCTCTTTCCTCTAATGCAGAAATTAATCTATGTATTCCTGATTTCGACTTAAGGTTGAGTGAATTTTTCATTTCTTCGTAAGATGGAGAAATACCTGAAGACCTAATCTTCTTATTGATAAATATTAATAAGTTTTTTTGTTTTTTTGTAAGCATAGAACAAACCTCGTACATCTATGTTCTATAAAAGTTCTTTTTGAATTACAACTTTAAATAAATGGCGAATTTATTGAGTAATTTGAATTAATTTTTTCATTAATTCACTTGGATTGTCGGATTTTAAAAGTGATTCTCCAATAAGAAAATTTTTAATTCCAGTTTTTTCGTAAATATATTTTGCGTCATTTGCAGTTTTAATTCCACTTTCAGAAATAATAGGGCCTTTATGTGCTTTAATAACTTCAAAAATTGAAATGGTGTTATTTAAAGAAACCTCAAGTGTTTTCAAATTCCTGTTATTTATTCCAATTAATGCTTGATCAAATTTTAAGGCCATTTCGGCTTCTTTTTCATCATGCACTTCTACTATAATAGATAAATTATGTTTTAACGCTTCAGAATATATCTCATCTGCTTGGCCTCCATTGAGAGCAGCGATTATTATTAAAATACAATCACACCCATAACTTTTAGATAAAGCGATTTGATAAGGATCTATAAAAAAATCTTTAGCTAAAATTGGAATTTGAAATTGTTTTTTTATATCTTGAATATAATCTAATTTTCCTAAAAAATGCTTTTCCTCTGTTAAAACAGAAAGGCAAGTAGCTCCATTATCAACGTACATTTTTGCGATATTTAAATGATCAAAATCATTAACAAGTATCCCAGCAGATGGGCTAGCCTTTTTAATTTCCGTTATTAAAGAAACACTTTTGTTTTTTTCGATTTTTTCTTTAAAATTTAAAAAAAAATTTCCTTTTATATTTTTTTCTAAAGCATCTAAAGGTTTTTCTTTTTTAATTAAATCTAGTGAACTTTTTTTATCTGCAATAATTTTTTCTAAAATATTAGTCATTAATTTGATTGAATTTTTACTAGGTGCTGAAACACGTTTCCTGAATTTAAATGATTTGTAGCCTTTTCATATGATATTTTAAAATCATTTTCTTTATCAGAAACAATCAATCCTGCTGCCACATTTAAAGCAACAGATTGTGAGAATTCATTTTTTTTTCCTTTAAATATTTCGATTATTTTCTCAGCATTATATATTGCATTTTTTCCTTTTAAATTTTCCTTATTTGAAGAGTTGACTCCTAAAGTTTTTGGATCAATTGTAAATTCTTTAATTGTTTTATCTTTAAGTTCTACAACATTTGTTTTTGCAAATGGTGATATCTCATCCATCCCATCTTCACTATGAACAATAAATGCGTGAACGACACCATTATCTTTTAGTGCCTCAGCGAAAGGCTTCATCCATTTTTTATCAAATACTCCTATAACCTGTCTTTTTACTTGTGCAGGACTACTTAATGGACCAATTAAATTAAAGATCGTTTTTTTTCCCATTTTTTTTCTAGCAGGTCCCACATGTTTCATTGCTGAATGATAATTAGGCGCAAACATAAAAGCAAAATTAAACTTTTTTATGCTTTCTTCAGCCTCATCAGGTTTTAAATTTATATTTATTTTTAAAGCTTCTAATACATCTGCAGACCCACAGTTTGAGGAAACAGCTTTGTTACCGTGCTTTGCAACTTTTACACCCATACTTGCTAAAACTATAGCTGCTGCAGTTGATATATTTAAAGAATTTTGTCCATCTCCCCCAGTTCCACAAGTATCAATAGTATTTTGATCAGTTTTAACTTTAGTAGCTTTTTCTCTTAAAATAAAAATTCCGCCCGCTAACTCATCTTTTGTTTCACCTTTTTTTGTAAGAGATTCTAAAATTTCAATAATCGAGTTTTCATCGTATTTTCCCTCCATGAGTTCATTAAAAAGAACTTTACTATCTTCAAAAGAAAGGTCCTGACCTTTTTTTAAATTTTTAACAAAATTAGACATTTTAATTATTTATAAAGTTTTTAATTAATTTCATACCTACTTTAGTACTTATACTCTCAGGATGAAATTGAAACCCATGAATATCATATTCTTTATGCATTAAGCCCATTATTGTCTTATTTTTCGTTTCAGCCGTAATTAATAGTTTTTTTGGAAACTTATTACGATCTACTACTAAGCTATGATATCTAGTGGCTTCAAAGTTATTCTGCATATTCTTAAATAAACCTTTCTTATTATGTTTTATTTTACTTGTTTTTCCGTGCATTAAATTCTTAGCATTAACAATCTTCCCGCCAAACACTTGCCCTATGATTTGATGTCCTAAACAAACTCCAAGAATAGGAATTTTTTTGTAAACTTCTTTTACGATTTTTAAACAATTTCCCGCTTGATTAGGATTACCTGGACCAGGTGAGATAACAATTTTATCATATTTTTTTCTTAAAATTGTTTTTCCGTCTATTTTATCGTTTCTGATAACTTCTACGTTTTTCTTAATGTTTGAAATATAATGAAACAAATTGTAAGTAAAACTATCGTAATTATCTATTAATAAAATTTTCATTTAATCCACTGCTTTCATCAACGCTTTTGCTTTATTAATTGTTTCTGCGTATTCTTTTTCCGGTTTGCTGTCTGCTACAATACCTGCGCCAGCTTGAACATAAAATTTGTCATTTTTTATAAGCGCTGTTCTTAAAGCTATACAAGTGTCAAATTCATTATTTGCTGTAAAGTAGCCTATACCTCCAGCGTATAATTTTCTTTTATTTTTCTCTAGCTCATCAATTATTTCCATGGCTCTAATTTTTGGTGCACCACTTACTGTACCAGCAGGAAAACCTGATAATAATGTTTCAAAAATTGAGGATCTATTATTAAATTTTCCAACTACATTTGAAACAATGTGCATTACGTGGGAATATTTTTCTACTTTAAATTTTTCAGTTACTTTAACAGTATTGATTTTCGAAACTTTTCCAACGTCATTCCTGCCAAGATCAAGAAGCATTAAATGTTCTGCTAATTCTTTTTTATCTTTAAGAAGATCCAATACGTATTTTTTATCTTCTTTTTTCGTTCTTCCTCTTGGCCTAGTACCAGCGATAGGTCTAATAGTAATTTCACCTTTTCTAAGTCTTACTAATATTTCTGGACTGCTTCCAAGCACTTTAAAATCGTTATAATTAAAATAGAACATAAATGGTGAAGGATTTGATTTTCTTAAATAATTATAAATCTCAATTGGTTTTTTATTAATTTTTCTTTCAAATCTTTGACTTAGAACTACTTGAAAGATGTCACCTTTTTTAATGTAAGATTTTGCTTTCTTAATTAGTATTTTAAATTTATTTTTAGAAGTATTTGATCTAATGCTATTTTTGTTAGGTTTAAATGAAAATTGCTCTGGCAGTTTAATATTTCCAAAACTTTCATATAGATCAAATCTCTTAAGTATCGAGTTATATATATCATTATAATTTTTAATTTTTGTATCAGCATAAATATTTTCTATGTAGTATATTTTTTTTTTAAGGTTATCATAAATGACCAAATTTTTTGGACGAGAAAGTCGAACATCGGGAATTTTTAAATCATCCTTACACTTATTCGGAATCTTTTCGATATAACGAATTATATCATAAGAAAAATAGCCAACTAACATTGATGCCATTGAGGGCAATTGTTTAGGTAACTCTATCTTGAATTCTTTAATGAGTTTATTTAAATATTTCAAAGGATTAATTTTAATTTTGGATATTTTTCCTTCATTGTTTAAAATTACTACATTGTCGTAAACGTCCCAAATTTTATCAGGGTTTAGTCCAATTATAGTATATCTTCCTCTAATAGTTCCCTTTTCTACAGACTCAAAAATAAAACTATTTTTTTCAGCTAAAAGAAATTTATAAAGATTTTCAACCTTATAATATTGATTACAATTTAAAGATCTAAATAAAATTTGATTTTTTTTTCTTAAATGATTTCTTCTAAAATCGTTTAAACTTATATTTAATCTCATTAAAATGAATTTTTAACTCGTTCTATTGTTCTTTGATTGAGCTCAACCTTATATTTTTCATTAAGATTATTATCATGAGATTGATAAATTTTGTTAATCAAATTCAACCGAGCCTTTGCTTCATATTGTTCATATTCATTGCTCTTTTTTTTGAGATCTTTATAATTAGTTGAAATCACAAAAATTAAAAAACTTTTTGTTAGCGTATTATTACTTATTAAATCTATCTCTTTGTTGTTTGTAAGAAATATTCTTTTAATAACGGCTTCAGAAAAAATATCATTTTGTTTTATACTATTTATTTTATAATCTTTAATTTCTAAATCATTTTTTTTCGCAAATTGATTGAATTTATCTTTATCTAAAGCACCCATGCTTATATCTTTAATAATAGAAGAATTATTTTCTATTTTTGTTTTAAAATTCAATTGAGCATTCAATGCTTTTTGAACCTCTGGATCATTGTACGGTCTATTTTTTTTTTCAATATTAGATATCTCAGCTAAATAATATTTATTATTTAAATTTATGATTTCAGGTGTATTAATAGAATTTAAGTTGTAAATTTTTTTAAATAGACTATCTGATAGATTTATTTTATTTTTATTTTCATTTCCTTTATTTGCATTAATTTTATTTATTGAAATAATATCTAAATTTGAACTTTGAGCAGCTTCATTAAAAGATTGCCCATCTAAAACATTATTTTCAATTATATCCAATTGCTTAAAAAAAGTTTCATTATATTCTTTATTACCACTAATTTTTTCAGGAGTTATTTCAGCATATTGAATACTTTTAAATTCTGTAAAAAAGACATCTTTATTTCTCTCATAAAGTTCTCTTTTGCTTTCCTCTGTTGGTTTATTTTTCGCATGATATTTTTCTAAATCAATATATTGAATAGTTTTAGTTTGATTTTCTTTTCTATACTCTTTTTTTACCAATATTTCGGGAACAACTATTCCGCCAGACAGTGAACTTAGAAATTGCCTCCTTTTTTCTTGCTCAACAATATTAGCTTCAAATAAAGGTGCGTTTAATCCACTTTTTAATAAAAATTTCTCATACTCTGTCCTAGAAAATTTATTATTTTTAAAAAAGGACTTATCATTCTTAATTATATTTCTAAGAGCATTATCATTTATTGAAATGCCAAGTTCTTTAATTTCCAACGCCATCACTCTTTTGCCAATATATTCAGAAAGAATTTTTTCTATTAAATCAGTTTTAGTTATATCTTTTATTTGCTTTTCATTTAGATTTAATCTTTTTAAATAATTCACAAATTCTTGAGTACTTATTTTTTCAGAGTCTATTGTAGCAATCACATTTTGATTTCCTCCCCTAAATACATCACCCATACCCCAAAAAACGAATGGAAGGATTATTATTCCGACAAAAAGTTTTAAAATAAAAGACTTAGAAAATTTTCCTATTGATGTTAGCATTATTATAATCTATTAAGTTCCTAAAATTATACACCTATAAATTAAATTTAATAGTAAGGCAAATAATGAGATATTTTATTGGAAATTGGAAAATGTTTGGTGTTCCAAAATCTATAAAAATACTTAATAAAATTAATTTTTTTCACTCAAAAGACAAAAATCGTAAAAAATATCGAGTGATTATCACCCCTCCATATACCTTAATAGAGACCTTTGCCAAGTATTTTAAGAATAAGAAGTTATCAATCGGTTCTCAAAATTGTTATCAAAAAGATCAGTTTTCATCAAACACAGCTGCGATAAGTCCATTTATGATAAAAAGTGTTGGGGCCAAATACACTTTAGTAGGGCATTCTGATAATAGAAGCGAAGGCGATACGAATGAAATATTAAAAAATAAAGTTCAATTTGCTTTAAAAAATAATTTAAAAGTAATTTTTTGCATTGGTGAAAACAAAAAAGAGAAAAAAAATAAAAGTACTTTCAATGTTTTAAAAAAACAAATTACAAAAGTGTTGAATAGAAAATTTAACAAAAATAATATTATTGTTGCTTATGAACCTATTTGGTCTATTGGTACTGGTAAAATACCAACTAAAAATGAGCTCAAAAAAACAACAATTTATATAAAAAAAGTATTAAGAGATGTATTTAGAAAAAAAAGTCCTGCAGTGCTTTATGGTGGTTCAGTGGAAGGTGACAATGTAAAAATGTTTAAAGAAATTGAAGAAATAGATGGTTTTTTGATAGGAGGGGCCTCAAAATCCTCCAAAAAATTCATTGATATAATAAAGAATTACTATAGATAAATATCATGGAAAGCTTACTTGTATTGGTTAACATCGCTCTTGCAATAATTTTAATCATTGTAATTTTACTTCAAAGATCTGAAGGCGGTGCTTTAGGTCTAGGTGTTTCACAAGATAATTTCACATCAACAAGATCAGTTGGAACTTTTTTAACCAAATTTACCTCTATTATTGCTGCTTTATTTATTATTTGTAGTATTGCTATTGTAGCTATATCAAGAGACGAGTTGCGTGAAACACAATCGGTTTTAGAAAAAGAAGAAGAAGAAAATTCAAACCTTCCACAAATACCACAATCAAAGTAATTATCGCTTTGTAATTTACAATTATTGAAGTATAACATACTTCCATGGCGCGATATATATTCGTTACTGGCGGCGTGGTCTCATCACTAGGAAAAGGATTATCTTCTGCATCGTTAGCTTACTTATTACAATCAAGAGGTTACAAAGTAAGAATTAGAAAACTTGATCCATATTTAAATGTAGATCCAGGTACAATGAGCCCTTTTCAACATGGTGAAGTTTTTGTTACAGACGATGGCGCAGAAACTGATTTGGATTTAGGCCATTATGAGAGATTTTCAGGAATTTCCGCGAAAAAATCAGATAATATTACAACAGGAAAAATTTATAGCGATGTAATTAAAAGTGAGAGACAAGGTAAATATTTGGGAAAAACTGTTCAAGTAATACCACACATAACTAATAGGATTAAAGAATTTATTAAAAATGATGTTGCCAAAGAAGATTTTGTAATTTGTGAAATAGGAGGAACTGTCGGAGATATAGAAAGTCTTCCATTTTTAGAGGCAATAAGACAATTTTCAAATGAGATAGGAAGAAAAAATACTTTATTTATACATCTTACATTGGTTCCATATATGAAAGCTTCTCATGAAATAAAAACTAAACCAACACAACACTCTGTAAAAGAACTTAGGAGCATAGGAATTCAACCTGATATAATTATCTGTAGGTCTGAGAGGAGTATTCCAATAGATCAGAGAAAGAAAATTTCATTGTTTTGCAATGTAGCTATTGAAGATGTAATAGAAACTGTAGACGTTAAAACAATTTATGAAGCTCCAATTAGTTTTAATAAAGAAAAATTAGACGAAAGAGTGTTAAAATTTTTTAAAATAAAATCTAGGAAAAAAGTAAACCTAAAACCATGGAAAAAAATTACGCGATTAGTTTTAAATACAAAAAATAAAGTTAATATTGCAATCATTGGAAAGTATGTTGAACTTAAAGATGCATACAAATCATTGGATGAAGCTTTAACACACGGAGGCATTGCAAATAATTTAAATGTAAAACTAATAAGAATTGAGTCTGATTTCCTTAAACCAGCTGAAATTAAAAAAAAGTTAAACGGAGTATCAGGAATTTTAATACCTGGAGGATTTGGTAAAAGAGGCACAGAAGGAAAAATTGCTGCGGTAAATTATGCTAGAAAGAACAAGATCCCATTTCTTGGTATTTGTTTCGGTATGCAGATGGCTGTAATTGAATTTGCAAGAAATAGCTTAAATATAAAAAAAGCCACATCAAGTGAATTTGGCCCCTCAAAAGCATCTGTAGTTGGTTTAATGAGCGAGTGGACGAAAGATGGTAAATTAATGAGAGGGACTGATAAAGATTTAGGTGGGACCATGCGTCTAGGGAGTTATGAAGCAAGACTTAAAAAAGACACAAAAATAAGTAAGATTTATAACTCGTTAAAAATTTATGAAAGACATCGTCACAGATACGAAGTTAATATAAACTACAGAGAGGACTTTGAGAGAAAAGGAATGATTTTTTCAGGTTTATCTCCTGATAATAAGTTGCCGGAGATAGTAGAACTAAAAGACCACCCATGGTTTATTGGCGTACAATTTCATCCCGAATTTAAATCTAGACCTTTAATCCCACATCCTTTATTCTCATCATTTATTAAAGCCGCAAAAATCAATTCGAGAAAATGAATAACCATAAAGTAAAATGTTCTAATTTTGAGATTGCAAATAACAACCCGTTTACCTTGATTGCTGGACCTTGTCAGTTAGAGAGCGAAGACCACGCTTTAAAAATTTCTAATGAACTTAAGAAAATAACAAATGAATTAGGAATTAATCTTATTTATAAAACTTCTTTTGATAAAGCCAATAGAACAAGCTTAAAAGGCAAAAGGGGTTTAGGATTAGATAAATCACTACCTATTTTCGATAAAATTAGAAACGAAGTTGGAGTACCAGTTCTGACGGATGTTCATACTGCAGAACAATGCGCTATAGTTGCTAAGCATGTAGATGTGCTTCAAATACCAGCATTCTTATGTAGACAAACTGATTTATTAATCGCAGCAGCAAAAACAGGTAAAATAATCAATGTTAAGAAAGGACAATTTTTAGCGCCCTGGGATATGGCTAATGTAATAAAAAAAATTGAAGACTCTGGAAATAGTAATATCTTAATTACAGAAAGAGGAGCTAGTTTCGGATATAATACTCTTGTTTCAGATATGAGAGCTCTACCCATAATGTCAAAGTTTGGTTTTCCGATAGTTTTTGATGCTACTCACTCGGTCCAGCAACCTGGTGGAATGGGTGAGAAAAGTGGTGGACAAAGAGAATTCGTTCCTTATTTAGCTCGAGCAGCAATAGCAGTTGGTGTTGGAGCAATTTTTATGGAAACGCATGAAGATCCAGATAATGCCCCATCAGATGGTCCAAACATGGTGCCACTAAAAGAGGTAAAAACTTTGTTAAAAAAACTAACTGAGATCGACAAAATAGTAAAATAAAAAATGGCAAAAATTAAAAGCATTAAAGGCAGACAAGTCTTTGACAGCAGAGGAAATCCAACAGTAGAAGCAGAGGTTTTTTTAGAAAATAATATATCGGCTTCTGCGATCTCTCCATCAGGTGCATCAACTGGAGCTTTTGAGGCTCACGAATTAAGAGATCAAGATAAAAATAAATTTTTAGGCAAAAGTGTAACCAATGCAGTAGAAAATATTAATAATAAGATTTCCGTTAAGTTAAAAGGACTTAATTCAGATGACCAAAAAAATATTGATAAAGTTTTGATAGATTTAGATGGAAGTGAAAATAAAATAAATCTTGGAGCAAACGCTACTTTAGCTGTTTCTTTAGCTAATTCAAAATGTTCAGCTTTATCAAATAAAAAATCTTTATTTAAATATCTAGGAAATAATTTTAGTTTACCTGTGCCACTTATGAATATTATTAATGGCGGAGCACATGCTGATAATGACTTAAATATTCAAGAATTTATGATAAGACCAGACTCAGCAAAAAACTTTATGGATGCTATAGAGAAATGCTATGTTGTTATACAAAATTTAAAAAAATTATTAAAATCAAACAAGATGCTAACCAATGTAGGAGACGAAGGAGGATTTGCTCCCTCAATTAACACAAATGAGCAAACGCTAGAGTTAATTGTAAATGCAATTGAAAAGTCAAAACTTAAACCAGGAAAAGATATAGTTATTTGTTTAGATGTTGCAGCTAATGAATTGATTAATGAAAAAGGAGAATATTCGATTCAATCTAAAAATTATACTTCAGTTGAAGAAAATATTGATTATTATAAAAAACTTACATCTAGTTATCCTATAAAATCTATCGAGGACCCATTTGCTGAAGAGGACTGGGAATCTTGGAAAAAAATTACAAACGAAATAGGCAACAAAGTTCAAATTGTGGGGGACGATTTATTTGTTACTAATGCAAAACGCTTGAATAAAGGAATAAAAGAAAAGTCAGCTAATTGCATTTTAGTAAAACCTAACCAAATAGGCACTTTAAGCGAAACTTTAGAAGTAATTTCAATAGCAAAATCTGCTAATTTTAATACTATTATCTCCCATAGATCAGGAGACACAGAAGATACATTTATCGCCGATTTGGCCTCAGCTACAATGTCCTCGCAAATTAAAACTGGATCATTGGCCAGATCAGAAAGAGTAGCTAAATACAACAGGTTATTACGCATCGAAGAAGAACTTGGCAAACAAGCCAAAATGGCTAAAATCTAGCTATGCGACTTATTGAAAGTTTGAAGAATAAAAAATTTATATTATTTAATATTTTTTTTACTCTTTATATTGGAATTAATTTAATAGGAGGTGAGAGAGGTTTAGTTTCATATTTTGATAAGAATAAAACTTACGAAGAACTTAAGAAAAAAGAAAAAGAATTGACTAATAAATTGAAGGATATAGAACACAAAATATCATTAGTTAAAAATAACAATCTTGATTTTTTAGATATGCTTTATAGAGAAAAATTTAGATATGGAAAAAGTGATGAAATTATTATTAAGTTAAAATGAGCCAAAAACCTAGACATCCAGAAAAAGTTAATAAACCTTTTAATCCTATCAAAAAGAAGCCTGAATGGATTAGATCAAAAATAGTAGACTCTCAAATTTTTTTCAAACTAAGCAAGTTGTTAACCAAAATAACTTAGTTACCGTTTGTCAGGAAGCGAACTGTCCAAATATTACCGAATGCTGGAGTAAAAAACATGCAACATTTATGATTATGGGAGATACATGTACAAGAGCATGCGCATTTTGCGATGTAAAAACTGGGAAACCACAAAATTTGGATATTTTTGAACCAGCAAAAATTGCTCAAGCTGTTAAACGTCTTAATTTAAAACATGTAGTTATTACCTCGGTGGACAGGGATGATCTAGATGATGGTGGATCTGAACATTTTTATAAGGTTGTAAAGGCAACTAGAGAAAAAAATCCAGAAACATCTATAGAGGTCTTAACACCAGATTTTTTAAGAAAAGGTGAAGCTTATAAAAAAGTTTTAAAGGCTGATCTAGATGTTTTTAACCATAATATAGAGACAGTTCCAAGACTTTATACAACTGTTAGACCAGGAGCTAGATATTTTGTATCATTAGAACTTTTAAAAAATGCAAAAAAATTTAATAAAAAAGTTTTTACAAAATCCGGAATAATGGTTGGCTTAGGTGAAAATAAAGAGGAAGTAATCCAAGTTATGGATGATTTAAGATCTGCTGACGTTGATTTTATTACTATTGGTCAATACTTGCAGCCTTCTCCAAAACATCACCCGCTTAATCGATATTATCATCCTGATGAATTTAAAGAATTCGAGCAAATTGCAAAGACGAAAGGTTTTTTACTTGTTTCTTCATCACCTTTAACACGATCTTCTTATCATGCAGATGAAGATTTTAGAAAATTACAAGATGCAAGAAATAAACAGCTTGAATGTCATCTGCGTCAATAAAAAAAATTATCCATTGTAAAAAAGAACAGCTAGTTGAGATGGTTCTTGATATTGAAAAATATCCTGAGTTTGTCCCTTGGTGCATAGAAGGTAAAATTAATGATAAAAATGAGAGTGTAGATTTAATTACCTTCAATGGAGATTTAAAAGTAGGTAAGAGCATTTTGAATGAAACTTTTTCAAGCCATGTATCTTATTATAAAGATAAAGACACTATTATAGTAACTAATCTTGATGGGCCATTAAAACATCTGAAAAATGAGTGGAAATTTAAAGAAGTAAACAATTCGACACAGTTAGAATTTTTTATTGATTTTGAATTGAAAAATCCGATTTTGAATGGAATAATGAAAAAATCTTTTGAGCTAGGTTTGAATAAAATTGCCAAAGCTTTTGAGGAGAGAGCTATTAAAATATATAAATAATGTTTACAATATCTTCTTTATTAATTTTATTTATTTTGACTTTTAAGTTCTTATCCTCATATATTAAAACAATTAGAACAGGAGATCCAAATGAAACTAACTTAACGTATTGGATGTTTTCCTATGATTTTAAATCTCAAAATAAAGAATGGGTGCCTGAAGACAAAAAATTATTACAAAGAAAAAGAACTAGAAATTTTTTAGTATTTATTCTTTATATAATCGCTTTTAGTATTTTTTTATTACTAAATAGTTTTACCGCTCATCTTTTAGATGTGATTGTTAATCCAGAATTTAGCTACCCTGTTTGATTAGATTTAATAATAAATTTAGAGATTTTTTAACTGTTTGTCTTTGAATGAATACTCTTCCTCTATTTTTAAAGTAACATTTATTGATAAAAACTTTTTTTCCAATTTTAATTCCAATATAAACTAAACCGACTGGTTTTTGTTTAGATCCTCCATTAGGGCCAGCAACACCAGTAATTGAAATATTTACTTTTGTTTTACTTATTTTACTTAAATTGTTAAGCATTGCCAAACAGCACTGCACACTAACAGCACCGTATTTTTTAAGAATTGCATCTGGTACTTTTAAAATTTTAACTTTAGCTTGGTTGGAATATGTTACAAAACCCATTGAAAATATTTTAGAAGAACCACTCACAGATGTAATTTCGCTTGAGAGCATCCCACCAGTACAGGACTCAGCTATCGAGATTTTAAGTTTTTTTCTTTTAAGAAATGAAATAATCTTTTTATTTGAAATCATAAAAAAAACTTTGATTTTATTACCATGAAAATTATTAACGTAAGCACCACATAAAAACCCGCAACTACATCATCTAATATTACTCCAAAACTATTTTTAAATTTTTTATCAAAAATATTTACGGGAAATGGTTTTTTGATATCGAAAAATCTAAACAAAATAAAAATAATTAGATAAAATATAACTGCCTCATTTGGATCTTTTGATGAACCATGAGAAATTTCATAAAGGTAAATCGGAATTGATTGACCAATAAATTCATCTATAACAACTTCTTTAGGATCTTTATCTTCATTATTTTTAATATATGCAGACACCGCATAAAATGAATAAATAAAAATTACTATAAAAATTATTAATATAATATTGCTAGATAAATTTATTATATGAAATAAACTATAAAAAAAAATAGTTGTAACTAAAGAAGTTATAGTTCCCGGTGCATATCTAATAGTTCCTAATCCAAAAAAGTAACAATTAAATAATTTATAGTTTTAATCATATTTTATGACAGAGCAGATAACTTCGCATGCTATAGCTTTTTCTTTACCAATAATTCCTAACTTTTCTGTAGTTTTACCTTTGATATTAATTTGATTTATAGAAATTTCACAAATTTTAGCAATATTGTAAATCATTTTATTTTTTAAGTTTTTGATTTTTGGTGTTTGAGCAATAATATTAATGTCAATATTATTAATAAAATAACCTTTAGATTTAATTTCTTTTATTACTTTTTCAAGTATGATTGTTGATCTTATATTTTTAAATTTTTTACTTTTATCTGAAAATTTTTGACCAATGTCTCCCATCTTACAAGCACCTAAAACTGCATCTGTAATCGAGTGAAGCACAGGATCTCCATCAGAATGACCTAATGTTCCAAGTTTTGATTTTATTTTTAATCCTGCTAAAAAAAGTTTTCTCTTAGGCACCAACCGATGAATGTCAAATCCTATACCTACACTTTGTTGTGATTTATAAATTTTCTTTAGATATTCGAGATCGGATAAGTCTGTAATTTTAAAATTGCTCTTTTCGCCATTAATAAACTTAACTTTATTCAAATCCATAAACAAAGATATGTCATCATCTTTATATTTAGCAGAATTCTTTTTGTGTAAATGGTATATCTCTTTTAAATTAAATGCTTGGGGCGTTTGAGTTAAAAATAAATTATCTCTTTTTTTACCGATAATGTATTCTTCTTTACTTGAGTCTATTATTTGCTTTATTGCATCTTGTATTTCGACTTTAGGAACCACAGCTTTGAAATTCTTCATTTTTTTAATTATTGTACTTAAAAATCTTACCGAAAAATTGGGTCGAGCAGCGTCATGAATTAAAACTTTAGTTGTCTCTTTTTGATTAATTAAATATTTAAGAGCATTAAATGTTGATTGTTGTCTATCTTTTCCTCCAACAATTAATTTAACATTTTTAAGATTAAGCGATTTTACTCGTTTCGAGTCCTTTTTGTTATAGACTATGACAATTTTTTTAATTTCTTTAAATTTACGGGCTTTAATAAGGTTAATTTCGATTAATGATTTGCCGCCAATTTTTTGATATGGTTTACTAATTTTAGACCTAAATCTATGGCTATTACCTCCAGCAAGAATTATTAAACAAAAACTCATTGTATAAACTTATATTATATTTATATAAATATTTAATGCTTATTTAAGATGTTTAAAATTATAAAAAATTTTAACTGGATAATATTATCCTCATTTTTATGTATTTTTATGGGGATTGTAACATTTTTAACTTTTATCAATGAAGGTTTTATACCTCTAACTGATAAAAATCTGCAAAACTTGCTAATAATTGATATTTTTTTATTATTGATTTTTTTTACACTTATTTTTAGAAATTTTTATAGATTTTATTACACTGGTAAAAAAAATAAAAAAGGTGCACAAACTAATTTAAAGTATATTTCTATCTTTTCATTATTTACAGTAATACCATCTTTGCTGGTAGCAATTTTCTCTTTATTTATATTTAATTTTGGAATTCAAAATTATTTTGATAAACAAATTACAAACGCTGTTAACAATTCTTACGATGTAGCAAAAAATTACTTAGAAGAAAGTAAAGAAAATGTTTTATCAGATGTTATTTTAATGAGCGTAGGTTTGAATAGAGCATCAAGTTTCTATTATTCAAATCCTAATCGTTTTAGGAATATAATTAAGTCAGAAAAGATTTTAAGAAGAGTTGATGATGTTTATCTTATAGATAGTTTAGGTAATATTTTAATATCTGATGTAAGAGATATTACCGAAGAATTTATTGTGCCCTCAGATGAAAATTATGACCAAGTTTTAGAAGGTAAACCAGTTTTCATATCTAATAACTTAGAAAACAAGACTAGCGTGATGACAAAACTAAATTCGCTTGTAGATACGTATTTATACATATCGAGAAATATTGATCCTGAAATATTAAGATATCTTAATGAAACAGAGCAAGCAGTAAATTTTTATTATTCAGTTGAAAACAGTCAAACAGGAATAAAAGTGACATTTGCAATTATTTACATAATTGTTGTAACATTATTATTATTTTTATCGACCTCCTTAGCTATAACTTTTGCATCAAGATTGACTAAACCAATTGTGAATTTAATTGGAGCTTCAGACTCTATAAGTAAAGGAGCTTTAGATGTAAAAGTACCTGATTTAGAAACTGATGAAGAATTTAAATTATTGAATAAAAATTTTAACCTTATGATTGAGAGACTGAAAGAACAACAAGATAAATTACTTATGACCGAAAGATATGAGGCTTGGGAGTCCGTAGCCAGAAAGTTGGCCCATGAGATCAAAAATCCTTTAACTCCAATCCAGCTATCAATCGATAGTCTAAGAGAAAAATATAAAAATAAATTAACTGATCAAAGTCAGGATTTTGAGAAGTACTTAGAGACTATTAATAGACAAATCAAAGATATTGAAAAACTTGTAAATGAATTTTCAAATTTTGCTAGAATGCCAAGACCAATACTAAAAAAAAATAACATTATAGATATCGTAAAGAGATCAATCGATTTAGTTAAAATGTCATCTAAAAATAAAATTAATTTAATTGTTAAAAGTAATGATACTTTAATTAATGGCGATGAAGATCAGTTAAATAGAGTATTTATTAATTTAATAAAGAATTCTGAGGAGGCTTTAGACGATATGTCCAAAAAAAACCCTAATTTCGTTGGTAATATTGACATAGAAATTAACGCTAATAATGACTATATAGTTTGTAGATTAACAGATAATGGGCCAGGCATTACAGACGCTAAAAAAGCTATGACACCTTATTTCACTACAAAAAAAACAGGGACTGGACTGGGTTTGCCAATTGTTACTAAGATAGTCAATGAGCATTATGGAACCCTTTTAATAAGCAATAAAAAGAATAGGAAAGGCACGTCAGTAAAAATATCATTACCAAAAATAAATGCATAAAGAAATATTAGTAATCGATGATAATCCCGATATTCGTTCGCTCGTAAGCAGTATTCTCAAGGAGCAAAATTTTGAAGTCAGAACGGCTGCGAACTATGATCAAGCAACTTTTGAAATCAACAAAAAGTTACCAGATCTAGCTATAATTGATATCAAATTAGATAGGACAGATAAAGATGGAATAGATCTTTTAAAACTTGTTACAAAAAAAAATAAGTTAACTCCTGTAATTATGATTTCAGGACATGCTACAGTACAAATCGCTGTAGAAGCGACTAGATTAGGAGCTTATGAGTTTATAGAGAAACCTTTCTCAAAAGAGAAAATTTTAAATTATGTAAATAGAGCTTTAGAATCTTCGGAGCTTAAAAAAGAGAAAGACATTATAGAAAATAAGCTCTTCCATTCTTTTGAACTAATTGGAAAAAGCCCTTCTATAATGAAAATAAAAAAAATTATAGAAAAACTTTCCTCTTCTGAAAGCCGAGTTCTTATTTCTGGCCCAACCGGAACTGGAAAAGAGTTAGTAGCAAGAAAAATTCATAAAAACTCATTAAGATCTAAAGAACCATTTGTAATCATTAATGCCGCATTATTAAAAGAAAGTACTTACGAAAAAGAATTATTCGGTGAAGAATTAGAAGATGGAAATATATCTTATGGAGCTTTAGAAAGAGCTAATAAAGGAACTCTCTTAATCGATGAAGTATCAGAAATTCCATATACTACTCAAGCAAACGTATTAAGAGTATTAATTGATCAAAAATTTAAAAGACTTAACGGATCAAAGGATATTAATGTGAATATCAGATTAATATCTTCTACTTCAAAAGATTTAAATAATTTAGTACAAATGAAACAATTCAGAGAAGATCTTTATCACAGACTGAATGTTATGCCGATTACACTTAATTCTCTAACATCGAGAACTGAAGATATACCTTTATTAATTGATTATTTCAAAAAGAAATTATCAGAAATAAATGGAGTACAACAACCAAAAATAGATATTAAAAATGACAATTTGTATACATACAGTTGGCCGGGTAATGTAAGAGAATTAAGAAATCTTGTAGAAAGAGTTACCATATTATCCGAAAATGAGTCTCAATCGAATATAAATAAGTTGATTGAAGACATATTAAATCCTTCATCATCACTCTCTGGAAACGATCTTTTAGAAAAATCGCTTACTTCACCACTTAAGGAAGCTCGTAAATATTTTGAGAAGGAGTATTTAACTAATCAATTGAAAAAAAATCACGGAAATATATCTAAAACAGCAGATTTTATAGGAATGGAGAGATCTGCCCTTCACAGGAAATTAAAAGAGCTTGGAATTAAAGGCATAAATTAAAATGAATATAATAATATGTGGAGCTGGTAAAGTCGGCTTTTCAATTAGTAAACAACTATCTGCTCAAGGTCACTCAGTTACAGTAATTGACCAATCTTCAGAAGATATAAAGAAAATAAATGATACCCAAGATGTAAAAGGCATAGTTGGCCGTGCCTCACTACCAACTGTCTTAGAAAATGCAGGTACTGAAAATGCAGACATGATTATTGCAGTAACAAGAAATGATGAAACAAATATGATAGTTTGTCAGTTAGCAAGTTCATTGTTTAATGTTCCAAAAAAAATTGCACGAATTAGAACAAAAGATTTTTTAGAAGGTAAATGGGGAAAGCTTTTTAATAAATCTAATATTCCGATTGATGTTATTATATCTCCAGAAATCGAAGTGGCTAAGTCTTTATACAGAAGATTAGAAGCACCCGGTGCATTAGATAATGTCCCTTTTGGAAATAATAAAGTTAAAATGTTAGAAATTTCAATTGAAAAAAATTGTCCAATTAAAAATATACCATTAAAAAAACTAACAGAAAAATTCCCAGATTTTAAAGCTAATATTGTTGGAGCTTTAAGAAAAGAAAAATTTATCTACCTTAAAAAAAATGATCAGATGATGGAAGATGATAATGTATATGTTGTTGTAAGTAGTGACCAATTAAATCAAATTTTGAAAGCATTTGGTCATGAGGAAAAAGTTTCCAAAAATGTGTTGATTATTGGCGGAGGGAACATAGGGTTAAACTTGGCAAAAATGTTAGAGGAAAATTTTGATGATTTAAGAATAAAAATAATTGAAAAAAACAAAATAAGAGCAGAGGAAATAGCTAATGAACTTTCATCTTCTATTGTTATTAACGGAGATGCTCTTGATGAAGATATTTTAAAAGAGGCAAATCTGGAGGGATCAGAAACAGTTCTAGCTTTAACAAATGATGATGAGAATAACATGATGGCCTGTGTGTTAGCTGAGAAAACTGGATTAAAAAAAAGAACAATAGCAATAGTAAATAAGTCAAATTACAATCTTCTTCAGGACTCGCTTAATATTGACGATTTAGTTGACCCTCGTATGACAACTGTATCAAGAATAATGGAACATGTTCACAGAGGAACTATAGGGACAGTTTATTCAGTTTTAGATGGTCAATACGAATTTATTGAGGCAAAAATTTTGGATAAATCAGAGTTATTAAATAAAAAAATTAGAGATTCGAATTTGCCAGAGGATATACGTATAGGAGCTATTGTAAGAAAAAATAAAGTAATAATTCCTAGATCAAACTTTATATTCGAAAAAGATGATCTAGTTGTTTTTTTAGCAAAAAGAGAACAGTTAAAAGCAGTAGAAAATATTTTTAGCGTAGGTTCTAATTAATATCTAATGAATTTCAAAAGTATCAGTTTTTTTTTAAGTTTTTTTTGCTTTCCTATAAGCCTATTAGCATTCATAAATATATTATACTCTTCATATTTTGATTATTTTTTGAGTATAGAGGCGTATTTTATTACTTTAATCACTTCTCTAGTTTTAGGGCTTTCCCTCTATTTTTTTGGTAAAAATTCAAAAAAAAATATAAATTTTATAGATCAATTAATTTTAATAATTCTTGTATATTTTTTAATTGGTATATTAATTTCTCTACCTTTTTATTTAAGTAATTTAAAAGTGACTTTGTTAAGCGCATTTTTTGAGTCGATTTCAGGTTTAACTGGCACAGGTTTTTCTGTTTTTGAAAATATAAAATATTTAGATCCGACTTTAATACTTTGGCGATCATCTTCACAATGGATTGGAGCTTTCTATTTTATGTTATTTCTTATTTTATTATTTTCAAACAAATCATTTAATTTTAAAATGACAAATTTAACTTTTTCTGGAGATAGTGACTATAAATCTGTCAATGTAAAAGATAATATCTTAAAGGTATTTATTTTTTATTGTGTATTAAGTTTAATATTATTAACTATATTAAATATTTCTGGAGTAAGACTTTTTAATTCTTTAAATTTAACAATGACACTAGTTTCTGGCGGTGGGTTTTTACCGTCAGATAACCTAAGTACAATTATTTCCACAAATTTACAAAAAATCGTTTTAATTTTTTCTTTAATAATTTCTATGCTAAATTTTTATTTTATATTTAATATTTTTAATAAAAAAATTATCATAAAAGAACACTATGAAGATTTCCATCTTCTAGGTTTATCTTGCATATTAGTATTATTAATTTATTTTAATAGTTTTGATGGATTTGACGTAATTATAAACGTATTAAGTAGTATATCAAATTCTGGAATTACTTTAGTCAATAGTGATAATAATTTAAGCTTATATTTTTTATTTATTACTATTATCGGTGGATCACTTATATCGAATACTTCCGGAATAAAATTAACTAGACTTTATATACTTTTAAAAGTTACCTCTGCAGAAATAATTAAATTAACTAGTCCAAATAGTGTTATTAATAAAACTATTTTTCATACAGAGAAAAAAATTAACGATGAAAATATAAAAATTTCTTTCTTAATATTTATTTCTTTTTTTTTAAGTTTATTTTTTTTGTCAAGTTTTCTAATTTTAGATAATATAGGTTTTGAAAAATCATTCAAACTCTCTATATTAACCCTGACAAATACTGTGAACTCAGAGATGTATAATTTACAAAACATAAATTTTGCTAATCTATTAACATCTTCAAAAATAAGTTTAATAATCTTTATGATAATTGGTAAAATTGAGCTAATATCTATTTTTTTAATTTTCAAAAAAATACTATTTAAGGATTAAATGTCTAAAATCGTTATAATTGGAGCTGGTGCAATGGGATCAGCTTTTTCTTTGCCTTGTTTAGATAAAAATTATGACATTAATATTATTGGCACTCATTTAGAAAATGATTTTATAGACCAATTAAAAAAAAATAATAATTTACACCCAGGTTTAAATACAAAAATTCCTCAAAAAGTAAATATTTTTAAATTTGAAAAGTTCGATGAGATACTTCAATCAAATGTAGATTTAATTGTTCTCGGAATAAGTTCTAAAGGAATAGAATGGGTAGCTGATCAATTGTCTAGAATATTTAAAGATAGTAAAATTCCAAAATTATTAATGCTTACTAAAGGACTAAGCATCTATAAAAATGAATATGAGCTATTAGTAGATAAACTTGAGAGACTTCTAAAAGACAGAGGTTTAAAAAAGATTAACATTTCAGCTGTAGGAGGACCTTGTTTAGCCACTGGACTAGCTAATAGAGTTCATAGCAGTGTTATAATTGCAAATAAAGATATTCAAACCGCAAAGGAAATAGCCGATATGTTGAATACAAATTATTATCACACTTCATATTCAGATGATTTAAATGGAGTTGAGGTCTCTGCAGCAATCAAAAATATCTTTTCAATGGCTGTAGGAGCTGCAAAAGGTTTATGTAGTAAAAATGTCTCAAATGAAATTAGAGATAAGAATTATTTAAATACAGCCTCTGCATTGATAAAACAATCAATTCATGAAATGGAAATTTTCGTAGAATATTTAAAAGGTAAAAAAGAAACTGTAAAAGGATTAGCCGGTTTGGGAGATTTATATGTAAGTTCAGGAGGTGGCAGAAATGCTAAGATGGGAGCTTACATTGGTGAAGGCTTAATTTTTTCAGAGGCAAAAAAAATAAAAATGGAAAAAATTACTGTTGAGGGTGCTGACTTAGCTAAAGAGATCGCAAAGAAAGTAAATGAAGATTTTAATGAGAAACAATTACCTTTAATGCTGGGTATGATTAATG
>MDTB01020116.1_pt1 | contig 21911 bp, 10 predicted proteins | sample 811161 | NCBI WGS metagenome assembly MDTB01 (sample SAMN05326650, study PRJNA326480) | marine metagenome | isolation source: seawater | place: Mediterranean Sea | collected 2009 | reverse complement strand
CCAGAACTATTATTCATCCAGTGAATTTTAGATGATGAATAATTATTACAATGTGGCCATCCATCTAAAATTACAGCATCAACTCCATGCTGAGTCCAGTTATCACCTAACCAATCAATAACACCTGCGTCGGGGTAGTTACCCGGTGTCAACCATACTCTTTCAGGAATCCATGCAACGCGTGGATTATAACCATATAAATACTCAATCATACTTTTTTCAATATGTACAGACCAATTATTCATGTCATCGGTAACAAATGGCATAATATGCTGTCCAAAGGCTGATGTTATCATACCAGCCCATCCTTGAGTAACTCCTGAAGCTAACCAATTATTAAATTCTGGCTGATGCCATTGAGCTGCGCTCATAAGTGTACCAGAAAGATGAAAATTACCTGGTATATTTGTATTTTGATGAACCTCTAAAATTTCATCAAACCCAGAATTTGATTGTGGTTCTTCACCATAAAATACTGTTGAATAAGTTAAGCCCTGATTTCCATGGTGAACAAATGCGGCATTACCAGGCGTCTCTCTATGGCCTAAATTCCAATAGACTTCATCAAATACTATTTTATCTTTTAAAACTCTTAAATTAAATTTTTCAAGAATTTCTAAACTTTTAATTTGAAATAAAAGCATATTTTTTTCAATATCATACTCTCTTTTTAAAACTTTGCTGGATTCTAATGATATCCAGCTAGAATTATTAAACTGAAATTCAATTTCTTTTATTTCATACGTCAAACTTAAAAATTGAATACGAAAAACATGCATACCATGATATTTTTTATGGAAAATAGTTGTAATATCTGGACCATTATTATTCTCAACCTCATCAAATATTAATAGGTCTTTTTTCTCCCATTCCAAACAAAATATCACAGAAAAAATAATTATAATATTTAAAAATTTAATCATTCTACTATTTTTTTTCTTTATAATATAAGGATAATACGATTATTTTTTTGTGATTTATCAAACATCACTCTATTTGATTAATGTCATTTTTTTATTAATTATTATTCCAGAATCTGTTTTTAATTGGTATATGTATGTGCCGCTTGGTACATTATTGTTTCTATAATTTTTACCATTCCAGTCTACTTTATGGATGCCAGGATTTAAAAAATTAGACTCGAGAGAAATAATAAATTTTCCACCAATATCATAAATAGAAATTGTTACTCTAGATCCTTCATTTAGTGAAAAGTCAAATGATGTGCTGGGGTTAAATGGATTTGGATAATTATCCCCTAAATATAAATTTTCAGGCTTTTCTATATTTATTTCACTAATATTTAATGGAAAGTTACTATCATAATCCCATGCATCATAAAAGTAAGGATTGATTGAACCCCAATAAGAATGAACGAATGGATACAATACATCGATATTTTCAATATGGTTTAAACCATATCCAGACTCATTATCTCCTCCACGAATTCCAAATTTAAATTCTTGACCCTTGATGTCATTTTCATCATAAGTTATTAAAATAGAATAAATACTGTCATTAGGCACTAAATCACCATGTGTACCATCATCCCACATTTGCTTCTCTTCTGTATTCCATAGTGTTGCACCCCAACCAGTCCAAGATTCACCATTAGTTGGAGCTGTCGCTGGTCCATTTATCCAAACGCCCCATTCAAAGACCTGGCCCGGAGTTTCGACGTTTGTTAATCCTTGAATGTCGTTCAAAATAGCACCTGATAATACTTGATAATATGCAGGCCTTAAATCTACTGAAAATAAAACAGTTAAATCAGTACCAATTTCTTCTGTATCTAGGAAAACGGGTTGTCTATTTGGATCTACATTAGAATCAATATCATCGCTAACCTGTATGTAATCTCCATTTTCTAGGTATGACATATCTATATATCTACGCTCTGCTAATGCAATATCATTTCCGGAATAATCAAAATTGAAATACACCTCACGAAATTCTTCGCCATCATCTAACTTATAATATTGATAATAAAGGCCAGCTTCAGTATCAAATAAAACACTATCAATTGTTATGTAATAATCATATGAAAAAAGATTTGGAATCATTCTTTCTGATTGAATAAAAGATTGAGTTCCTCCGTATCCCCATTTAACATACAAAGAATCGCCCAAACTAAATCCATCCGAATTAGATAAATCAGCATAAAATGTAAGACTTTCTAAAGTATTGCCAAGTTCAGCTTCATCGCAGGGTTCACCTGTAATATCACCAAAGCAAACAACCGCTAAAACTGTATCAGATTCCGGAACAATTAAAGTTCTATTAACACCAAAACCAAATTCTTCACCACTCCAGTCGTTACCATTGATGTATTTATATTCATGAGATTCTCCTACATCCATTTCAAAACTAATTGAATAAACTTGATTTTCAATCAAAATAAGTGGACTTGAAGATGGATTCCACCCCTGAAAGCTTCCGGCTACATGGACACCTTCAGGTGAAAGTTCAATAGTGCTCACATCAACCTGTAAAGTCACATTAACGGCCATTAACAAATTAAAAATTGTAACGCTAATTATTTTTTTCACTTATTCTCCTTATTAAATATCTAAATATTTTTTTAAACTTAATTTAAATTTATTTATAGATTAAAAATTCATAATGTGGTACAAACCCAAAAACACCAAAATATTGATACGCACAATTAAATTCAATAAAGTTACCAAATATGGTTAAATGACTACCGATACCAAATGTATATTTTTCCTCTGTAAAATCTAATCCAATATTCCTTAAACCAGTTCTTAAAAAAATTTTATCATATATTGTAAATTGCACTCCAATATTTAAATGCTCAGCATCATCACTTGGAAGTACTGCATCAGTTGAAATCAACATTTTTGAAAATCTATTTATTTTGAAATTACCAGATAAACCTATTCTAAATATAATTGGAAGGGGCCATTTATCCGTTTTAAGTTTTGCTAAAATCGTCTCGTTATGACCTGTATTTTCTGGATCTAAATCTATCTTTTTAAATAAATCTTTTCCATCCATAATCATATTTGGACCTAAATTCGAAATACACGAACCAAACCTTATACTTTTATTAGAAGATTCATATAAAACTCCAATATCACCAGCTAATGTTGTAGCTGATTCATTATAAATTTTACTGTTAATATATTTCAATGTTGAACCTAGTGAAAATCTATCAGTAATTCTCCATGATAATACACTACCAATTACAAAATCTGAAGCATTCCATAAATCTCCAGTTCCGTATTCATCATCAACAGTAGTTACTATTTCTTCACCATAATTTAAATAATTTATAAAGAGTCCTAATGATGAGTTATTAAACATAGGCATAGAAAATGAAAAAGTTGAAAGCTTAGAATCAACCAACCAATTTGCCGATTGCGCTTGGAAAACCTTAGTTTTAATTCTAGCTATACTTGCAGGGTTCCAATACATAGATTCGCTGCCACCGATTACCGATGTACATGCCCCTCCCATTCCAATTGATTTTACACCCATCCCAATACCTAAAAATGGTGCTGCTGAAGTTCCAACCTTAGTTTGTGAGAAACTTAATGATAGAATTATTAAATATATAAAATTTTTAATCATTTTATAATTGCGATTTTTCCTTTATCTATTCCAAGAGAAGACTTTACAGTGTAAAAGTATACTCCAAATGCAACATCTAAATTTTCATAAGTTTTCAGATCCCATGCAACGGTTCCATCAAAAATATTTCCATCATGAAATAAAGTTCTTATATGTTGTCCTCTAGTAGTAAATATTTTTATTTCAGCATTATTTGGTACATCTCTAAATTCTATTTTCCTTTCACCTCTACCGCTTGTAATGCCAGGAGGTAATGGTGCCTCAAATCTGGTAGCCGATATATATGGATTTGGTACTACTCTAACATTCATATTTTGATTAGTTAAAAGATTACTTATAACTGAAGGTTTAATAGTAGAAAAATCAAACTCATCACCTTTTCTAAATGGTTTATCTGAGTACAAAAACAATGTATCTCCATTTCCAAATTTGATATCCAAATTTTCGGTTTCCTCAATATCATTAGATTTAAATTCAAGTAACCAGGTATCAGTCAATCCACTATCACCAAATTCTTCTTTAAAAATTAAATTATCTTCATTGTCAATTTGGCCATTTGAATTTCCATCGCTAAAATAATATTGAATTTCTTGAAAAGTATTTAAATCATAAACTTTAAAGTTAGTATTAGCCCCATTTAGACTAACTCCGTATTCCAAATTATCTGAAAATTCAATATAGTAATCATTAGGAAATGCTATGCCAAAAATATTCCAATCTGGAAAATATGCAGGAACTATATCTAACTGCAATATTAAACTTGAATTATTTATTTGTGTGTCATTTTCATCAGATGTAATCCATTTAATTTTTGAATCTTGAATCTGAATATCCCAATCATTTTCAAAAATAAGTCTAATGCCATCAAATACTTCTGTATCAAAGTCTTCATCTATAAAAGGTGAATTTTGTATATATGGACTTTTATAAATCGGATAAAAATTAAACTTTGCTATTAATATCGTTTCAAGCAGAAGTGAATTGGTAAATATTATTTTTCCTCTCTCATTATCTAAAAAATAATTTGAATTTTCAATTACATTTCCATAAATGTCCTCAATTAAAAAACTCTCAGAATGAATATTTAAATAACCTAAATCTATAAAAATAGAATCTTCAAAAAATATTTGCACTTCAATTTCTTTTTTATTCAAAACTGAATAAAATGTTGTAGTACGGTTTGATTCATATTTGTCGTTTTCATCAATTAAGCTATCTTCGTTATTATCAACTTCATCATTTGACGTATCCCAAAACTCTACCTTATAAGAGTCGCCAGTAATTGATTCTTCATCTACAATTTCGTAAAATAAACCACCTGTTCCAACTCCATTTAATTCAGGTGTTTCAACTTCTATGGTATTTGGCACATAATAAGAGTATGAAACTATAATTTCAAAACTATCAAATATACCATCATTATTAGTGTCAATATTTGGAACAGAATTTTCAGGTAGTATAATTTTACCTTGTGAACTAAATAGGTCTACATTAATGTTAGAAACAAATGTACTTTCAATTATATCATTAAATTGTAAATCAACTTCTACATTTTCTGCAGATAAATCATTAGTTAACATTGGGCTAATTTGATAAGATTCATTTTCAATAAATCCAACGATACCATATCCTGACACCTCAGCATTTGGTGTTACAACAGCTGTATTTATATCAGTAATAATCTCCCCATTCGGAAGAACAGTTATAAATTTTGAATTTTCTGCAGGAAATAAATCCACAGGATTACCATGATCATAAGCAACCAATGCATAATAATATGTTCTTCCATTTTGAACATCATCATCAACATATTTATGAACTAAACCAGTATTTTCTCCTAAATAAAATGAAAAGCCTTGACTGGCCTGGAACAAATCCTCTGTAGGATAAAAGAAACCTTCAATATCATCATTTTTATCAAATTGAGCTATAGGTTCATAACCTTCAATTACTCCAAGTGCATTTGTGATATTTCGAACATCATTAAAATTAGGGTCAGTTGCACGATAAATTTTATATCCTTGAAAATCAAATTCATGTAAAATTGGATCCATATATTCTTCAGCTTTTCTATCCCAATATAATGTTACATTTCCATCACCTGCAACAGCTGTTAAAGTTGGCTTGGCAGGTGGAGGCGGGAATTTATATTCTTGGTCATAAATATTTTGTACAGTTTGTTTATTTCTCAATAAATCATCTTTATCTTCGCCATAAACTAATGCAATTGAAAATCGTTCAGTCTGCCCTGCTCGTAATGGAAAATATCCACTACCAAAAATAAAGTCCCCATCTTCTCCAGCAATTGGTTCACCATTTTCAATTGAAGATGGTACATCAAAAAATCCTGGTGCTAATTTGTACCATAAGTCTTCATCTTTTGCATGTGGGAAATCATTTGCAGGGGTAAAATAATCAAAACTTGTCAATCCTATTTGGTCAGATTCATCAGGATCTGTTTCATCAAAATTAGGTTCTCCCGCAGTTGGTATTCCATCGTTTTCCCCAAAGTCTCCTGTATCCATCACACCATCTTCACCAACATCATGAAACTCTGAGTCCCAATCTCCATCATTATCGATACCATCATCTCGTTTTTCATCAATTAATGGATTACTATTTTCAATTGACTCTGAGTAATTTATATATGCTCTAGGATTTATGATATCAAATAACACAGTCCCGTCTTGATCAACCCTTCTTTGGCGGTAATGGACAAAATAATTTTCATCAATAAGTCCATCTAAATCGTTATCGACTCCATCAAATGCATTTGGATTTACAATTTCATATCCATTTTCATCTATAAGTATATTCCCTTCAGATAAATAGGTCTCACCTGGGACTACATAAATTGAGCCACCTCTTGTTTCAACATTCATCGAATCGTCAATATAGACTATACTTCTTTCATAATTATCATTTATAACAATTAAAGAAGCTCCATTCATAACCAATATTGAATCAAAATCATGTTCCTCAAATAAAAGAGATCCATTCAATATATCTGCATCACCATCATTATCGATACCATCATAAGGGTTACCAGGACTTTCTAAGAATGCATACCCAACCATACCAACATCACCAACCCAATTTGGATTTCTAGAACAATCATTATCATAATCACCTGTAAAAGTCATATCCTCGTTTACATCAAAAAAAGACCAATCATCGTCATACTCATTTCCAATATTGCTAGAACCACTTACACCGACATAAGTGCCAACAAGTTCTCCAAATGCAACTTTTGAATAATCTGTAGTGCTTGTATTTGTAATTTCATAAAGCCAAAATAGACAATCCTGAGCCATAAACTGCTGCCACTGCATACCTCTTACACGTACTTCAAGCCCAAGTCCATTACGTGATAAATTTGTTGAATCAGGCTTGAATCCTACATTCCAAATATTATTTTCAGGATAATTAAACTCAAGATCATTATTATCATCCATCACATAATAACTTTCTTGTTGGATTAATTGTAAATCTTTACCAAAAAAGCCATTCCACTCTCCATTCCAATCACTAGACTTATCCGGCCATGATAGTGGCCAAGAATTAAAGTTTGTACTCATTGCTACACTTTCCTGATAGTCATTTACATATCCGGACACAGGTTCAAAACCCCATAGAGCGCCATTTTGAGATTGCTCCATGGATCCTAAAACAGGTCTATCAACTGGACAAACAACGGTAGAATGAAAAGTTTTAATTTCACCAGTTTCAACATCTGGTGAATTTATTTCTACAGCAACAATTAAACTCACATCTCCAATATAACCATTATTATCATGAATCCATGCACCGCGTGGACCTTTATTCCCAGGTTGAGCAATTACACCATAGTTACTAAAGACTGTTCGAACAAGATTACCATTATGAACAGCATTTTTTCGAAATTGTGGCCCTGATGGCTGAGCTAAAACTACTCCCAATAGCACCATAAATATTAGATTATTATATTTCAATATTTACTCCAATTTCTATTCTGCGAGGGCTTGAATAAAATGTCTCATTATTAAACCATTCTTCAACTGAGTTAATATATTCACTTGTATTTTGTGACTGAGCCTGCTCCAAATAACGAGTTCTATTTGCAACTCCAGAATCAGCATAAATTCCGTGATGATTTAATCTATCAAATAAATTGAAAACTTTAAAAAAGAAATTTAATTTATACTGGTTTAATTCATAATTATAGTAGGCCCTAAAATCAGTATTTGTAGTAAAAGGTTTAGTATCTGAATTTTGAATTAATGAAGTAATATCTTCCGATGAATCAGGCGTATATGGTAACCCACTACCAAATTTAGAAATTAAACTAAATCCGTAATTAATAAATGAATAATTGAAGCTTGAATTTAACGTATGTCTTTGATCCCAATTTAAAGGAATAAAGTGAACCTCAGGTAATTGACCCGAAGAGGCTGCCTGTTGTGCTTGATATGGATCTGATGCCGTACCTTCTGCTATTTGAAATGTGTAATCTAGATTGAAAGTAATTCCATTTTTTTGTTGATGCAATAAAGAAAAAACTACGCCTTTTACAAATGCAAAATCTGAATTTGTAAATTTATTATATGATGAAACTCCACCAAAAATTGAAATCTCTTCAGATCGAGTTCCCGTTAATTGACGAATATCTCTAATGTATAAAGTCATATCTAATCTAGAATCCTGAGTAATCAATTGCTGAAGTCCGATTTCATAACTAATTGTTTTTTCTGGATTCAAATTAGCATTCCCAATTACCCCAACATTACCAGTTCCTTGACCTAGATCAAAATCAGAATTCATATATAATAAATTAAATCGAGGAATCTGCACAAAATGTCCATAAGAAAAGTGAATTACACCTTTATCTGAAAATGGAAACGATGCACCAAAACGAGGACTGAAAGTTGACTTTGGACTTGTACTTTTATACCAGTATGATTCTCTTTCTTCAGCTGTTACTCCAGGCTCGTCAATTTCCTGAATACCATTAATATTATAATCATAAAATCTATTCTCAATTTTAACTGGGTTATAAATTGAAGGATCTGAGGGATCTGACAAAGTTTTACCATTCGCGTTAAAAAAATCAAATCTTAAACCTAAATTTAATATGAGCTCATTCAACTCTAACTTATCCTGTACAAAACAACTAAATTCAACAGGCTCAAATTGATAAGATGATGCATGAATGGTAGAATTATCAGGCTCAACAGGGTTACTAATTACAGGATTGTCATAGATTAAATCTAAACTTTGAAAATCTACTTCCGGTCTCATATTTACATTTTTATAGTTTAATTTATGTTTTCGAAATTCAATCCCTGATTTTATATAATTAGAAAAGTTTATTTGATTTGAATATTCTAATTTATAAGTAGTAGTATGTGTAGTTCTAGAAAATCTATTATTATTACTTCCTCCAGAGAAAAAGCTATAGCCATCTGGAGTTGTCAGCAATTCATTATTAACATATCCAATACCATCTTTAAATGAATCATGATTATATGATTTCAAATATTGAGTTACTCCAAAATTTATAAAACTTGTGGAGTTTAGAGACCTCATGTACTGAAAAATATGTGTTTTCCCTTTCTGAAATTTTGTTAAATTGCCTAAAGGATTGTATTTAAACATTCGATCATAATTTTGAAACTCAGTTTCATCAATAATCAAAGTATATTTTAACTTAGTTATTTCATTAATCTTATAAATTAATTTTAGTTGAGAATTAAAATTTTTATTCCAATCCATTGGGATAATTTTATTATCACCAAATCCATCTTGATGATTTTGTCTTAATTGAGAGTAAAGTGAGTCCACCATATCCGTATTTAAGCTATTATATTGTCTGGCGCTAATGGTATTCATATTAATAATTGAATCTAACTGTGAATCTGTACCAAGTATATGCCATACTGAGTTACCATTTAAATCCGTGACTTCATGGCCGACAGAATGTGGTTGAAACTTATTGAATCCCTTTAAATATCCTTGGTAATAAACATTTCGTAAATTTATAAAGTAAAATAGTTTATTTCTTATAAAACTTCCACTAAAATTTAGATTTAAATTTTTTGTAGATAAAATATCAGGGCTATCTAATCCACTATAAATACTATTATTTGAGGAAAAAAAATCACCATTATAAATATTTACAGAACCATCAAACTGGTTATTTCCTTCACGAGTTACAATATTTACAACACCGCTCATCGCTTGCCCATATTCAGCATTGAAAGCTCCAGAGATCAATTGCATTTCCTGGACTGCGTTTTTGTTTACATTTACTACCGTGCTTCCATCAAACCCATCTGTCATTGGAATTCCATCAATCATAAAAGAGACCTCTCCAGCTCTTCCACCTCTTAAATGTCCACTCACAAACCCTGCTTGTAATTCTAAAACCTCAGAAATTTCATTGACCGGTAATTTATCCAATGAATTTCTACTAATAATTGCTGTTGATGATGTCTTATCTTTTTTTAAAAGAATCCTGTCTGCGGAAACTTGAATAACTTCCCCTACTACGGCTTCTATTTTCATTGATGTTTTAATTTTTGTAGAGAGATCTATACTTACTTCAACATTAGAAATTTCTTTTACCGCATACCCAATCATTTGAAATTTTAAAGTCCACTTTCCAGGTGGAACATTCAAAATCATAAAATCACCATTTATATCACTTGCGGTTCCAATGCCTAATTCTGTAATTAAAATGTTACATCCAATAATTGCTTCAGAGGTATTTATATCATATATATTTCCTGTAATTTTTCCAGTTGTCCCTGAAAATATAAAATTAAATAAAAAAATAATATAAATGAAACGAATCAAAGTAATTCACCAGATTTAATATCATAGAAGTAAGATTGCATCATATCGATAATTACTTTCATATCTTTGTCGATTTCTAATTTTGTATTCCTGTTGAATTGTGCTACCAAAGAAACCCCTTTTACTTCCAAATGAGCAATAAATGACGCACCTAAATTTTCTAAAAAAACTGTTTTGGCTTTAAATTTAGATTGGTCATTTTCAATTTCAGAGAAATATTGGTCATAAATATGTTCTGGCCTTAATCCCATCGTAACGTGTCCACTATTTAATTTTTTAAATTGATGATGCCTACTATCAATCAATAATTCAATTTCTTTAGCTTTAAATAATTTTTGATTATTAAGCTCTATTATTTCACCGCTAATAAAATTCATTTGAGGAGAGCCAATAAATGAAGCTACAAATTGATTTTGAGGGCTATCATAAAGATTTTGTGGAGAATCTAACTGTACAATTTCCCCATCTTTCATAACTGCAATTCTATCTCCCATTGTTAAGGCTTCAGTTTGATCATGAGTAACATATACCATAGTTGTTTTTAATAGTGAATGTAACTTTTTAATTTCAACACGCATTTCTTGTCGTAGTTTTGCATCTAAATTAGAAAGTGGCTCATCAAATAGAAATATTTTAGGTTCACGAACTATAGCCCTACCAAGAGCAACTCTTTGTCTTTGCCCACCAGATAGTTCTTTTGGTTTTTTATCTAAATAAGATTCAATTTTTAATAATTTTGCAACTTCATTTACTTTTTGATTAATTTCTTGTTTAGATACTTTTCTAAGTTTAAGTCCAAAAGCCATATTTTCAAAAATTGACATATGAGGATATAAAGCATAGTTTTGAAAAACCATTGCTATGTCACGCTTTGAAGGATCAACATCCTTTACATATTTTCCATCAATCAAAATCTCACCAGAAGTTACATTTTCCAATCCTGCAATCATTCTTAAAGAAGTAGATTTACCACAACCTGATGGACCAATAAGTACAAGAAACTCTCCTTCTTTAATCTCAAGGTTAATATTCTTTAGGACTTTAGTATCTCCAAAAGATTTACTAATATTTTCAAACTGAATGCTTGCCATTTATTTTAAATACATCACCTTTTTAGTGATAACTTTATTATCTGATTTTAAATTTAATAAATAAATTCCTGATGAAAACCCACTATTAGATAATTCATTTGGTTGCCACGTAAATTCTGATTTACCTGATTGGGCAATTCCTTTAAAAATATTTTCTACAAATTTTCCCGTAACATTATATACATCTAAACTAATGAACTCTGATTTTTGTAAATTTATTTCTATAATCGTTGAGCCATTGAATGGATTTGGATAATTTTGCATCAATGCTATATCACTAGGAATTTCATCTATTTTTAATTGTGATATTTCATAATTTGTAAAAATTCTAACTGATTTAGGTGGGATTTCTTCTACAAAATAATCAATAATATTTATAGAACTCTGCGAAATAAATTCAAACCATGTAGAATTATCTGCTGCATCAACATTAATAGTGTGGGAATTATCTCCAAAATTAAACATCATTATTGCAACTTCATCAACTAATTGCCTCTTAAATACCAAAATCGAATTATTGTTATTTGAAAGTAAGGTTTCATAATCTCCTTCTTTAAATACTGCATTATTATTTCTCATATGAATAATATTTTTATAAAAATTATACAAGTCATACCCGTCTGAAGTTGACATATTTTCCCATTGAAGTCTTTGCGGATTTAATTCTCTAGGAGTATTTTGCCCAAATTCTTCTCCATGGTATAGCATTGGTGTTCCAGGGCTTGTCATTAATAGTGAAATTCCTAATTTCGATAATTTATAAGCATCCTGAAGAGATAAGTCTAAATATGACTGAGCTTCATAAACAATTCTCTGCTCATCATGACTAGTTGTATATGTAACTGGACCATTTAAATCGTAATAACCTTGAGTATAAGGATTTAATAAACTTCCAAGATAGTCCATATTACTGCTATAGCCCATTATATTATCATAAACTTCATGATGAAAACTAAAATCCCAACATGAGTCAAAATCAGAGTTATTGACCTGCATAGCATTATCTTCTTCTGCTATTAATATTAAATTAGGATTTAATAGACGTAATTGGTGGGCATAAAAAGAAGATCCATTTTCAGTCCCACCCCAACCTATACCCCAAGTTACATCAAAACGAAATCCATCAAAATGATATTCATTTACCCAATGATAAAGTGCATCTTTAACATATTTCCAAGCTCTATAGTTTCGACCATTCATATTGTGCCAATGCTGCAGTTTATAGCCCCACTCAGATTCTTGATTATGAAAATATGGGCAGTCATCATAATTATGATCCTGGTAATTATAATTTCCTTCAGGTTGATATAGCTGAAACAATGGTGAAGATCCCCACAAATGATTATAAACGACATCAAGAACTACTGAAAGTCCATGATTATGAGCTGTGTTTATAAGATTTTTTAAATCACTAGGTGAACCATATGAAGATTCGGGTGCCATATAAAAGGTTGGATTATAACCCCAAGACCAACCGCCCTCAAACTCATTTACAGGCATTAACTCTAATGTTGTAACACCTAAATCAGAAAAATATCCTTGTTCAATTTTTGAAGTTAATTGCTCATATGTTCCTGATATATTGCCATTATCTCCAAAATCACCAATGTGTATTTCGTAAATAATAACATCTTTAATATCGTGTATTTCAAAACTTTCATCAGTCCAACTATATGGAGCTTCTCCAACCATAAAAACAGTATGAGCCTCAGTATAATCCGAGCTTTCAGTTCCAGCTGAATTTTCCCACTTGACATTTTTTGACCATGGATCTGCGATAAGTTTTTCACCATTTATGTTATATTGAAAACTATAACTACCATTAGTTAATTCTGTTTCATACCACCACAATGTATCTCCTGATAGTTTCATTATTTCACCATTTGGAAATTCTGTATTCCAAGTTCCTTTAATTGAAATGTAGTCTTTATTTGGGGCATATAAAGCAATTCTCACATTGTTTCCAATAATTGTTACACCATCATCTGTACCTTCCGGTACAGGTTCATTTACTACTGAATAAAGCAAGTTAAAGTTTAGAAATGAATAAGAAATTAATCCATTTTCATTTACTATTCTTGCAGCCACAATTTGATTGCCAAAATTACTTGATTCTGGCTCCCATATAACTTCATAAGGGCTTGAATTATCTTCTCCTATTAATTCACCAGTGATCCAAAATTCAACATTTTCTGCATCACCTTCGCAGGAAATTAAAACCGGACCTGTAACGCTTGTATTTTGCGGAGGGTTAGTAAAAATAACTTCGCCTAAATCACCTTCTGTATCATAATTAAAATAAATATCATAAAGCATTACCTGCCCATTTGAACCAGCATCCCAAGTACCATCTTCCCAAAGTATTTTAAATTTAATTGAGGTGGGTATTTCAACACCTTCATCAAATGGTCCAAGTTCAATTGATAAATTATTATCACTAAATTCCAAAGGAGAAAGTAACAAATCCTCAAAAATTTCTGAACCTTCAGGCCAGTAATTTTCATGAGGAATTTTAAACCCATTTCCATCATTTAAAATCCACCCTATCTGTCCTTGCATCGTAACGTTCTCTAGCATAATTGAAATATTATCATTTGGTCCAGGATTAAATGGAGACCAATGATAGTTCAGACTAATATGCCAGTCAATACCAAAACCTCCGTTATTATCCCAATTATTATTTAAATCCGTAAATACAAAATCAATCGTAGAAGCATCCTCTGGAATCTCGTAAATAAATTTCCACCAAGTGCCCTCTTCTTCCAATGTAGTAGAAGTCATTTCATAATCTTCAACTTCTATCCAACCATTATACCCGAGGTGGATATATACGGGATCAGTTTCGTTAGATAATGCTCCTTCAATTGTATTGTAATAAATTGATATCTCTCCTCCCGGTATTGGAATTTCTGGCTCCCAAAAAACAACAGAACTAAAAATTGGTGTAATTAAGAAAATAATAGATAAAAATTTATTTTTCATGTTAACCTTTAACGCTCCCTAATGTTAATCCCGAAACTAAATATCGAGACAGTGAAATAAATAGAATTGTAACTGGGATACTAACTATCACTGCGCCAGCAGCATATAGTCCCCATTGAGTTGACAAACTTGCCTGAAATGATTTAAGTCCTACTGGTAAAGTATATAGATCTGGATTTTGTAAAACAATTGCTGCAATAACATATTCACTCCAACTTGTCATAAAGCTAAATAATGCCGTAATAACTAGAGCCGGCTTAGCAAGTGGTAAAATAATTTTATAAAATGCTTGGTATTGGTTGCAGCCATCAAGCCTTGATGCTTCTTCTAAATCTGCTGGTATTGTATCATAGTATGATTTCATTTGCCAAATACAAAATGGAAGTGCTGTAGAAGTATAAATGATAATTAAACCAATGTAAGAATCTATCAACTGTAATTTTGATAAGAGAATAAAAAAAGGCAACAATAACATGGTAGCAGGAAACATCTGTGTTGATAAAATTGTGAGGAGACCAAACTGTCTACCTTTAAATCTAAACCTTGAAAATGCATACCCACTAATAGAAGCGAATAATACTCCTGTTAATGTTACAATGAATGAAACAATCATTGAATTATATGTCCATTTTAAAAATGGAGTTGATGAAAATAATTCAAAATAAGACTTCATACTCGAACCAGAGTCCCACATTGAATTTTGATTAGAATCAAAAAATTGCTCTCCGAAATCATATTTTCCATTTTTATTTTCATCTGTAAATTTTTCTGTCACCTCAAACAATGAAAGTGATTTTGTTTGAAAAGCATTATCTGTTCGTAACGATACAGCGATTATATTTAAAATTGGAAACATCATAAACAAAATAAATATCCAAAGTGAGATTGCTATTATAATTGTTTCAGCTTTATTTTTCATAATTTATTTAGCAATTTCTGTTGAGATTATAATTTTTCGTCCAAAGATTAATAGAATTATAAATATAACCATTGATAATGATGCAGCATATCCATACCTGTATAAATTAAAAGCAGCCTTATAGACATAACTAACCAAAATATGGGTAGAATCAGATGGTTCACCTCCATTACTTACCAACCAAACAACATTTATATTATTAAAAGTCCAAATTATACCTAAGATTATTGCAGGTGTTAAGATTGGGATTAACATTGGAAGTGTTATACTTCTGAGCTGTTGAAATCTATTAGCCCCATCTACTTTAGCGGCTTCATATAATTCTTTTGGAATTGACTGCAATCCTCCTAGTGTGATTACCATAATAAAAGGAAATCCAAGCCATATATTTGTCAATATACAAGCTGTAAAGGCTTCAAATGGTTGACTTAACCACTGTATTGGATTAAGACTAAAGAGCTGATTTAAAGCAATATTTATAGACCCATATTCTTGATTAAACATGCCACGCCATGTTAAAGCTGAAATATATTGAGGGATAGCCCAAGGTAAGATTAACAAAGTTCGCATTAATGGTTTTGCAGGAAGAGTTCTATTAATTAATAATGCCAAACTAACCCCAAGAAATAGATGAAAACCTATATTAATACCTGTCCATAAAACAGTCTTAAACAAAACTGAATAAATTTTAGAATCTGAAAAAACTTGAAGATAATGATGTAAGCCAATTATTTCCCAATTATTAAATGTATTTAAGGAGAAATTAGAAATACTAATTAAGACATTGTAGAAAAATGGAAAAATAATAACTGAAAAAATACCAATCATCGCAGGCAGGAAAAATACATAGGCTATTGGATTTGCAGACATATTTTGAAATAATTCTGCAAATGAATTTCTAAATAATAAAATTAAAATAAAACAAAAAATTGGTAATCCAAATTTGAAGATAGTTCCTTGCAATCCAGGTTCTATAATTTCATTCATTGCTTTAATTTGAATTTCAGCGCCTTTTTGAGATTCTCTTGCTGCTGTTTCAGGGGAAATAGTTCCTCCAAGAAGAGCTTGATATTGAACTCTAAGTGCATCCCAAATTGCTCTGATTTCAGGAACAACTGGCATCGGTTTTCCCAAAGAAATTATATAAGACAACTTTTCAATTATTGGATTCCCTAAATTACTAATTTCTCTTACTGCTTCATGTGAAGATGGAATTATATTTAATTTTTTAGCAAAATTTATCTGCAACTCTGTGCTTACCAGATATTCTAATAATCTCTTTGTTTCTTCGAGTTTTTTTCCTTTTGTATTTTTATTTATAGAATATCCCTTAGTACTAACCATAGGCGAAGGCCAATATCCAGTTTGAGATACTTTTGGTAATGGAGCTATATCATAATTAACAATTCCACTATAATCGCCTAAACTCCAATCACCATTGATTATCATTGCTGCCGAGCCTGTTTTGAACATTGCATTAGCCGTTTCATAATCACATTCAACTGGAACAATTTTATGTTCATCTCTCAATGATTTTATAAAATTAAATCCAGCAATATTAGCACTTGTATTTAAGTTTGGCTCATTATCATTCTTTATTAACCAATCCCCAAACCCACCAATCCATGGAACATAGAAGTATGGCTCTGTATAATTCCAAACAAGTCCATAACGATCAATCTTTCCATCATTATTTAAGTCAATTGTATTCTCTTTACCAATTCTAATTAACTCATCTGTATTTTGGGGCGGGTTATCAATGAAATCCTTATTATAAATTAACATCAAGTTATTTCCTACCACATCGCCAACTAACCATTTTTTGTTTTTAAATGAGATTATTGCTTCATCAGCAAATTGATTAAAAAAAGTAGAATCGAACTCACTATCCAATGATTTCAATAACCCCATGGTTGCAAAAGTACCCACCTGATCAGAAGGATAATAAATCAATTCTGGTCCACTCCCACCCATTGCTGCCGCTTGAAATGTTGACCGCAACTCCTCTGTCTCTCTATAAGTTAACTGGATTTTTAGATTTGGATTTTTAGACTCATATTCATCGCAAACCTCTCTTAATAACTTTCTATTTTCATATAACATTTGATGCCAAACATGAATTGTATTTTCTGAGCGTACTTTTTGGCATCCAGAAAAAAGTAAAATAGGTATTATAAGTTTAATTAAATTCAACTAATTAAACATATTATTTAATAGATGAATAAAATTTACGATTATATTCTTCAATCATTCTATGTGCAGTAAAATCAACACCTGTCTTTATAGACTCTCTCATTATACTTACCCATTCTTTTTTATTTTCGTAAAATATTGGAATTATTTGATTTTCAAGTATATCATATAAGTTATTTGCATCAGCTTCATCATCAGGGAAATTTTCTTCCCCAATTGACCAACCATTTACTCCATCATTACAACCTTCTGCCCACCAACCGTCAATAATTGAAAAATTTGGAATACCATTCAAAGAAGCTTTCATACCACTTGTGCCACTCGCTTCATTTGGTCTTAAAGGAGTGTTAAGCCAAACATCAACACCTGATGTAATTAATTTTCCTAACCACATATTATAATTTTCAAGATAAACAACTTTTACTTCACCAAATAGTTTTGATGCATTAGAGATTACATCTCTTATTAATTGTTTTCCTCCTTCATCATTTGGATGAGCTTTTCCTGCAAAAATAATTTGAACTTTTCCCCTACAAATTGATTTCAATCTCTCAATATTTCTAAAGATTAATTTTGCTCTTTTATATTCTGCTGCTCTTCTTGCAAATCCAATTGTAAGAATATTTTCAGATAATGCTTTTTGAGTCTGTGAGTTTACATAGCTTAAAAGAAAATGTTTTTGAGACCAATGAGCCCATTTTAAATCAGAATCTGAGATATGATTTATATCTAATAGTAGTTTTGGATTTTGACGCCAACCATTTAAGTTTATATCATAAAGTTCTCTAAATGATTTGCCAATCCAATACGGATGATAAACACCGTTTGTTACATAATCTATATCATAATTAGGGAATTGTTCTTTAGCAATATGTCCATGTAATTCTGAGACTCCATTTGAAGAACGACTAAAATATAATCCTAATTCTGTCATATGCACGCGATTATCTTTAATGATTTTAGGTAGTTTTAAATTTTCAGGCAATAATCCATGAAGTATTTTTTTTACTCTGTCTTTTGAAAAATGATCATGTCCTGCTTCAACTGGTGTGTGTGTAGTAAAATGACATACCTTCTTTACTTTATCTAATTCATAATTATACTTTTCAAACAAATCTAATGTTAAAAAACTGCAATGTCCTTCATTCATATGATAGGTTTTAATTTCAGTAAAATTTAATTCACTTAGTAATTTCATACCACCAAATCCTAAAATTGCCTCCTGAAGAATTCTATGATCTTTATCGCCAGAATATAGTCTAAGCGTTATTATTTTATCATCTTTTAAGTTTTCTTCAACATCTGTATCTAAAAAATAAATTGGAATAATTTTACCGCTTAACCCTTTATAGTCATATTTATATGCTTGAATCCATATATCTCTCTCTCGCAGTCTTAATTTAAATTTCACATCGACTTTTTCAAGTAAGGGAATAGGATCAAACTTAGGATATGTCTCTAGTTGAAAACCTTCTTCATCAATTTTTTGTTTAAAATAACCTTCTTTGTAGAGCAAGCTAACTGCCACCATAGATAAACCCGCATCTGCAGATGCCTTGATATGATCACCTGCCAAAACACCTAGTCCTCCACTATATGTCGGCAAATTAGATGAAACTCCAATTTCAGCTGAAAAATATGCTATTTCATAATTTTTATCATTCATTCTTTAAACTACTTCTTTAAATTTAGTTAATACTTTTTTATTTATTTGATGTCTATCTAGTAGACCTGTTAAAATATTCATTTTATTAATAGTACTTTTACTTAACTGGTTTTTATTTAGTCGCCATGTCCAATTTTTATCATTGAATGTTCCTGGTGTATTGAATCTACTATTTGAGTCCAATTCAAGTAAATCTTGAATTGGAAATATTGTTATCATACTATCCTGACTTAAAATAAATTTAATTATATCCCAACTAGTTATTTTTGATAGATTTTCAAAATGCTTTAATTTAATCTTAGGGTTTATTTTGTTTTCTTTAATCCATCCTAATAATGTATTATTGTCATGTGTTCCTGAATATAAAATAGAATTATGAGGATAATTAAAATCTTGTAATTTATTTTCAAAATCAAATTGAATAACATGCATACCTGGAAAATTAAAATTATCTCTTAATTTTATAACTTCCTTATCTGTAGGACCTAAATCTTCTGCAATTATATGCATATTCTCAACTTTATTTATTATAGATTTAAAAAAATATTTGCCAGGACCTTTAATCCATTTTCCATTTATAGCTGTTTTTTCTTCACCTGAAATTCGCCAATACTTCTTAAATCCTATAAAATGATCTAATCTTACGACATCTACCATCTGAAATAATTTTTTAAATCTCTTAATCCACCAATCGTAGTTTTCTCTCTGATGTTCATCCCAATTATATATAGGATTACCCCATAATTGTCCACACTTACTATATTCACATGGTGGGCATCCTGCAATATATTTTAAAGAATTATCTTTATTTAAATGAAAAAGGTACTTATTTTTCCAAACATCAGCACTCTCATAGCCTACATAAATTGGCATATCTCCGATAATTTTTATTTTTTTTATTTTACAATATTTTTTTAGACTTTCCCATTGACGATGAAATAAAAATTGCAATATAACTACATTTCTTTTTTTTGATTCAGAAATAGATTTTGATAAAGGCCAACTATTCCAAGACTTGGCTAATCCAAAATAATCCTTATATGCACAAAATTCGCTAAAATCATCCAGCCAATATTTATTTTTATCATAAAATTTTTTAAATTTTATTTTTGTATTTCTATCACTCCTTGAATCAAAGTTATCACATAAAACTTTAAAAACTTCATACTTAAAATGCTTAACCTTTTCAAAATCAACTCTACTATCAGGAAATATATCGTTTGGAATTTCATTATTTAATAATAATTTTTCTTGAATTAATAAGTCTATACTAATTAGTAAAGTATTTCCTGCAAAAGTTGAAAGTAACGAATATGGTGAATTACTTGAATCGGTGGGACCAATAGGCAATCCCTGCCAATAAGATTGTCTCATCTCAGCTAAGCTATCAACAAACTTAAATGCTTCTGGTCCTAAATCTCCAATACCATATTTGCTTGGTAGAGCTGTTGGATGCAATAATACTCCGCTTTTCTTAAAACTACTTTCCATTACAATTCCACACGGAAAATTGACTTCCAACCAAATAATTAATTTCATTATTACAGTTTTTAATTATTAAGTTGAGTTTTTCATTATCTTCATAGTTTTTTTTCAATATTTTTTTATTTGAGGAAAAAATGGCTAAAACTTTTTCCCTATTCTTAAATCTTGATATGACAATTAAATCATCGGTATCATCAAAGAATTCAACCTTAAATTCACCACTCCTTAAACAATAAAACTCTTTTCTTAATTTAATTATATTTTTATAAAAATTAAAAATTTCATTATTAGGTTGCATAGAAATTGATTCTCTATTCCAACCTAATGGATGTGATTTTTCATCTTCATAATTATATTCACTCCACAGCATAGGCTTTCGGGAATCAGGATCATCAGCTCCAACCATGACTACTTCATCTCCGTAATAAATATATGGCGAACCTGGAAAAATAAACTGAAATACGATAAGTTTTTTTAATAACTCTAGGTCAGTTTTTTCCGGATAACCTATATTGAATTCTGGATTGTATTTTAAATGGTTTGCATGATCTATCCATCTATCTGGATTTACAACTGAAGATGCAATACGCTCAGTATCGTGGCTACCTAAAATATTTTGAATATTATGAATATTTTCATAGCCATAGTCTTCTATTATCTGATTTAATGAGCTAGAAAATTCTTCTGACGAAGTTTTATTTGCCTCGTCAATAAAATATTTAAACAATATATCAGCTAACCTATAATTCATAACACCATGAAATGCATGGTCTCCTAACCATGGTTTTGCATTTAACATTTTATTATCCCAAAAATTTTCCCACCAAACTTCTCCTGTTAAATAGGCATTTGGATTAATTTCGTCAACCCATACTCTAAATTCTTTCCAAAATTTTAAATCAACTTCCTCAGCAACATCTAACCTCCAGCCATCAATACCATCTTCTGGGTTTCCATCACCATTGGGGTCCATCCAACGTAAAACTATATTTTTAAAATAATTCATTAATTCAGGATGATAAAAGCCATTAATCTCCTTATAAACAGGCAAATCTTTTATGCCTGACCAACCTTCATAATCAAATTCATCATCCACAGTTTCAGGATTATCAAAAGATAAAATATTAAACCAATCAATATATTTACT
>MDTB01143032.1_pt1 | contig 21912 bp, 11 predicted proteins | sample 811161 | NCBI WGS metagenome assembly MDTB01 (sample SAMN05326650, study PRJNA326480) | marine metagenome | isolation source: seawater | place: Mediterranean Sea | collected 2009 | reverse complement strand
GATGCAAGTGGTAGCGAGGATATTCCATTCTTATTGACAGGCAATTATCCTTTTACAGAATCATCTAGTCAAACAAATACTATTGATCATTATTTAATTAAAGCACCAAAAAATGTTTATGATGCTATTACAATAAATGACACTATCGTACTGAATTGGAATCAGTTAACTAATGCTAATCAAACCCAAACCAGTTTATTATCACGACAACCTTTTAACGGCACTATAAGTAATTTTAATGAAACACACATTGACGGCACGCATACTATAACTGCAAAAGTAGAAACAATTCTAACAGTTAATAATTATATTAATTTGCCAATGGCAGGAGATGTAGTAACCTCAGGTAACTCTGCAGGAAGAATAGCCTATCGACATCAGTTAGGATCAGATGTTACAATGTATATAAATGATGTAAGTGGCAATTTCACTAGTGAACCGGTTAAGGATATTAGCATAGGAACTGATACTTTAATAGGCACTTATGTAGTGCAAGCTCCTACAGAAACCACGGATACAAGTGCTTATTTGTTTGGTTATTTAATGATTCCTATGCCGAACGACAGTAACGGAGTACAACAAACTTACAATATATCTGCGCAAACTCCAACGATAAATGATAGTGGCAGGGGATTAGTAATTACTGATATAATCAGACAAAATACTACTTCAACACGATATTATTATAATGTGTTAGACACAAAAACTGTAATATCCAACAGTTTCAACACTGATCATAGTTTATTAGTGAAAATTAGTGGGCAATCTGGTATCGGTCCGTTTAATTCAACGGTAAAACCTATTTCTTCTTATTGGATGTTAAGAGTTCCAAAAGCATTAAGTGATAGCAAAACTGTAGGAGATAGCTTTGCTATCTATTTTAATAATCTTGCAAAAACTGTAAGTACTCTTAAAGTTAAGAATATAAGTATTAATCTTCCGCCAACTTTAGTTGTAGGAGAAACATTAACACAAGAAAACACAGGCGCATCAGCGCAGGTTTATAGTACAAATGTCGTTGTTGACGAACTAAGTCCAATTAATGCTAGAGAATATACTATTGAACTAGTAGCAGTATCTAGTACAACTTTTAATTTTGCTGACAGGTTAATTGGTAGCCAAAGTGGTGATGTAGATATTAGACCAGTATCATTACCAGTTATCACTCCTTTAATACAACCTAGTGACATTTCTATTCCAAACAATGTTGCAACTGCAGCAGTGCAAACAATATATGACGTATGGGACGGTTATATTGATTATGAAATTACAGAATTCTTTTATGATGGCAATCCGTTTGAACCCATAGCCAAATATGTTTTTGTAGAAAATTCAGATTTACAATTAAATTCTTTGGCACAAAATAATATTGGACAAATTGTTAGAGACCGTAATACAGGTGCAACTGCTGAAGTATTATATTATCAAAGAAATGGAAATTCGTGCAGAATATATGTAAGAAATGTTATAGGTACTTGGAGCATTGGAGAAGACTTTGGAGATACACAAGAAATAGAAATGACAGTATATGCTGCAGGACCTAATCCAGATCTTCTAGGAAGACCAAATATATATACCGTTGATAGGACGTTGGGAAAAATTAAAAGTGTATCTCTTGGTTATGATTCTGCTGGCATTGGAAAATTATTTGTATTCCAAGGACCGTTAAATCAACCTTTTGCGGAAACTATAGATGCTAATACTGGTGAGTTATTGCAAGAATTAAAAGGGTTAGAGTACTGGTTTTATACGCAGACTACTTTATCTGGAGTCACTCAAAATATTCAAATACCTAATGATACAAGTTTGTCATGGATTCCAAAATATAAATTAGAAGCTGATTCTACTGCTACAGCAACAAATTATCAAAATTTAGGAATATGTTACGTATACCAGAGAACTAATGCTAACTTTATATTAACAAGCATTTTACTACCATCAGAATTTAAAAGTAATCATTATTTTGGAACAAAATCTAAAGTCACATCATATAAAAATTTAAGACGTGGTTTTATATTAGCATCTGATGGTGAAACAGTATCCGAAGCTGGAAAAATGTATTTTTTTAAGGACGGAGTTGATAATAATATTACATATGCATGGGAGTTTGCTAAAAATAAAAAATTCCGAGGAGAATTTTCAACAAGTACAAACTATTTAACAGGTGACATTGTATATATTGATAATGCATCAGCAGGTCAATTGTACACAGCTAAAACTAATATAACTGCAGGAGTATTTGATATACAGTCTTGGTCTTTAAACAATACTTTAATTGATTACGTAGGATCTATACCAAATACAACAAGTTTTACCGTGCGTGATGATAGTGATACAGATAGTGCACTAGATACTACTCAAATGTATGATTTTGGCACTGATTTTGATATTAGTGATGATGGGGAAGTGTTAATTGTTGTGGCAAAATACACAAGTATGTCAAATAAAATTACTGTGTATAGGAATAACAACGGATTTTACCAATGGAGTCAAAATTTAACAATTGATGATGCTACAGCAGAATATGGTAGGAGTGTTTCAATTAATAATGATGGAACAACAATTGTTGTAGGAGCTCCTGCTGCAGACACAATTAAATTAGATCAAGGTGCTGTGTATGTTTATAGCCAAGTAAATGGAGTATTCACATTACAACAAACATTGTACAGTCCTCAAAATACACAAGCTGAATTATTTGGATATAAAGTTAGTTGTGATAAAAACAAAATTATTGTAAATGCAAAAAATGGTGGTATAGAAGTTACAACTACATTCGATAAAAATACAACTTCGTTAGATCAAAAATTTACATATTTTGCTTATGAAAATGATGACAATGGAACAATCTATGTTTACGAAAAGACAAATAATACATATGTGTATGGTGATCAATTATCTTATACAACTAGTGATAGCACGCCGATATATTATTTTGGCAGATCATGTTTGTTGATAAACAATCACATTTATACATCATTACCAAGTATTACAGATAGTGAAGGAAAATTAGGAAAAATTTTAGATTATAATATATCAGGTGATATATATCAATCTATACGAAATGCTAAGGATACAGTAGATGTTAAAAAAATAAAAAGGATAATATTATATAATAAAAAGACAAAGAAATTATTAAAATATTTAGATTATATAGATCCGCTGCAAGGAAAAATTGCAGGCGTTGCTGAACAAAATTTATCTTATAAACTGTATTATGATCCTGCTGTTTACACATCAGCTACGATGGATAATTTGAGAGTTGATCAGACAGATAGATGGGATGCAAAAAATGTTGGAAAATTATGGTGGGATTTGAATAATTCTAAATTTTATTATCCTTACCAAGGAGATGTTACATTTGCAGTGAATTATTGGGGAGACAGTTTCTTAAGTAACACAGCAGATATTTATGAATGGGTAGAGTCAGATTACTTACCAAGTCAATGGGATACATTAGCTGATACAAACGAAGGATTATCACAAGGTATATCAGGAACAACTAAATATGGAGATAGTGCTTATAGCAGTATACGAAAATATGATAGTATATCCCAAACCTTTAGCAACAAATATTTTTACTGGGTAAAAAATAAGAAAACAATTCCACAACGCGAAGGACGAACATTATCTTCAGAATCTGTAGCAAATCTTATATTAAATCCGGCTGATCAAGGATATCAATTTGTTGGACTTATAAACAATGATAAATTTGCAATATATAATTGTGAACAATTATTGGAAAATAAAGATGTTGTAATAAGCTTTCAATATTATACAGCAGATAATTATAATCAAAATGTACATACACAATATAGTATTATTACAGATAATTATACCAGCAAACCAAAAAGTAATATTGATAAAAAATGGATAGATAGCCTAGTAGGTTTTGACACTTATGGTCGTCCTGTACCAGACTATACATTACCAGAAAAGGAAAAATACGGCAATCTATTTAAGCCAAGACAAAGTTGGTTTGTTAATCGTGAAGAAGCTTTAAAACAATATATAGAAAGGGTAAATCGTGTATTGCAAAACAGTTTAATAATCGATAGTAAAGATTTAACTCCTTTAACTACTTCTGATCCTTACCCAGCAAGCACTAGTAGAGTATATGATGTAAAACTAGACACTCTTGAAGATTTAAATGTTTACGGTGTTTCAAATTTTAAACCAGCAGTTTTAAGTACAACTACGCAAAATGGAAAAATAATTGAAGTAGTAATTACTGATCCCGGGAGAGGTTATTTAGTGGTTCCTACCTATACTATTGTAGGAAATGGTACTGATGCTGAATTAGAATTTACCATTAATGAAAACGGAGCATTAAACAGTGTAACTATTGTTAATCAAGGAAAAAATTATCCTGTGACTACACAAATACAGATCAGAAAATTTGCTGTGCTTATTGAGAATGACGAAAGTTTAAACAATAAATGGGCAATATATGAAAGAGAAATTTTATTGAACAAGTGGCAGAGGATACAAAGTCAAGGGTTCAATGTAAATTTATATTGGGAATACATTGACTGGTATCAACAAGGATATAATTCTTTTACAGAAACAAATCATAATGTTGATTACAGTTACCAATTGTATGGTCTAGAAGATAATATAGGTGATATTGTAAAAATTAACAATATTGGTTCAGGTGGATGGCTTCTACTTCTTAAAATTGATAATCAAGTAAATGTTGATTACACAGTAAATTATTCAACTATTGGCAGGCAGTCTGGTACAATTAAATTTAAAGAAAGTTTATATAATAGCAGTGTATCTTATAATAATTTTGATTTAATAAGTTTTGATACCCAAATGTATGATGGTATTCCCAGCACTGAAATACGCACCATTATAGAAACTATTCGTGACAATATTTTTACAAATGAATTACTAATAGAATATAATAAATTATTTTTTGCAGGTATAAGGTATGTTTTAGCTGAGCAAAATTATGTTGATTGGATTTTCAAGACCAGTTTTGTTAGGGCAATTCATAATGTAGGAGAGTTTGTTGAAGATTCTACTTTTAATAATGCTAATTTACCTTCGTACCAAGAATATGTAAATGAAGTAAAGCCATTTAAGGCAAAAATTAGGGAATATATAAGTTCATATGAAAAATTAGAGCCAACATCTACACTTACAACTGATTTTGATTTAGCTCCGCAATTTAATGCAATTACAAATAGTATAGAACCGTTTGCTATAAGATATCAAAATGGCGTGTTAACTGGCAGTGATAGATTAACAAGTTATCCTGAAAAATCTTGGATAGATAATATAGGTGTAGGCATAAAAGAAATTATAGTCAGTGACGGAGGTACAGGATATCAAAATGTGCCTAAGCTAAAGTTTACTAGTACTTCAGGTACAGGTTTAGAAGCAGAAGTTTCGTTAGGAAGCAACGGAGTTATTACAGCAGTCAATGTAAAAAATTCAGGCTCTGGTTATCTTGCAGCGCCTGAAATTTTAATTCAAGGAACACAAGAACCAGATAGTGTACCTGCTAAATTAAGTGTTATTTTAGACAAACCAAGTATGCGGAGTTTTTTGACTGGTATTAAGTTTGATCGTGTATCAGGACAATTTGAAATTACTGATTTAAATGTTACACAAAATTTTACAGCATCAGGCTCAAAATATATTTTGGATTTAACCTGGCCAATAGATCTGAATAAAAATAACATTACAGTTACAGTGGATAACATAGATCTCTTAACATCTGAGTATTCTTATACTAACGTAACTGACACTACTAAAACCTATAATAGATATTTTGGAAGGATAACTTTAACATTACCGCCTGCAAGTGGCAAAATTATCAAAGTAGTATACAAAAAGAATATAGACTTATTATCTGCTGCAGACAGGATAAATCTATTTTATAATCCAAGTGTAGGACAATATGGAAAAGATATTAGCCAACTTATGGATGGGGTTGATTATGGAGGAGTAGAAGTAAAAAGTTTTGATTTTGGAAAACAATCAGGCTGGGACGAGGCTGATTGGTTTGCAGGCGAATATGATACTTATGATACAACATATGTAGATCATGTACATACTTTTATAGAAAGAGATGTAACTATTAGCACTACAAATGGAAACAATATAATTACTACCCAAAATAAATCTTATTTCGTTATTGGTGCATTAGTAACCGCAAGTGGAATTCCTTCTAATACATTTGTAAATTCCATAGGTTCAACAGGACCTAACTTTGAAATAACACTTTCTGCAGCAGCTATATTAACTGGTACAAATATAAATGGTACTTTATTTTATAATAAAACCATTACCCTTAGTAGTGCGTTAGAAAGCACAGTTGAATATCATTTATACAAAAATGGCATAAGATTAGATGATCCAGCTTGGGTAGATAGTTCTAGTGTTGTTTCTAATCCTAATGCAATTATGAAGAGTATCACTGGAGATGGCACTACTACTGTTGTTAATTTAGAACAATTAGGCATAATAACAGTGCCTAATGACACAATTATTGTGAGAAAAAATACCAGTGACGGTAGCTTTTTGCCAACAAACATTGATTATGATACTATATTATCTGGTGGCGCTTTAAATTACAGTAATGCAACTGGTGTAGCAGCTGAAGATATTGTGGTAGATGGGGAAGGGTTTATTACTCCTGTTAATTGTAAAGGGCCAGAAGAAGTAGTACCTGGACAAGTGCAGGATACATTAGATATACAGGTTTTTGAGAGACCAACTGGCGGGTGTAGTGAAATTATCACACATAATTTCTCTGGTGATGGCACAACTAAAACATTCTTAATAAATGATTTATTTTACGAAAAAAATATAATCGTAAAAATTGACAATGTTATAACAGATCAATTTACTTTTGATCATAGTAAAAACACATTAACTTTTATTCTTGCTCCTAGTAATGGTTCAAAGATTAACATCACTACCTTAGGATACAGTGGTATTAAATTCCTGGATATTGATAAATTTGTAGCAGACGGAAACACAAGTTCATTTTTAACAAACATTCGTTATTCAGATGCTGTCACAGGGTTAGTAACTATTGATGGAAAAATTGTAGATCATACAATTAGAAAGTCAGATGACAGTAGTTTTGATAGGCAAGATAATGTAGTTATAAATGTAGGAAATCCTCCACAGCAAGGAAAAATTGTAAAATTTGCTTTATTTGATGGCACCATCAAAGATTATAGCATCGTTGCTATTGATAATTTTACTTATACTGATTCTTCACAGTTTAGTTTAAGTCAAAATCCATTTACAGTTGAGCCAGATGAATGGCAAATACTTGTTAAAGTAAATAATAAAATTCTTAATGCTGGATATGTAGAAACTTTTACATTAACTGAAGTACGGCAGTACAGATTAAAGTTACATCAAGTCGCAGAACAGTCAGTGAATAATAATCAATTACGTGTATTTTTGAATAACAAAGAAATAAATTATTTAGACGATTGGACCTTCCAAGGTAGTTCAGAATATAATCCATTGCTTGCTGATGATAGTCAATCAGGAAGTACTATTACTTTGAATGTAGGTGTTGGAGACGTAGGAGATAAATTAAAAATATACATAAATGGTTTAGATGATAGTACACCTTCAGGAGGTGATTATAGATTTGGGTATTTTGAAGCAGATGGAACATTTATAAAAACTCCCGGAATACTGCATGTAAGCACTTCGTTATCCACAAATGATAAAATCACTGTATATCAATTTAGTAATAACGATAGTCAGAGATTAGACAGACAAAGTTTTGACATAAAAGAAAGAACAGAATTAACACCTGGCACATTTGTAAATACCAGTACACATATTATGGATGGATCAACTGCTGTAATTAATTTAGATTTTGAATTAATTGGAGATAGGAAATATGCAATTTTTAAGAATAATATTCGTTTAGATGATCCAAATTACGGTACTGCATATCAACTTAACAACAATGCAATTATTAATACCATAATCGGTAATGGGACAAAAATAATAAATTTAAATAATCTTGGCATTACTGTCGTAGATAATGATTATATTGAAATAGCAGAAATAGATGCTGATTTTGCTTATGATAGTACAACAGCTGATTGGTATGAATTTCGGCAAATAAGAAATGGGATTATACCATTAGAGTATCCTGTAATTGATGATCAATATGTTTGGGTAATCTTGAATGGAGTATTGTTAGATGCTAGTGTAGATTATTATGCCCTACCGTCAAAGCAACAAATTAAAGTTTTAAAAACAATTACCGACAATGACACACTTGAAGTTTTACATTTTAGCAATACAAAATTAAAGAGCAAATATGGCTGGAGACAGTTCAAAGACATTTTGAATCGGAATCATTACAAAGCTTTGGCAAAAGCAAATGGCTGTGCATTAGCAAAAGATTTAAATTGGTATGATAGATCTATAGAAGTAATCAATCATGAAAACTTACCAGTGCCTAATGAAAATTCTAAATATCCTGGTGTGTTATTCATAAATGGTGAACGAATAGAATATTTTATAAAGGACGGCAATCTACTGAAACAATTACGTAGAGGAACGTTAGGTACAGGTATCAAAGATAATCACAGTGCTGGTACAGAAATAATAGATCAGTCTGTTAATAACACCGTGCCATATAAAGACGAAACTATAACTACTATTTTTACAGGTGATGGAAGTACATCTATCTACAGTTTAGATTTTACTCCAGTATCGGGCGTGAATGGATTTGAAGTATTTGTTGCAGGTAAACGCCTACGTAAAAACAGTATTCAATCTTATCAATTAGATACATTGTTGCGTACATCTTATGGTACAAGTACCGAAACAGTATCACAAGATTCTCCAGAGGGTGACATAACGTTACCGGCAGAATTTACACTTACTAGTAGTAATGAATTACAATTATTGAACACGCCAGAAACTGGACAAAAGATTATAGTTATTCGTAAACAAGGAAAACAATGGAGTGATACAGGAGTTTCACTAAGTAATAGTAACAGTGATATAGTGAATTTTTTGCAAAGTAAACAGGTAGACTTACCAAGATAAATAACATAGTAGGATAAAAATATATGACCGATACACTTTATGATCAAAATGGAATTCTTATACAAGGTTACGTAAAAATTTACGACCCAAGTAATAATGATATATTTGTAGATAAACATAATGCTATACATTATGAAAATATGAGTTATGCGTTAGCTGAAAGTTTATCGAATGCAGGTCAAGGATGGGTACATGAAATTAATTTTGGAAATGGAGGAACAAGTATTGATCCTACTGGTATTATAACCTATTTGACGCCTAATAATACTGGAGTTAATGCTAGCTTATACAATCAAACTTATACAAAAATTATCGATGATAGGAGTATTAGTAATAATGATCCAGTAAGGAATAAGACAGAAGTAAGACACACATCCGGTACTAACTATACAGATGTAATTGTATCTTGCTTGTTGGATTATGGAGAACCGTCAGGACAAGACGCATTTGATACAGCAACAGATACAGAAAGTTTATATGTCTTTGATGAATTAGGTTTGAGGAGTTGGAGTTCTACAGGTACTGGTAATCTTTTAACACATGTCATTTTTCATCCTGTACAAAAAAGTTTAAACAGATTAATACAAATTGATTATACAGTAAGAGTGCAAAGTTTATCTGGTGTAGGGGAATAAAAAAACATGCCTTATCAAATAAAATATACTGATTATGCAAATAAAGCGTTTATTACTATTGAAGATGGTATTATAAATACTGATACTTCTTTACAAATACCAGGAAAAAGCACCACTGCCTATGGTAGTGCAATTGCAGAAAACTTTTTACATCTTTTAGAAAATTTTGCAAGTGCTTCTGCACCTGGAAATCCAGTTGAAGGGCAGTTATGGTATGACAGCACAGGAGGAGCAGAACAATTAAAAGTATATAATGGTGCTAACTGGGTAGCAGCAAATGCAATCACAAAAAGTGCAACTCAACCAACAATTACACAGCCAGGAGACCTTTGGGTAGACAGTAATAATTCACAGTTATATCTTTATACAGAAGCAAATGGTTGGATACTAATAGGCCCAGAATTTAGCCAAGGATTGTTAACAGGAGCAACACCTAAAGTACTCGCAGGTACTGATGATGTAAATTACAATGTACTGCAAATCGATATTTCTGGAAAACCGGCTGCAATTATATCAACACAATCTTTTATTCCAAAAATTAAAATTGATGGATTTTCCCAAATAAATCCAGGGTATAATTTAACTAGTGCTAATGTAGCAGGAGCAGGTACACTTAAATATCTAGGTGCTGCAGAAAAAGCTGAAAATTTAATAGTTGGTAGCACAGTTGTAGCAGCTAGTAATTTTTTGAGAGCAGATGCTGTCAGCTCATCATCGTATGCCTTGAACATGCGAACAAATGCAGGAATAAATTTTGGCATTAACAATGAATTAAATATAGGAATAGAAGGTAATGCAGGTTCTGTAACACACAATATTGCAGGATCTAGTATAGATTTTAAAGTAAAAAATGATGGTTTACTAAAAAATATACTGCGTTTAGATAGTGCAATGCGTGTAGGAATAAACACAGTAGCACCAGATGAAACTCTACATGTCACAGGAAATATAAAATTATCTCCTATATCAACTGATACTACAAGTGGTAAATTAAGTATTCTCGGAGTGACAGATAGTACGTCAATTAATACCGGTGCCTTAATAGTAAGTGGTGGAGCAGGTGTTGCAAAAAATATGCATGTAGGAGATAATCTTACAGTTGGATTTGTTGCCGGCGATTATGTAGCTGATAGGTATATAAAAGCTGAAAAAATAGTACCTGGAGGGAATGAACGGGGGACTATTGGTACGACTACATTAAAATATAATTCCATATACTCAAAAAAGTTTTACGGTGATGTTGAAGGAAATGTTACAGGAACTATTACAGGTGTAGCTGGATCAGCTAACAGATTAGCAAGTTCTACTACGTTTGCATTTGCTGGCGATATGACATTAAGCACAGATCTTGTTTTTAATGGACAAGGTGGTACAAGCACATTTAACACACAAGTTAGTAATGATTTTATTGCAAATAAAGCCAGTGTAACAGAAACACAAGGTGATGATGAGATCTTATTGAATAGAGTTAGTTTAAGCACTGGCATAAAGAAAGTGCAAGTACAAAATTTATTAAAAGCTGTACCTACTATGCCAGTAGGAGTTATATTACCTTATGGTGCAATTGCAGCGCCTACAGGATGGTTATTGTGTGACGGAAGTGAAGTCCAGATAGCAAACTATACTTTACTGTATAATTTAATTGGATTTACATTTAAAGCAGAAAATCTTTTAGTTAATGGCACAGGATATTTTGCATTACCGGATTTAAGGGGAAGGATGGCACTTGGTCTAGATAATATGCGAGATACCACAAATCCTGCAAATACTGTATCAGCTGCGAACACATTAGGAGCAGCAAGTGGATCTGCGTCTCGTACATTGTCTATAAATAATTTACCGCAACACCAACACAATTTACAAAGCAGTGAAGGGCAGCATTATGCAATAAGAGAAGCTACACCAGGTAATGATGCTAATTTGATAAATTTCAATAAAGGTACTACTGCAGATCAAGCAAGGGGATTAGGAAACAGCGGAAATATAGATACGTCAGAAACCATTGGGCAGGCGGTAGATTTAATGAATCCATATTTGGCATTGACTTATATCATTTATCACGGACAAGCAACATGAGTTATAGAATAAACAGAACAGACGGAGAATTATTAGTTGATTTAACAGATGGAAATATAGATACAACTAGCACGAATTTAACTCTAATTGGAAAAAATTATCAAGGATTTGGTGAATTAGTCAATGAAAATTTTGTAAAACTTTTAGAAAATTTTGCATCAACTGCTCAACCTAGTAATCCTGTCACAGGTCAAGTTTGGTATGATAAACAAGATCAAAGATTAAAGGTTTTCAACGGCACAATATTTAAATCAGCATCTGGAACTTTTGTTCAAAGTTCACAACCAACAAATCTTACCACTGGTGATTTATGGGTTGATAACTCAAATAACAAATTATATATTTTTGATGGAACTGATCTTACCTTAGTTGGACCAAATTATAATGCAGGACAAGGTAAAACTACATTTGAAGCTGCTTCACAGATAGATTCGATTAATATACAAAGACAAATATTAAAATTATTTTTAGGAGGTATATTGATAGGTATATACAGTCCGTTGACTTTTTATATACCTACAGAATTTGCAATTACAGGATTAAGTGTTGACGAATCGGATATCAATAATCCAAAACGCCAACGATTGTATAAAGGGTTTAATATAGTTAATCAAGCAGGAGAAACTGGTACTGATGGATTTTGGTGGCGTGGTACTGCTAGTAATGCAAAATTTCTTCTAGATGATGCTAATAATAAAAAATCAAGTAATGATTTTATGCCTCGCACTGCTACAGCAGAGACGACAGGAAATATTATTATTCGCAACAGTGAGGGTTTAGCTATTGGTGTAGGCACAGATACCTACGCTGGTTTACGTATACTAGGAAATGATACATATTTAGAAAATTTTAGGAGCAATGCAGATTTTAATTTGCGCACACGGGTAGGCAATAGTGTAATTAATGTGTTGAATGTAGATACCGATCAATACAAGATGAGCCTTTTTAAAGATATTAATTATTCTACACTACAACCAAAATTAGATGTTACAGGAGACGTAAATGTAGTAGGAAATCTTACAGTAGGAGGCAACACTACTTATCTAGATACAACTACATTACGGGTAGAAGATAAAAATATTGAATTAGGTTATACAAGTACTGGTACGCAAGGTGATGATACAGCAGTAGATGGTGGCGGATTAACATTAAAAAGTAGTCAAGGATCTAAGGATTTATCATGGGTGAATTCTACAGATAGTTGGACGTGTAATCAACATTTTAATCTCACAACAATAACTAACCCAGAATATAAAATTAATGGTACCACAGTTTTAACTGCAACAGGTCTAGGAGGACAAGTTGTATCTTCGTCTTTAACAAGTGTAGGCACACTTACAGAACTCACAGTAGATTATGTAAAAATAGATTCTGCTACAATAGAGAGAGTAACTGGTAGCGGCACAGGTTTAAATATTACTGCACGAGGACCATTAGTGGTCGATAATCAGCGAATTACTACAGTAGCAGATCCAATTGCTGTTCAAGATGTAGCAACAAAAAACTATGTAGATAATACATTGGCAAATCAAGCAGTATATATATCGTTTGATGCGTCTGGGATAATAACCGATACTGCAAATCCAGCAGGATCAGCAACAGGTGTAAGAGATATTTTACAATCAATAGTGTCGGCAGGCACAAAACCTAATGGCACTGTAGCTAAGGTGGTTGCTACTACTACGACTTTTGCTAATGCAACATTCACTTTGGATATTTCTACAGGTAATTCAACTGTGTTGCAAAAATCTTTTGCAACAGTACGCAACTCAAGTGGCGGTACAACCAGTGTGGTACAAGATATAGCAGTAAATACAGGGCAAGCAAATCAAACAGCATCTTTAAGTGTAACTACAAGTAGATTTCTGTATACATTTACAGGAAATGGCTCAACGTGGAATTACAGCACTGTGGCAACACTGTAATAGATAATATCTTACATAAATAAGATATAATAGGGGTAAAGAATGGCATATGTAATCAATAGGTATAATACAGCTCAATTAACAGTAGTCGAAGATGGAACTATTGATCAAGTGACTGATTTAAAATTAGTTGGCAAGAATTATGCTGGATATGGTGAAATACAAAATGAAAACTTTGTGTTTCTTTTAGAAAATTTTGCCGGAGCAAATCAACCACCCAAGGCTATAAGTGGACAACTCTGGTTTGATAGCGGTATTAATAAATTAAAATTTTATGATGGTACACAATGGAGGACTGCGGGTGGAGCCGAAGTTGGAACTACTGAGCCTACAGGATTAACAAGCGGAGACTTTTGGTTTGATAGTACAAATGAACAATTATATGCATATAATGGTACAGCATTTGTACTTATTGGACCACAAGGAGTTGGATCTTCTATTACAAGATTTCAAAGTCGCACTATACGTGATACAGCAGGAGTAGCACGGCCTGTGATTGTGTCTATTGTAGATGATGCTGTTATCCATATCATAAGCAGAATAGCATTCACTATAGGTACAGCTGATGCATCATCGTATGTTGGATTTACAACAGTACGTGCAGGACTTACTCTAAGGAACAGTGATACAGGTGTAACAACATCTACGGATAGATGGTGGGGCACCGCTACTAACGCAGAAAAATTAGGTGGAGTAGCCGCAGCTGATTATCTTTTAAAGTCTTCGCCCAGTTTTTCAAGTGCAGCAGCTTTTGCTGATGCAGGATTTACAGTTGGTGGTGGAAATGATTTACTCGTTAAAATAGTTAATGATAATGAGGGTTTGATAAGTAATACTGTTGGACAAGTAATATATTTACAGTGTAAAACAGCACAAGGGGCAACAAGTATGCCCTTTAAAATTAAAGCAACAGAACTTTTACCCGGTCATACTAATGGTATTACACCAACTGATACTACTTATACGCCAGGTACAACTAATTCTGGTATCAATATTGGTAGTAGTTCCGAAAAATTTAATGAAGTGCATGCTACAACTTTCAGTGGATTGGCTACTGAAGCTTCTGCTATTAAAGTTGGTTCAACGGCATATACAGGATCTATAGCAAGTTCTGCAAACACTGTAGCTATAAGAGATGCTACAAATGATATTACCGCACGTATGTTCCACGGAATTTCTACAAAAGCGCAATATGCTGATCTTGCAGAAAATTATCTAGCAGATGATGATTATGAGCCAGGTACAGTAATGGTATTTGGTGGACAAGAGGAAGTTACTGCCAGTAAAAAATTTTTAGATGCAAAAGTTGCAGGTGTAGTTTCTACTAATCCTGCATATTTAATGAATGATAGCATTGATGGCACTCCTATTGCTCTACGTGGCAGGGTGCCTTGTAAAGTAAAAGGTCCGGTGTGCAAAGGTGATTTATTAGTCACGTCAGCAGAAAAAGGAGTAGCTGAAGTACCTACTGGTCCAGCAACACCTGCTTATTGTGTGCTAGGCAAAGCACTAGAAGATATACAAGATGACAGTATTAAATTAATAGAAGTGGTAGTATAATATAAAGGTAAAAAATGGCATTTCAGTCAACAGTCACATCAGGTAGTGTTACAGATATTACAGCAGCTCAATATAATGCATTACAAACTGTGGTGTCGAATATTTTAGGGACAGGCAGTGGAAACACAGGGTATGGTCAAACTGTAACAAGTGCACAGGTTACTTCGGTTACAGACATAATAGATCATAGTCATTTAAATAATCTTAAAACTGATTTAGATAAAATTACCTATCATCAGGTTAATGATCTAGCAAAAGGCATGCAGCAAACAAGTGGCGTAGCAGCATCAAACCTTACACAGGTTAATACTGGTAACATAATTACAGCTGGTAACCAGTCTGTAGAAGACAATTCAACAAATACTTTTAATGATTATCAGCAAGCAGTTGATAATATTGATGGCGATGCAAGATTTACTCTTTCTGCCGCTCAAGCGACCACCGCAACACTTACAAATGGAACTAAGACACACACTACTGACTGGAAAGGTAATTTGTCTACAGAAGTAACTTTAACTTGGGAAAGTGCAGATTATCGAAGATATTTTTTTAATGCAGGTGGATCTATTTCTATTGTGAGCGCTTTAGCAGGCGGATCAAATGCTGCTGCTAGCACTAAATATTCTAATTGGATAAGTCAATTAGACGAGACTATTACTTTTTTCCATAATCGAACAGAAAGTTCGGCCACTAATGGCACTCCAGAAGCCGCGAAAGGCAATTATCAGTTAACCACAGCTTATCAGCAGATATATGTCAGAGCAGGTACTAGTAATTATAGTGATAATAGGTACATTATATCTGCAAAAGCTCCTGGAGCCACACAAATAGTGTTTAAGATTGAATGGAACGATTTAGACCAAGCTTCAGGCTATGAAGTAGATGAGTATGTGTTCAGTAATTCAACTTCCCCTGCAACAGGCGGATCTCTTACTCTTACTATGGGCGAAACAAGAGCCACTGGATCATACGTAAACACTGCAGGTCCTAGCTGCAATATCAATAATATATCATAATTTTTCCTATCAACATATAATCCTACATCCAATTTTTCTGATATATAATATAAAGGAGTCTTATGGATGAAAGATTGGAAAAAGCCTTAGAATTTTCTAATTTTATGGTTACAATTGATAATCAAAAAAGAGCATTACGAGAAAAGTTTTATCAAGATGCTATGATGTATATAAATGGTGGACAATTTTTAATTACTAAAGAATTAATTAGTTTTTGTAGTGCTATGTTGATAAAGTGTCAAAAAACTATCGTGTTAATAGATGATAATGATATGCCAATTGAAATAGATGATTTACAAGAATTTTTTGATTCTGTGATTGAAAAATATACATTAGCGACTAATTCTTATTTCAATGATTATAAAGTCCTACGAAGCAAGAGATCTGTTGAATTTGTCATAAGCTAGTATGCAAAATACCCAGGGAATTTTAGTAATTGCTAGGAATAACAAGCAGATTGATTACATCAAACAAGCATATTTCTTGGCAAAACAAATAAAAAAATTTTTGAATTTACCGACAAGCGTTATTACTGATAGTTTAGAATATCTTGAGAAAAATTATACAGACTATGAAGATGTATTTGATAAAGTAATAGAAGTTGTATATAATAAGACCGATTGTTTAGATACAAAATTATTATCACCATCAGAAAATCATCATATAAAGTTTTACAGAGATGGTACAAACGTAGAAAAGAGGTTACAGTTTAAAAATAATTGTAGAGCCTATGTTTATGATATTACTCCCTATGAAGAAACTTTATTGTTAGATACTGATATTGTAGTGTTAGATGATGTATGGAAACATTGTTTTAGCCAAGAACATGATTTTTTAATATATGATGAATCTTATGATCTTGCTGGATTTAGGGATTACAGTGAATTTTCCTATATAAACAATGTTGGAGTAAAGTTTTATTGGGCTACTGCAGTATTTTTTAGAAAAACCGCAGCAAATAAAATATTTTTCGATCTAGCAAGTCATATCCAAGAAAATTGGAATCATTATAGATCGGTTTTTCAAGTTGGAGAAAATTTATTACGCAATGATCATGTGTTTTCGATAGCAATTCACATTATGAATGGGTATCAAGATGGAAATTTTGCAAATAAAATGCCAGGAAAGTTGTTTTATACCATGGATAAAGATATTTGTTGGGAAATATCTGATAACGAAATCACTTTTTTACTAGAAAAACAACAATATCATGGTGAATACACTCTCTGTAAATGGAAACAACATTCTATACACGTGATGAATAAGTATAGTCTTAACAGATGTATTGATAAAATGGAATTATGAAAAAAGGTTTTGTAATTTTTGCTGATGGTGCTAATTATGTGAACCAAGCTTTGTTATGTGCTGCAAGTTTACACATATACAATCAAGATGTTGCAGTATCAGTTGTGACTAATGATGTAATTCCCGATAAATTTATAAATTTGTTTGACAAAATCATACCAATACCTTGGTATGATAAAAGTGTAGATAAGAGTAGATATAGCATAGAGAATAGATGGAAAATATATCATGCTTCGCCATATGATCAAACTATCGTTCTAGATTCAGATACAATAGTCCTACAAGATTTGTCTCTGTGGTGGAATTTTTTAGATCAATATTATCTTTATTATGTAACAAATGTTGTAACATATAGAGGAGTCAATGTTGATAATGATTATTATAGGAAAGCATTTACACATAATAATTTGCCTAACTTATATTCTGGATTACATTTTTTTAAAAAAACAGATAAAGCAAAAGAATTTTATGCATGGATGGAATTAATTTCAAATAATTGGGAATTATTTTATGGACAATATGTAAAACATCATTATCCTCAATATCCTAGCATGGATATTACTGCTGCTGTAGCATGTAAACTATTAGGTATCGAAAAACAAATAACTTATACTAAAAACAACATTATTAAATTTGTTCATATGAAACCATACATTCAAGGATGGACTCAGGTGAAAGAAAAATGGACAAATCAACTAGGCGTATATGTTACAGAAAATTTTGATCTTGTGATTGGTAATTATAGACAGACAGGAGTTTTTCATTATACTGAACCATGTTTTTTTTCTTATAAGTTGCTAGAAAGATATTGTGAAAAGATAGGATTATGATGTATGTAATTTATGATACTGAAAACAACGTAACTTCGATAACAAATGTTATGCCTATTAACGGAAACTATCTAGAAGTTGCACTAGAAGAAGTTGAACCATTTTTTCAAGGCAAGGATAGTTACTTACACTATCAAGTAAAATTAAATCCAAAAACCACTTTATTAGAATTAACACCTAAGACTGATTATGAGGAAGATGCATTTGACATTAACCAAATAATTTACAAAGTGCCCACAACGCAATATACTGCAGATTTGTCAATTGTACAAGATTGTCCTAATAAATGTTGGAAATTTTTTCCATCAACTGAATTAAAAAATGGAGTTGCAACACAAAATTTTGGTAGACGAATTGATTTATTTTTTAGTGTAACCAAATTGCACAATCCAAACATTTTATATAGGCAGTTAATAGTGAGATTTGATAAATTATTGCAAGAACATTATTTTATTGTTGATTTTAAATATCCTTTTGAGTTTGAGGGTACTGATATTAGTGTGTTTACAAATAAAAGATTTAATTCATATAATTATAAAAAAATAAACAATGAGTAAAAAATTTCGTGTTCTTGATTATGACATTGTGTATCTTAGCTATGACGAACCCAATGCTGAACAGAATTATGCTGATTTATGTAAAAAAATACCTTGGGCCAAACGTGTGCACGGTGTAGAGGGTTCTGATGCTGCACATAAAGCCTGTGCAGAAATAAGTGATACCGACAGATTTGTTACCGTAGACGGTGATAACCGCATACGTGAACATTTTTTAGCTCAGGAGATTGATTTTGACGAACATGTAGAACTTGAAAATAAAGTTATATCTTGGTGTGGGCACAATGTAATTAACGGATTAATGTATGGAAATGGTGGTGTAAAGTGTTGGCCGCGTGAATTTGTGTTAAACATGCGCACACACGAAAATGCAACACCAGATAATCCGCATGCACAAGTAGATTTTTGTTGGGATGTGGAATATATACAGATGAATTCATGTTTTTCTGATATATACAATAATGCAACACCACACCAGGCATGGAGGGCAGGATTTCGCGAAGGTGTAAAGATGGCACTCGATCAAGGGGTCAGACCAACCTTAAAAAAGTTTAAACAAAATCATTGGAAAAATTTACATCGATTATATATTTGGCTAATGGTTGGAACTGATGTAGAAAATGGTTTATGGGCAATACACGGGGCACGACATGGATTGTACAAGACCATGTGCACAGATTGGGATTATGTGCAGGTGCGTGATTTTGAATATCTAAATAACCTATGGCAAGAATATGCAAATTGCAATTATAATGAGATATTTTCGCAGTGTGTGCAAACTGGAAAAGATATTATTAAAAACTTAGAATTACCAATCTGTGAAAATCCGTTGATGCCTGATCAAAATAAATTTTTCAAAACTGTTTATCGTAATCCTGACAGGATTTCTCGTGCAGTGATAGATCCTGAGTAATATTATACAATAGTTTTAAATGGATATAAAAGATAAGTATATTGAAACAAAAAAAAATTTAGATAAAATTAGTCCAAGCATGTGTTTAGCAAAGTGGAAGCAAGTAACACTACATCTGCAAACAGGATATACACATAGTTGTCATCATCCTGTGCCTCATAAAATTCCTCTAGAAGAAATCCAAATAGATCCTAGTGCATTACACAATACCAAATTCAAAAAAAAGCAAAGACAAAAAATGCTTGAAGGTGTCAGACCAAAAGAATGTGATTATTGTTGGATAGCTGAAGATGCAGATACAAATGATACAACTCACAGTGATAGGGTAACAAAAAGTTCTGAAGATTGGGCTGCACCTTATTTTAAAGAAATTACAAATAAATGTTGGTCTGACAATGTTAATCCTGCGTATGTAGAAGTTAGTTTTTCAAATGTTTGTAATTTTAAATGTTCGTATTGTAGTCCTCAAGTAAGTTCAAAATGGATGGAAGAAATTAAAGAACATGGTCCTTATCCTACTAGTACTAAGTTTAATAGTTTAAAAACTATTGCACAGGAAAACAAAATGCCTATACTTCGTAAGGACATTAATCCTTATGTTGATGCATTTTGGAAATGGTGGCCAGATTTGTATTTAGATTTACATACCTTTAGAATTACTGGTGGTGAGCCGTTAATGGCAAAAGATACATTTAAGATTTTAGATTACATAATTGAAAATCCTAACAAGAATCTAGAATTAAACATTAACAGTAATCTTTGTGTTCCGAATGATTTAATTAATAAATTAATAGAAAAAGTGAATAGAATTACCAGTGAAGGGTTAGTGAAAGAGTTTAAATTGTATACTAGTTGCGAAGCTATTGGTAAACGTGCTGAATATATTAGGTATGGTCTTAACTATGACAAATGGTATGACAACTGTTATCGAGTGCTTAATGAAATTTATAATAGTAAACTTACAAATATGGCTACATATAATGCATTAAGTGTTACTAGTTATAAGGAGTTTATGCGTAATTTTTTAAAATTTAGGTATGAATTTAACACAGGTCCCGAAAGAAGAAATCCTGTTAGTATGGATGTTGCATATTTGCGTTGGCCTTGGCATCAGACGATGTTTATCTTAGACAAATCCTACTTAAACATAATTGAAGATCAAGTCACATACATGTATCAAAATAAAGAACATGCTTACTGGCTTCCTTTGTGTGGTAAAGGATTTTATGAACATGAAATTAATCGTATGCAACGAATTTATAACATATTTAGAGATGAGAATATAAATGACCAAACACAGCATAGAAAAGATTTCGTTAAATTCGTAGACGAACACGATAACCGTCGTGGAACAGATTTTGTCAAAACGTTTCCTGAATTAGAAGATTTTTATAGGGCATGTAAAACATATGAGTAAAGAACTTTTTGAATGGAGACAAAGAGTGTTAGATTCTATAAGTCCTAGTTTTTGTGCTGCAAAATGGTTAAATAGTACAATACATCTAGGTCATGGATACACTCATAGTTGTCATTTGCCAATTCCTCATCCGATTGACAAAGAAACTATCAAAGTAAATCCTAGTGCACTCCACAATACAGCACACAAAAAAACTCAAAGAAAAAGAATGTTAAAAGGTGAGCGTCCTCGCGAGTGCGAGTATTGTTGGAAAATAGAAGATATTGGTAGAAAAAATATTTCAGATAGAGTTTATAAAAGTATAATTTATAATGATAATGATATAAAAAACATTGCAAATGCTCCATTTGATAAAGATATAAACCCAAGAACATTAGAGATAAGTTTTGATAGAACTTGTAACCTTGCTTGTAGTTATTGTAACGCAGGGTACAGTACTACATGGGCACAAGATATAATTAAAAATGGACCTTATCAAAAGTTGAAATCAGATGGAGCAGGCGCTTACCAACATTCAGGTGATTGGGCAGAGCCATACGGTAAATTTAATCATGGAAATCCATATGTAAAAGCGTTTTTTGAATGGTGGCCAGATCTAAGCAAAGAATTAAAAGAAATAAGAATTACAGG
>MDTB01098708.1_pt1 | contig 21913 bp, 25 predicted proteins | sample 811161 | NCBI WGS metagenome assembly MDTB01 (sample SAMN05326650, study PRJNA326480) | marine metagenome | isolation source: seawater | place: Mediterranean Sea | collected 2009 | reverse complement strand
TGTTCTTTTCATAATGAATAGTATACTGCTAATTATATATTTCTTTGTCAATATATAATTTTACTTTTTTTTATGAGATAGTATATTTTCAGGATAAAACATATGAACATTGCTGCGCTTTGGGATAAATGCCTAAAGGATATAAGTGGTCGTCTTTCAGACAAACAAATGAAGACGTGGCTGCATCCATTAGAAGTCAAACTAAACAAGAAGACGTTGTCTATTGTTGCTCCCAACAAATTCATCAAAGAAGCAGTTGAGACAGATTATTTACAAATTATCGAAGAAACTGTTTATAACCAAGGCGAACAAATGATCAACAAGATAAATCTTAAGTTGCCTGAAGTAGAGAAAAAAAAGTCACTGCAAGCAACCCCTGATAATGAGCCGGTCACTAGTTACCTAAATAGCGAACTTAGGTTTGATAATTTTGTAGAGGGAAAGTCTAATCAACTCGCTAAAGCTGCTTGTGCCTCTGTTGTTACGAAATTAGGGCAATATAACCCGCTTTATATATATGGCGGTGTTGGTCTTGGTAAAACACATTTGTTACACTCTATAGGAAACGAAATTATAAAAAATGACTCTAGCAAACGTGTAGTGTATTTGCACTCTGAGAAATTTGTGCAAAATATGGTTACAGCATTAAGACAGAACAAGATTGAGGAATTTAAGAGTTTTTATAGATCTGTAGATGCGTTATTACTTGATGACATACAATTTTTTGCTAACAAAGAGAGATCCCAAGAAGAGTTTTTCCACACGTTTAATACCCTTTTTGAATATAAGAAGCAAGTAGTGCTCACATCAGATAAATATCCAAAAGAAATTACAGGCTTAGAAGAAAGAATAAAATCAAGGCTTGTGTGGGGAATGAATGTAACTATAGATCCACCAGATTTAGAAACCAGAATGGCAATTCTACACAGTAAAGCAGAAATGGCTGGAGAGATCATACCGGATGACGTAGCATACTTTCTAGCTAAAAACGTCTATTCAAACGTAAGAGAGTTAGAGGGTAGTTTAAGAAGAGTTTTGGCTACTGCGCATTTTAAAAGAACAGATGTCAACCTAGCTTTTGTGAAAGAGACTCTAAAAGATTTAATATCTCTGCAAGAGAGACTGATGACAATTGAACAGATACAAAAAACTGTTGCAGAATATTATAAGATCAGAGTTAGCGACATGTTGTCTAGTAAGAGAGACAGGAAAATAACCCTGCCAAGGCATATGGCTATGGCGATGGCAAAAGATTTAACAAGCCACAGTCTTCCTAGTATTGGAGACTCGTTTGGAGGTAGAGACCATACCACGGTATTGCATGCTTGCAAAAAGATATCAGCACTAAAAACAAGTTCGTCAACAATATCTAAAGACTACCAAAACATACTACACGTCCTAAACAACTAACTGTGAACAAACTGTGAATATGAAAGCTAATGTAAAACTGTCCACAGTATATGCACACGCTATAACAGACAGATAAATAATAAATTAAGTATTCAGTAACAGCATAAGCTCAGCATCAGTGCTCTGCAGAGAAAAATAATAAATATTAATAATAAAAATAATATATAATTTATATATATGATTATTAAGATTGACAGAGACAAATTGATAGAACCGCTTAAATATATAGTTGGTGTTTCTGAAAAAAAACAAACAATGCCTATACTTGGTAATGTTTTGATTAAAGCAACCGATGGTAACATTACGTTGGTAGCAAGTGACCTTGAAGTAGAGATGTCTACCAAAATAGAATATGCATCCACAGAGCCACTAAACACATCAATGCCAACGAGGAAACTGTTAGACATATTGAAGTCTTTACCTGGCTCAGACGATGTAACAATTGATGTAAGCGACACTAAGGCGACTATTAAGTCTGGTAAAAGTAGATTTGTGTTAGCTACCCTTCCTGGCGAAGATTTTCCATACGAAGAGAGTAGTGTTGACTGTAACTTCAAAATTGCTGTCAAAGATCTTGATTCTCTAATCAGTCAAACATCTTTTTCTATGGCTGTTCAAGACGCCCGGCATTTTCTAAATGGCTTATTCTTGGAGGTACTTAATGACAAAATAACGGTAGTTACCACAGATGGCCATAGACTGTCTCTATCTGCTTCTAATCAGTCAAACACAGTCGACACAGATGTAAATTGCATTATACCAAGAAAATGCATAGTTGAAATTAAAAGGCTTTTAACCTCATTTAAGGACAATTCAGATCATATAGCAGAATTTATGATTAATAAAGGTGAAATTATATTTAAAATTAATGAATATGTGATAAAAAGTAAGCTTATCGAGGGCAACTATCCAGACTACAAAAAAGTATTTCCAGAATCACTACCATATAAACTCAATGTTAACAGGGATGATTTAAGGGCAGCGCTGTTAAGAATGTCAATATTATCTAATGAACAGTTTAAAGGAGTTAAGCTCTCTCTTTCTAAATCTGAAATTATGATATCAACAAACAATCCTTCTCAAGAAGAAGGTGAAGACAGTATTGCTTGTGATTATAATGGGGACCCCCTTGAAATTGGATTCAATCTAACTTATCTTCTCGAAGCTACTGATGTAATTCCCTCTGATACTGTCACTATTCAGCTCAATAATTCTGATTCAGGCTGTCTAATTTCTGCAGACAACAAAAACTCACAGAACAAATATATCATCATGCCAATGAGAGTTTAGTTTGTTTATAAGTCAGATTACTGCATCTAACCTTAGATCGCTTGATTTTATTAGTTTTAAACCACAATCTAGTGTTAACGTTATAATCGGCAAGAACAACGACGGAAAAACATCTTTGCTTGAAGGTATTTATTACTGTTCATCCCTCCGCAGTTTTAAACAAGTACCCGCATCGCTTTTGATCAAAAACTCAAAAAAATCACTTAAAATACTCTTAAATTACACTAAAATCACCGAAAATTACTCTATAAGTCTTGAAAATCGTATAAAAGGCTCTAACGTCAACAAAATTAATGATAAAAAAGCTTCTGCTAGACAATTATTCAGTGACTTTCCGGTTTTAGCCCTAAACTTTGGTTCTAGTAATATTATAACTGGAGCATCAGATGATAGGAGATCTTTTCTAGACTGGGGAGTGTTTCACGTGGAACATTCATATATTGACATATACAAGGAATACCAAAAAGCATTAAAGCAGCGAAACAAACTACTCAAACGTAGCGATAAATCTGGTATAGAATATTGGACAGATTTAGTTATTGAGAAGGGAGGTCAGCTTAATGATTTACGACAGCCATATTTCCAATCATTTAACAAACAATTTATATTGCTAAAAGAAAGTATTAACAATTTAGTCCCTGATGTTTACGCAGATATTCTTAATACATCGCTTGAGTTTTCCACGGGTTGGTCTGATAGCAAAAGTCTTTCTAACGCTATAAAACAATCTTTAGAAAAAGACATTCTACTTAAGCACACCACATGTGGTCCACATCGAGCAGATTTAACGTTTAAATCATCAGGCTTTGATCTTAAAAGTATATCATCAATGTCTACACAGATTATTATTAGCCTCCTTATGGTGATGAGCCAAGCAAATATGTTTCACGTGAAACATAACCATAACCCGATAATACTGATAGATGATTTATTTTTTGGAATAGATGATAAGAACCTGAACCTTGTGATAAACTTACTTGTGAGATCAGAAGCCCAGTGCTTTATCACCGCACCAGATCTTTACAAGGACAAAATATTAGATATATGCAGTGACAACAAGAAAATTAGCACTTATGAATTTATAGACAAACAACTAGTGGAAAAGAACAATGGCAAATAACAAGTATGATTCATCCAACATTAAGGTATTAAAAGGTCTAGAGGCTGTTCAAAAAAGACCAGGAATGTACATCGGCGACACAGATGATGGAAGCGGTCTACACCAAATGATTTTTGAGGTTCTTGATAATTCTATAGATGAGGCACTAGCTGGCTATTGTGACACAATAGAGGTAACAGTTCATGAAGATCAATCTGTAACAGTAACAGATAATGGCAGAGGAATTCCTGTTGATGAGCATCCAAGCGAAAAAAAGTCAGCAGCAGAGGTAATTTTAACTGTATTACATGCAGGCGGGAAATTTGATGATAACTCTTATAAAGTATCAGGTGGCCTTCATGGGGTCGGTGTCTCGGTAGTAAATGCACTATCAGAATCCCTTGAATTAACGATTTTTAAAAACGGAAAAGTACATACACAAGAGTACAGAGACAGTAAACCAATAGAGCCACTGAAGGTTGAGGGCGACACAAAAATAACCGGCACCAAGATATCGTTTAAGCCTAGCAAGAAGTATTTTACATTGACGAAGTATAACTCTGATCTTTTGAGAAGGAGATTTAAAGAACTAGCATTTTTAAACAGCGGCATAAAAATAAAGTTCAAAGATGAAACTAAATCAATTACTGAAGAATACAAGTATGATGGCGGTATCACTGAGTATATTAAAGAACTTACAAAAAAAAAGACACTTATTCAAGATGAGATAATTTATTTTAAAACTAATTCAAAAAATATATTTCTAGAAATTGCTATGCTATGGAGCACATCATATCAAGAAGAAATATTGTGTTTTACAAATAATATCCCACAGAAAGATGGAGGGACCCACCTATCTGGATTTAAATCATCATTAACAAAAACTGTGAATTCATTAATATCTAAACAATCGTCTAATGCTAAGGACAAGATCGACATTACAGGTGAGGACTCTCGTGAGGGTTTGTCAGCAATAATTTCTGTAAAGATGTCTGATCCAAAATTTTCATCTCAAACAAAAGATAAGTTGGTGTCTTCAGAAGTAAAGGGAATTGTTGAATCATCTCTTAACACTAAACTATCTGAGTTTTTTGAAGAGAATCCAAAAGAAGTTAAATCTATAATAGCAAAGATCTATCAAGCCGCAAAAGCCAGGGAAGAGGCAAGGAAGGCTAAAGAACTCATCAGACGTAAAGATCCTTTGAGTGTTGGAAATCTTCCAGGCAAACTAGCAGACTGCCAAGAGAAAGACCCTACAAAAACTGAGTTATTTATAGTTGAGGGAGACTCTGCTGGAGGATCAGCTAAACAGGCTAGAGATAGAAAGACACAGGCTATATTGCCTCTAAAAGGTAAAATTCTGAATACACAGAGAGCACAAGATCATAAGATTTTATCATCATCAGAAATTACAACTCTCATTACCGCTCTTGGTTGCGGCTTCGGCGATGATCTTAAAATTGAAAATCTTCGTTATGGCAAAATAATAATAATGACAGACGCTGACGTAGATGGCGCGCACATAAGAACTCTTCTATTAACTCTCTTTGAATCTAAAATGAAATCATTAATTGATAATGGTCATATCTATATTGCACAACCACCACTTTACAAAGTCAAGAAAGGGAAATCTCAAAAATATCTTATTGATGATAAAGAGCTGTCTGATTATATCAATACAGATATTACTCAGTCTTTCAAACTTTCAATAGACAGTAAGAATGTTGATCAATCTGAGTTTTATTCTTTATTATCATCATATACTAGCATGTATGATGTTCTAGGTCAGTTTTCATCAAAGAGGGATAAACTTATTTTAGAGAACCTCTCTTTTTATGATGAGGTAACAATCGATATCCTTAAAGATTCTTCTAAGATCAAGAATTGGTGTGCTGGGTTTAATACGTTTCTAAACAATAACACACCAATCAATATCACTTTTGATATTAAACCTTCAAAAGAAACATCAGATGATAAGATCTATTCTGTTCTGATTGATAAAAAAGTTAATGGAGTATCTACAAAACTTGATCCACTAAACAAGCACTTTTTTAGTTCTGATTCTTATAAAGAACTAGTTGCTCTAAAACTTTCCGAATATTCAGGATCATCCTTTAGTTTCATAGACAACTCAGAGAACAATCAGTCCTCCAGCCTATCTTTAAAAGATTGTTTTGAGTTATTAGCCACTACTTGTAAAAAAAGCATTACACTGCAACGCTACAAGGGTCTTGGAGAAATGAACCCTCCACAGCTTGAAGAAACAACTATGAATTGTAAAAGTAGAACACTCCTTAAAGTATTGCCTCTTGAAGATTTAAATCCTGTCGTGGAGGAATTAATGGGCGATGATGTTGAACCACGCAGAGAATTTATCAAGCAAAAATATTCTTCTGTAAAAAATCTAGATATATGATAATTTCAACATGGAATGTTAATTCTATAAAGGTACGTATTCATGCAGTTATTCAGTATCTGTCTGAACATAAGCCAGATGTTCTCGTACTACAGGAAACTAAATCTCTAGACAAAAATTTTCCAAAATCAGAGATACAGGATGCCGGTTATCATTCAACTTTTCTGGGTCAAAAAACCTACAATGGTGTTGCAATTATTTCAAAGAAAATTCCACAACATATAGAATACAATCCTGTCAACACATCAAAAAACGAAGCTAGATCACTTGCGGTGACTATCGATGGCATCACAATAGTTAATCTATATGTTGTTAATGGTCAGAATATAGGTACAGATAAATTTGAACATAAACTATTGTGGTTAAAAAAGCTGCTATCTTATTCAACAAAATTATTAACTAAATCTGATAAGGTTGTTTTACTTGGTGACTTTAACATAGCACCAACTGATAACGATGTTTTTGATATTGAGCTTACTAGAGACCAAATTCTATGTTCTTCCCAAGAAAGAGAAGCGCTTAAAAATCTTTACAACCTAGGTTTTCATGATTGCTTTAATGACTTTGATTTCCCGCCCAAAACTTTTACTTGGTGGGATTATAGAGCGGGTGCTTTTCAGCGTAACATCGGTTATAGAATAGACTTAATCCTGCTAAGCAGTGGACTAAAAAAAGATTGCGTAGACTATGTTATTGACAAGGATACCAGACATAAATCATGGTGTTTAGCTGAGCCTAGAACATCTGATCACGCACCAGTTAGAATCATTTTAAAATAATCCAGTAGCAGTCTTCTCTGCATTTTGGTACTATGAATTATTATTTGGAGATCAACCATGAAATCAATTATGGTAATTAATTCTAAAGGCGGCTCTGGCAAAACCACGATTGCTGTTAATCTCGCCGCTTATTGTGCACAAAAAGGTTTTGAAACAACATTAGTTGACCTTGATCCTCAGGGCTCTAGCACACAATGGCTCAAAGAGAGACCTTTGAACAAAGCAAATATCAAAGGAACTATCAAATTTAATAAACCTGTAAAAAAAAGCAAGAATGCAGTTGTTATCTTTGATGTACCAGCTGCGGTTTATGGCTCACGTCTAGACACGTATATCAAGAAAGCTAATACTATTGTCGTTCCTGTCATGCCATCTCCGATAGACATTAAAGCAGCAAAAGATTTTTTAAATAGTTTAAGAGCAATGGGGCCTGTAATCAGAAATAAAATAAAAGTTGGGTTAGTGGCAAATAGAGCGCGCGCAAGTACTAATATATTCTTAGAACTAGATACATACTTGGTCAAAGAAAAAGGCTTAAAGTATGTTACTGCTTTTAGAGATAACACTAACTACATAAAATCGGCCAGATCAGGGCTTGGTATTTTTGAGATGGGCGAAAGCGCAACTGCTCAAGATAGAGCAGAGTGGAAACCGCTAATCCGTTGGCTTGAACTATAAGCTGTTTTTTATTCCTTCTCTAACATCTTTGTACTCTATACAGTCTGGCATTAACCTATTCATTTTATTAACATTTAATATTCTAGATTCATTTAGGAAGCTCAATCTTTTATAGTCATACAATTTTTGTGCGTCTTGATATGTAATGTATTCAGGAAGCTCTTTACCCAGAATGTCATAAATAATTTCATAATATTCAGTTGTTTTTATAGCTACGCCATCACTGACATTCACTACTTCATTTTTTTGTATGTCTATATCAAGCGACTTAATAACTACTCTAGATAAATCTTCAACATGTATTAAGTTTGTAGTTCTACTGTCAGTATGGTTAATTAGTGGCTCACGCGATAGAATTCTTTTTAGCGGCAGCCTGTCTTTACCATAGATCCCAGGGACTCTAAGAATTATCACTTTCACATTATTTTCTTTACTAAATTTCAACACCTGAGTTTCAGCATCTGCTCGCCTTTTTGCCCTGTCTGTCAGTGGTTTTATTGAATCCTCTTCTGAAACTATTTGACCACCACAATCGCCATATACTCCACTGGTGCTTATATAGATAAATCTAGCTACATTTTTATTGGAAATTAATTTCATAAATTTAGCTATTCTTAGATCATTCTCGGACACAGTATCTGGCGGAGCCATATAAACAATCTTTGAATTTTCCTCAATCTCTAAATCTCTACAGTCTTTATCTAAGTCAAATTGCATAGATACCACGCTCTTAGACCTTTCTTTTTTTGATCTTGCAATTTCAATTATTGAGTAATTATGCCTTATTTTATTCATATTAATAAGAATAGCGTTCCCTAAATAACCACTACCAACAAGGACTAAATTAACTTTCTTCATTATGTTTCTCTATTGCTGTTAAATATGTCTTTGCATCACTGCTGTTACATATGATAATTATTTCTTTAAAAATTTGCTTATTAACATCTCGAATAATTCTTTCATTAGGTATTATTAGTATAAGAGGGCCTAGTTTTTTGTACTTTGATAAACTTAATAATAATACGTCTAAAGCTGACTTACTTGAGACTATGATATAGTTATTGGCTTTATTATCAATACTTGACTGTTTCAGGAAGCCCTCTAAGGGGACTCTCTTATAGACATCTATAACTTTGATTTTAGTGCTAAACTTTTTAATTTCACTTTGTATATAGTCTCTGCCGTCCTCACCTTTAATTACAAGATAACTTTCATCTCCCACTTTTTCATTTTTAATGATTTCCATTAGGCTTTCACTAGAGTAATTTTCTTTTGGATAAATAATCTTATTAGTAAAAAATTTCTTTAATTCAGTCGCTGTGAACTTACCCATACAGTACAATTTTGCAGTTTTGTTATGTAATATATAGCCATGTAAAATGTCTGAATATACCACAGCATTTTTGCTTTGGAATATTATGTTGTCTACATTTCTTATATAATCTTCATAAGCCGACCGATCCAAATTTATTTTTTGTATATCCAGCGCAATATTTTCCTCTACTAAAATATTTTTTAGAAGAGCAATTTTTTTAAGTTCATTTTTTATTGACAAATTGGAAGTTAATATTATTCTCATATTTATTCCTTGAGCAATTTTTTTGCGCCTTGCTTGATGAATGCTTCAGCAAGTAATCTACCTGGCTTATCTTTTGTTGGTATTTCTGACACATATTTGCTTCTAATATTTTTGACCCCATCTCGACTAGATACAAATGCCCTAACATCAATTCTGTTATCTATTACTGCTGCATGAACACCTATTGGTGACATACAGTCACCATCCATATATTTCACAAATTCTCTTTCAATTTCAGCACACTTTTGGACATCATGGTCCGTAAACCTTTTAACAATCCTCTCTATTTTCTTATTGTCTTTTAGGTGTTCAATACAGAGTATCCCTTGCCCAGCAGAAGGGGTGAAACTGTCTACGGGAAGATATTCTTTAATTTCATTCTCAAGTCCCATTCTATGTAAACCTGCTGCTGCTAGTACTATCCCATCTATATTACTCGTCCTCATCTTCTTAAGTCTCGTCTGAATATTACCTCTCAGCTCTACTATACTAAAATTACTTGAAATATTTCTCAGCATGGCTATGCGTCTTGGGCTAGAGGTCCCAATCTTCGAATTAGTAGGCATATCATGGATAGATTTATATTTATCAGATATAAAAACGTCGGCCGGGTTCTCTCTGTTCGAGACGCTGACTATCCTAAACCTTTCTTCCACTATAGCTGGCACATCCTTTAGTGAATGCACTGCAATATCTGACTGGTCCATAATTAGAGACTCTTCAAGCTCTTTAAGAAACAAGCCCTTGCCCCCGTGTTGTTTAAATTTCTTATTTGGAAGAGTATCGCCGGATGAAGTCATAGCAATAATCTCACAATCTATAACAGGCTGTAATAAATTTCTAACTATATTAGCTTGCTTTAATGCAAGAGGACTTTTTCTTGTTGCTATCCTAATAATATTTTTCATATTTATAATTATTTGTTTTTATTTATACTATACTTACTTATAAATAATGTAATTAAAAATCAGTAAATATAATGAAAAATGTGACTTGGTCAAGCAGATTTGATAAAGAAATAGATTCTGAGGTTTTAGATTTCAGTCAAAGCTTAAACATTGATATTGTTTTATATAAAGCAGATATTGAGGTATCAATCGCACACGTTGAAATGCTATCAAGTTGTGGACATATATCCACTACTGATCAAAAAAAAATTATTAATGCATTGAAAAAAGTAAACAAGCTTGCAGAGTCAGGCAAACTAAAGTGGTCAGTAAAATATGAGGATGTACATATGAATATTGAAAACGCTTTAGTTAAATTAATTGGAGATCTTGGGAAAAAAATACATCTTGGTAGATCCAGGAATGATTTGATCACAACAGATTTGCGTATCTATTTAAGAGATTTTATCGATATTTACTTGGATAAAATCAGAGAGACTCAGCTTGTTATAGCCAAAACAGCGCTGAAACATGCTGAGAATTTATTTCCTGGATTTACGCATATGCAAATAGCACAACCAGTTACTTTTGGGCATCACTTGTTAGCTTGGGGAGAAATGCTTCACAGGGACGAGGTAAGGCTAGAGAATACTAGAGAACTTTTAAATATAATGCCACTTGGATCAGCTGCGCTATCTGGCACGTCTCTTAAAACTAACAGAAAGATGGTTGCTAAAAAACTTGGATTTAAATTAGTCACGAATAATTCTATGGATGCAGTGAGCGATAGAGATTATGTTTGTGATTTTGCTTATGTCAATGCCATGATAATGATGCATTTATCTAGAATATGTGAAGAGCTAGTACTGTGGATGAATCCACAGTTTGGGTTGATTGATCTTGATGAGGGTTTCTGTACCGGATCTTCAATTATGCCGCAAAAAAAGAACCCTGATGTGGCAGAGCTTATAAGAGGCAAAACAGGTGGTGTTTACGGCAATCTTATTGGATTGCTAACTCTTATGAAAGGCCTGCCACTTACATACAATAGAGATATGCAAGAAGATAAAAGTCAAATATTGGAGTCTATAGACACCACGCTGAGTTGTTTGTCATTGTTACCCAGAATGATATCGACTATGAAGCTGAATAAAAATAATTCTTTGAATATTGCATCTGGATCGTTTTCGACTGCAACAGATGTCGCAGAGTATTTATCTAAAAAAGGCATGCCGTTCAGGACGTCTCATCATATTGTAGGCGATATGGTTAAATTCTGTGAAAAAAAAGGTACCAAGCTGTCAGAATTATCTTTAGAACAATTAAAAGGTTTCTCAAAATTAATCCAAGCAGATATTTATGATGTCCTTGATCCAATGAACAGTGTGAAATCTAGAACTGGCATCGGTGAGACATCTCCTGCATCCGTAAAGAGAGAATCAAAAGCATGTATAAAACGTTTAAAAAAATATGGTTTTAAGTAATGATTAGATCCTTGGCCCTAATTAGTATTTTATTTTTTAGTAATAGCTGTTATTCTTCACCACCTTCAATAGCAGATTATCAGCAAAAAGAGAATAATGAGCTTCATGACATGTATATTTACGGGCTAGAAAAAGGTTTAGATTGGTCGCAAGAATATATGTATTCAAAATATTCTATTGAGTTCTTCTGCAAGCCAAGAGATCTTGTTTTATCAGCGACTCAACTTCGTATCTTAATTGACAAAGAACTCAACGAGAACTCTTCCTTTTATACAAAGTACAGAGACGCTCCGCTTTTAGGACTAGCATTAAGAAATGCTTATATAGCAAGTTTCCCATGTGATTAACTAATAAATATCAATTTCACTATGGCAGATTCTCTAGATTTGACTATAATGTACTTAACGATATTTACGGAGGAGTAATCATGGCAGACCATCCAACACCAAACGGCGATGATATAATATTGCCTGATGGCACAGTAGTTGGTTCGTGGAACGGAGATGATGTTAAAGATCTACAAGTTGAAGTTCAACGAATAATTGCAGAACAAAAAGCTAGTGGAGCTGATCGTAATAATTTATTAATTCGATTCGGTATTCCACATTTCGATCAGACGCCTGATCATCTCAAGCCTTTTATAGCATACGCTCTATGGGGCGTTGATAAAAAAGGTAATTGTCTAACTCATAGAAGAGCTGACCACTTTGAAACAGTGGAAAAGATCAATGAGAAATATGGAAGCGAAACAGCAATTGCTGCTGCGCAAAGACATAGAGAATAGCATTTTTTTCACACATGGGCTCTGATAAGGAGCCCATGTTAATCACCTAACCACTCAATAATTTTATCGTAAACATCCTTTGTTATTGTATGACCAAAGTCACCTGTATAGCTCTGAATATTATTAGTCTTACCTGTTAAAAATTTATATGTCTTCTTATAGTCCTCAAAGCTTATTGCTTGATCAGAGTATCCGTGAGCTATTAATATCTTTGCATTCACAATATCTAAGTCTTTATAGTGATCAGCGCTTGGCATATATCCTGACAATGCCACACATCCAGCAAAACTTAGATTTGTATTAAACAGCATGCTTAAAGAAAGAGCAGCTCCCTGGGAGAATCCACCAACAATGATTTTTTGATTATCTTTAATTTTAAAATTATTTATAAATTTACTCACAGATTTTTTAGAATCTTCAAGACCTTTAAAATCTTCTATTATAGTTCCACTTTTATCTGTTGATGGGAGCGGGTACCATGATCTTTTTCCCTCTACAACTGGAGCATTAGGCATTATTATGCAAGCATCATCATTTAGGTACATATTAATCATTTTCATCGTCGGCTCAAAAGACCAATTGTTAGAACCGTAACCATGAAACCAAAATATGATCATTGACGCATTGTCAATATCACCAATTATTATTAATTCTTTATTATTTAAATCCATCATGAGCCTAGCGACTATTCAATATTATGACTATAATGTAACATATGCAAAATTTAATTAAACTTTTTGGTTTTTTGTCTATTAAAAGCATCCATGTTACTTTCTTTCTGATTTTTCTTGCTGCTTGTGGTAATAAAGGACCACTCACATTACCTGATATCCAATCACCAGAAACTGGCATGCAGCAATCATCTGAAATAAATACAGAGCAATAAATGACTACTAACTACATAGACAACATTCTTCACTTTGATAAACTTAACTTACTTGATGTAGCAAAAACTCACAAAACTCCTTTTTATATATATTCAGAAAATATTATTGAACGAAATTTTAACTCTTACCATAAAAGTCTCGGTGATAATTCACATATGATATGTTATTCAGTTAAAGCTAACTCAAATCTTTCCATTTTATCTTGCCTTGCAAAGCTGGGGTCAGGTTTTGACATCGTTTCTGCTGGAGAACTATCTAGAATAATATATGCGGGCGGTGATCCTCAAAAAACTGTATTCTCAGGTGTTGGCAAAACTGAAGAAGAGATTGGGTATGCCCTAGACAAAGATATTTTATGTTTTAATATTGAGTCTGAGGACGAACTTAATACTATCAACGATATTGCTGCAAAAAGGAATACCAAGGCCAATATTTCAATTCGTGTGAACCCAGATATAAATGTAGATACTCATCCATACATTACAACAGGAATGAAGGATAACAAGTTTGGAATTGAAGAATCAGAGATAGTATCAACATATGTAAAAGCTTCAAAGCTTCCAGCCGTCAACATAATTGGTATAGATTTCCATATTGGTTCGCAGATACTTGAAACTAAACCATATTTAGATTCGCTAATTAAAATATTTGACATTATTGATCATCTAAGGTCCTTAGGTATAACACTCAGCCATCTTGATATTGGTGGTGGGCTTGGGATACCTTATAAAGATGAATCTACAGTTTCAAAAAAAGATTTTATATCTGAAGTATTAAAAAAAATTAGTGATAAAAATTTAGCATTGATAATTGAGCCAGGTAGATCAATTGTGGGTGACGCTGGATTACTTATTACCAAAGTTATAAATACTAAAAAAACTTCGACAAAAAATTTTGCTATTATGGATGCTGGAATGAGCGATCTCATGAGACCGCCATTGTATGACGCATTTCACTCTATTAAAGAAATAAAAAACGATACTGATCATAAAACAGTATTCGATGTTGTAGGCCCTATATGTGAATCTGCAGATTTTATTGGCAAAGAGCGTAAGCTATGTTTAAAAAGAGGGGATTTTATAGCAATCGAAAACGTTGGGGCATATGGTTTTGTATTGGCATCAAACTATAATACTAGACCTAAAATTGATGAATATATAATATCTAATTCTAAGATTAATAAAATTCGTGACAGAGAAACAATTAACCAAATCCTTGAAAATGAGTTAAAATTTTTATAAGAACTTAAGAGGCCCTATGCAATTCAGTTTTTCAAAAATGAATAGTCAAGGAAATGATTTTGTGATAATTGATAATACATCTCAAAATATAGTGCTGTCAGAATACCTAGTAAGAAAAATATCATCAGATGTTACAACTAGCTGCGACCAGATTCTGTTAATTGATGTAGATAGCCCTATAAATGTACAGTGTAAGATATATAATCAAGATGGGTCAGAAGCCTATCAATGTGGGAATGGGATGAGAGCTATAATGTCATTTCTTAACAAGCACTATGATTACAGAGAAGCAGTAATTTTTGTAAATGATATTCCGTATATGATTGATTATCATAATGACTCAAATATCAGAGTAAATATGGGCCCTCCAGATTTTCTTACAGAGACAACAAAATCAAGTAATATGAAGAATCTAAGGATATCTAATAATAACTTTTATTATACAGTTGATATTGAGGATCCTTCTGAGACTTGGACCTTCTCGTATTCTCCAATTATGTTGGGTAATTTTCATTGTGTCGTCTTTTCTGACAATTGCTATTCACAACAAAAGAAGATTAAAGAAATACTATATAATTTATATAAGGATGCACCAAATATTTCATATATTTTAAATTTAAAAAATTTCCTTGATAAAAAAGATGAGGTCATACAGCTAAGAGTAGATGAGAGAGGATCTGGTTGGACTAAGTCCTGCGGAAGTGGAGCAACAGCAACAGCATCTTTCGTGATCAGATACTCCTATACCAATAAGATTATGATAGAAGAAGTTCTCATAGATCAGGATGGCGGGCGACTTAGGATACAGTGGGAAGATTGTAATGGCAAGCCGAGCCATGACATATATTTATTTGGCCCGACAACTTTTGAGTATGACGGAGTTTGGCATGAGTGAATTTAATAAATCATTAGAGAAGTTTGCTTATTATTTGAAATATGAGAAAAATTATAGTGAGGACACTCTCAAAAATTATATCTCTGACTTAAAAAATTTTATAATATATCTATCAGATATTAATATTTCTATGCTCAGAGATATTACCTTTGAAATTACACAAAGTTATATCAACAACCTAAATAGAAATGGGCTCACACCAACTTCATTAGCAAGAAAAGCTTCATCTATAAGATCTTTTTTCTCTTTTCTATACAAAAAAAAATACATAGTTACAAACCCTGCATCAAAAATTATTGTACCTAAAAAAACGCAGAAGCTCCCTTTCATCTTATCAATTGAACAGATTGATGAGTTATGCCAAATACCAGCTATAAATTTTGCAGCTATTCGAGATAAGGCAATGATTGAGTTAATGTACAGTTCCGGTTTAAGATTGAGTGAAATTACATCTTTAAATATCTCTTCAATTAATATGAGAGATAAAATCATATCTGTGATTGGCAAAGGAAATAAGCAGAGATATTTACCAATAGGCTCAAAAGCGCTAGAGGCACTGTCTAAATGGATTACCGTTAGGACAGCGTCAAAAATATCTGATGATGCATTATTTTTAAATAAATTTGGAAATAGACTTTCTAATAGGTCTGTACAAACACGCCTAAACTATTGGGCTAGCTTTAAAGGGCTTAATTGTAAAATAAGTCCTCATACATTACGTCATTCTTGCGCAACACATTTGCTTGAATCATCAGGTGACCTAAGAGCTGTCCAAGAGTTTTTAGGTCATGAAGATATAAGTACAACCCAAATCTATACAAATGTTGATTTTGAACATTTGAAAAAAATATATTCAAGATCACACCCGAGGGCTATAACTAAACATAATGAATAGTCAGTGAAATTTTTTAAATATAAATATATACTAGTTTAGATGATTAAGCCTACTGAAATAAGATATATAAAAAAAACTAATACACTATCATTAACATTTGAAGATGGTTTAAATGCCGATTTGACTGCTGAGTATTTGAGATGTTTTTCTCCATCAGCCGAGGTAAAAGGACATGGGCCTGGTCAGGAGGTATTACAGAAAGGGAAGGAAAATGTAGCTGTAGACAGTATTGAGCCTATAGGTAACTATGCCGTAAAACTCATATTCGATGACGGACATAACACTGGACTATACTCATGGGAATACCTATATGATTTATCAAAAAATTATCAAAATTATTGGCATGATTATTTAGAAAAGCTAGCTAATGATGGTTATGTTAGGAGCAAACCATGAGCAAATTAAAAAGCATAAGCACAAAAAATGCTCCATCTGCAATAGGCGCTTACTCGCAAGCAGTTCAAGCAGGCAACTTTATATTTATTTCAGGTCAGATCCCATTAGACCCATCCACAATGGAAGTAGTTTCAGATTTATTTGAAAAGCAAGTAACACAGGTACTAATTAACCTAGAAGCGGTTGCTAAAGAAGCAGGCTTCACTTTAAGTGATATTGTTAAGATAACTGTATATTTACAGAACCTTGAGGATTTCCAATCAGTTAATCTCGCAATGTCTGAGATATTTTCTATGCCATATCCAGCGAGAGCGGCCGTAGAAGTCAGCAGATTACCAAAAGATGTTTTAGTTGAAATGGATGCGATCATATATATTGGTGACTAATACATATGGTTACTAAGTCCAATCTAGAAGATAATAATCTTGAGGGATTGCCTTCCGTTGGTCCTGCTACAAAATCAAAATTAAACTCTATTGGTATAAAACGTGTTAGTGATTTAATATTATTTTTACCTTCATTTTTAATTGATAAAACCTCGTTAACTAAAGTTAGTGATATTGAACATTCCTCATCATGTTTGTTTATTGGCATTATAGAAAAAGTTTTTAAGTCTAAGGGAACTAGACAGAATCTCATATTGTCCATCAAAGTAGAACACATTTACATTCAGATACGTTTCTTACATAAAATAATGATCTATTCAAATTTAAAGCCAGGTTTAAAGATTAGATTCTCAGGCATTGCAAGAGTTAAAGGAAAAGTAGTGGAAATGATACATCCCGAGGTAGAAATTCTATCAGAAAATAAAAATATCGAAAATGTTGTTCCCTATTACAAGACTAAGAAAATGATTTCCCAAAACAAACTAAGAAAACTTATAAAATATGTTTATGATTATATTGTGAAAAAAAATAACAAGGACGTGCTGAGTGACAATCTTTTATCAAGACTCAAGTTACCAAATTATATAGATGCTTTAAAGTATTGTCATTTTCCTAGTTCAGAAAATTTTGATAACTCTAATGATTTATTTGAATTAGGCAGACATAGGTTTGTTATTGAAGAGCTAATTGCATACAAGTTGATACTAAATGATGCAAAAAATTTATATCAGCTTAATAAAAGCCCACACTTTTCATTTGATAATCATAAATTAGATAATTTCATTTCTAACTTGTCTTTTGAGCTGACGACATCACAGAATAAGGCACTTAGTGATATTAAACATAACTTCACTCTCGCATACCCTACAAAAAGATTAATTCAAGGAGATGTCGGTTCAGGTAAAACGATAGTAGCTGCAATTGCCTCTCTCTATGCGGTAATGTCTAAACTACAGGTAGCTATCCTTGTTCCAACTGAGATTCTCGCAGATCAACATACTGATAATTTTAGAAAAATGTTTTCTGGTTTCTCTGTAAATATTGCATGTCTCAAAAGCAAGCTTAAGGGTAAGGAAAAAAATGCGATTTTAGACTCTGTTTTTGATGGCTCAGTAGATATACTGATCGGAACTCATGCACTAATCCAGAAAAATGTTATTTTTAAGAATCTCGGCTTAATCATCATAGACGAGCAACACAAATTTGGTATTAATCAAAGGATAAAAATATCTTCTAATAATACTAAAAAAACATTCCCTCATGAAATTTATTTGTCTGCTACTCCTATTCCTAGATCCTTGTCTCTCGTATTGTATGAAGGATTAGACTATACAATCATTGATCAATTACCCAAAGGAAGAAAAACTATTATTACCAAATTGGTAGATTCAGAGGATAAAGATATGCTTTATAATGATATCTTAAGAATCTTGGAACTTAATGAACAGGTTTACTGGGTCTGTTCCTGTATAGATTTTACTGAGACTCTTGAGACAGAATATTTAACTAGTATGTATGAAAAATTATCTAGTAGATTTACAAATTGTCGCATAGAAGTTTTACATGGACGAAATGATACAGAAGAGAATAGCAAAAACATGAGACTTTTCATTGATGGCAAGATTGATATTTTACTTTGCACAACCATGATAGAAGTCGGCGTGGATGTTAAAAATGCAACCTGTATTGTAATTGAGGATTCTAATAGGTTTGGCTTGTCTCAGCTCCATCAACTAAGAGGTCGAGTCGGTAGGAGTGATAAACAAAGTTATTGTTATCTAATCTATAAGAACAAAATTAGTAATGATGCAATGAGTAGATTGTCTGCATTGGAGAAATATAATAATGGTTTTAATATTGCTGAGGAGGATCTTAAGCTCAGGGGAGAAGGTGATTATCTAGGAATAAAACAATCTGGATCAAATCATAACTTCAAGTTAGCAAATCCAAATGACACAATTTTAAATTATGATATAGTTAAGGACGCAATGAGTAGCATTGATAAGATAAATACTGAAGAAAAAAATAAGTTAATTAGGCGTTGGGGCAAAGCTCGTGCAGAAACTATCGAGTTATGAGTTATAGATATTTAAAAAATTGGAAAAACGAAAGAACATTAGTTTCTTTAAATATCAAGATAAGATTAAGCATTATAGATAATAAACCATTAACTAACAGATTAACTTCCAAGAACGGGCACAATTTTACAGTAAATGTCATAGATCAAGCTTCAACATATGTTAACTCGCTTACTAAAATCTCTGATATAAGGTGTCCAGGTATTGGAACATATAGAAGTGTAATACTGTCTACAAATCACTACCCTGATATACAAGCACATAGCTTCATGCTTAATAAGTACATATCGGGCAAGGAAAGATTTTTGAAGATACTCGGTTCACGGTCATTAGGAACTTACATATTGAGGCCTGAACGCTTTAAAAAGAAAGAAATCTTTTATAAAATCTATCAGAAATCAATACATCGAATAACTATTTATAAAAATAAGAAAAAGATATTTTATGTGAATGAGGTATTTCCTGAAGGTTTTTATCTAAAGAAGATAAATATACTAGATGCTAGAAGCTAATTCAGCAAATGAGCTTATATTTTTCGTTTTAATATTATTACAGTTGTTATCTTCACCATTAATATATATAAAATTATTCATTCCAGCATGATAGGCTGATTTAATATTATCAAATGTATCCTCTATTAATACTGTGTCCTCATATATGATATCTAATTTATTTCGAAGCAAGTGCCAGAACTGTATATCTTCTTTTATATAGCCTAATTCATGAGAACAAATTAGTTCGTCAAAATGTCCAGATAGATCAAATTTAGAAAGTTTTACACTTAGGGTTTGTCGGTGTGCATTTGTGACCAAAAAGAGCTTTTTGTTGAGATTTCTAAGCTTTTCTAATATTTCAACAGAACCCGGATATATTGTTATACGAGACATATTTTCAGGTTTTTTCTTTTCTCCAATGATATCTATATCTAATATGTTTGACCAATAATTAACATCATACCATTCTTTAGATCCTTTCTTATAATTAAATAATGCATGAGTGAAACTTATTCCATCTTTATAGCTTATGTTATTCTTTTTAGCATATACTCTTGGGATATAATCTTGCCAGAAGTAATTATCATATTTTGTGTCTAGTAACACGCCATCCAAGTCAATTAAGTAATATTTACATTCTCTAATTTTCATATTCTATGCTATTATTTTTTAAACAATATATTTATCTTACAATGCCTATCATTAAAAAGAAAACACTCATTTCTTCTACAAAATTATTTGAAATTTCTAAGCTTGATATTGAGTTTACAAAAAATATTACCATGGAATATGAGGTAATTAGTGGGACCGGTAGCGGAGCTGTGATGATAATACCAGTCTCAGAACACTCTATGTTTTTTATTATGGAATATTCAGCAGCTATTGATAAATATGCATTAACTTTCCCAAAAGGAAAAATCGATGAAGGTGAATCTATATTGGACGCAGCTAATAGAGAACTTCAAGAGGAGATTGGGTTTAAATCTTCCTCGCTATCACATATACATACTGTTGATTTAGCACCAGGCTATATAAACCATCAGACACATATAGTTTTAGCCAAGAGCTTATCTCCTTCACGTTTAGTTGGCGATGAGCCAGAAGAATTAGAGGTATTAGAAATTCCTATAGATAATATAGATGCGTCGTTAAAAAAGTATAAATATATCGATTCAAGAGTATTGGCATCTTTATATATTTATAGTAATTTAATGTCATGATCAAATATGACCATTTTATGGAAATACTTCCATCTATACAAAACATATGCAAAGAGGCAGGTAGTCTTCAAAAGAAATACCATAAGACTAACATCCATGTTTCCACAAAATCCAACAGGACACCTGTTACCAAGATCGACTTAGACTCCAATAATATAATTCTAAAATCACTCAGTGAGCTTACACCGGACATCCCAATTATCTCTGAAGAAGAATATGATAATAAAAAGAAATATGATGTCTTTTGGATTGTTGATCCTTTAGATGGCACGCGAGATTATCTGGATAATGGAAATAATTTTTGCATATGTATTTCTCTGATAGATAAAAAATTCCCAATTTTAGGGGTTATTTATTCACCAATAACTGAGTACTTTTATTATGCTTATAAAAATTATGGAGCTTATCTTATGAAAGGAAATAGTGATGCAGTAAAAATAATGACGAAGAAGATGTCACTGTCAGATAGTAATAATGTTTATACTAGTAAATCTATAAACAAGAACATTCTTAAAGAAATATCTGATAATGTTCATAATGCATTATTTATTCCATTAGCTAGTGCGCTTAAATTTGGTGCGATAGCATCTGGACAGGGTTGTTTTTATCCTAGGCTTGGCCCAACTCATGAATGGGATACTGCTGCAGGACAATGTCTTATAGAAGAAGCTGGTGGCGCAGTCGTAGATAAATTTATGAATAGACTAGAGTATAATAAAAATGTAAACTTTTTAAATGAAGAATTTTTCGTAATAGGAGACACTACTTATAACTGGAAAAAAATAATTGATAACATTATTTATGCGAGGAAACTGAGGATTTAAACGCTTTCTTGTTTAATTTTTTGAGTAACTTATATTTGCCAAATCTACCCTTATTCCATGTTAGGTGAGCCTTCTCATAACTTTTAAGTTGTTTTTTTTCTGGAATGTCTTTCATTAGTTTTAACTTTTTTTTATGTTATCATAAAACTCATTAGAAGAACTATGTTTAAAGCTTTATTTGAAAATATATC
>MDTB01241266.1_pt1 | contig 21916 bp, 27 predicted proteins | sample 811161 | NCBI WGS metagenome assembly MDTB01 (sample SAMN05326650, study PRJNA326480) | marine metagenome | isolation source: seawater | place: Mediterranean Sea | collected 2009 | reverse complement strand
GATATTAAGAATATCGGGCTAATAGGAGGTAAACTCCTATGGCGAGTAAAATTTATACAGTTACCGTTGCAACCGGTAGTTCATACGGCGGTGGTACAGGTAATGTATATTATTTAGACGGCGTTCGAAATGCGACTGGACCAGGTACAGTAGATTGGGTTGCAGGTGCAACAATTCGTTTTGATCAAAGTGATGGAACTAATGATAATCATCCATTAGTTTTTTCTACTAACACAAGTACGTCCGGAATAATTTCTGCGAACGTAACTTATTATCTTGACGGATCTAGCAATCAAGCAAACTACACTAACACAACTACATTTAATAATGGGACTACGCGGTACATTGAAATAACTCCGCAGAGTCAAACAGATTTTTATTATCTATGCTATATACATGGTATCGGTATGGGTGGTGTCATGAACATGACTCAAGATACTTGGAGTGCATTAGCATGGAATAATGGTCAATGGGGCGATCAAGACAACATAACTTTACAACTTTCTGGTTTTCCTTTACCAATGGAACTTGGAGATGAGTCTTCAACTCCTAGCTCAGGTTGGAGCTCTGCTTCATGGGGTGATAACTCTTGGGGTAGCACAAATAATTTCTTACAGCCAACAGGTTTTGCTTTAAGTGCTAATCTTGGAACTTTAGATGCAGTCTTTCCTAGTTCTGGATGGGGCGGTGAATCCTGGAGTGAAGGAACATGGGGTAATGTTGGAACCGGAGATCAGATTGTAACTGGATTTGGTTTAGGAGTTGCTCTTGGAAATGTAGGACAAACATCAAGCACAGGTTGGGGAAGATCAACTTGGGGTTCTCAAGTATGGAATGGTTTTGCAGATGTAATTCTTACTGGTCAAGTAATGACCGCAACTGTTGGTGATGAATTAATTAATACTGATATTAACTCTGGTTGGGGTGGTTCTCCATGGGGACACACTGGTTGGGGTGCATACGGAAACGCATTTATAAGTGGAAATGCTATTTCAGCGACGCTTGCTAGCGTAACAATCGATAACGAAATTAATACTGGTTGGGGATCTGACGGATGGGGTGTTGAAGGATGGGGAGCATCTATTCAAGTAGTTTCTGTTTCAGGTCAAACTATGACAGCCGCAGAAGGTTCTAGCGGAATAGAATTTGATGGAGATTCAAATGTAACAGCTGTTGGTAGATCAATGACAGTAAGTGCTCCTGCAACAGTAGAAGCATTTGCAGCGTTTGTAGCAGAACCAAGTGGTTTCCCTCTTGGAATAAGTTTAACATTTGATGTTGCTAACGTCCCTGTATCTGGATTTGCAATGACTGCAAATTTAGGAACGGCTATAGGAGATAATATTACATTTGCAGAGGTAAATGCATTTAGTGCAGGTTATTGGGGTTACAGATCAACTTGGGGCTTTAGCGCATGGGGTAATGGACAAACAAATACTCTTGTAATGAGTATGTTAGAAAATTTCTCTGGTACCGACGCTGCACCAGATGCTTCGCCTACAGGTCAAGCTATGGCATTGGCTTTAGCAGCAGGTAATACTTTTGATATTAGAGGTGATGCAAATATAGCTCCATTAGCATCTATGAATTGGGGTCAAGCAACGTGGGGTGAATCTACGTGGGGTGATGGTTTATATAGACCAGATACTGATGATATTTTCCCACTTACATTAGCTCTAGGAACGGCTACTTTAGATGCCAATACTATTATTGATGTAACCGGGGTAACTTTACAAACTGTACAATTAGGATCAGTTACAGTCACTGGAACAGCTAGTACAATTCTATCTGGAAATAGCTTGACAATGGGACAAGGTACAGGTACAAATGTACTGATTTGGAATGCAGTCGATACAGGTTCAGCACCAACGACACCTCCAGGATGGCAGGAAGTTCCTACAAATGCTGCTTAAAATTAGTGTTTGACACTTATTAAAATAATTTATAATATACAAGAATTGGAGATAAAAAATGGCGAACTCTACATCGGCAAGTTTAAAACTTACAGTCCAAGCAACTGGGGAAAACTCAGGAACTTGGGGACAAATAACTAATACAAACTTATTAATTTTAGAACAAGCAATTGGTGGTTATGAAGCAGTTGGTATTACATCAGGTGCAACTTTAACTTTTTCTAATGGTGCAATATCAAATGGAAAAAACCAAGTATTAAAATTAACAGGTACAATCGGAGGAGCAGTTAACGTAACTATCCCTGATTCAATTGAAAAAACTTTTATAGTTGATAACGCAACTACTGGTGCTTACACAGTAACTTTCAAAACTACTTCAGGAACTGGAGTAACTTGGGCGGCAGCTGACAAAGGCACTAAAATGATTTATTCAGATGGAACTAACGTTGTTGATACAGCGTTTACAGATTTATCATCTGATTTTTCACCACAACTTTCAGCAGACCTAGATGCAAATGGTAAGAATATTACTATCGATACTTCAACAGGTATCATTGATGAAAATGGTAACCAACAAATTACTTTTTCAACAACTGGATCAGCGGTTAATGAATTTACAGTAGCTAACGCAGCTACAACTAACCCACCAGCATTATCTGTAACGGGTGGTGACACTAACATTGACATGAACCTTACACCAAAAGGAGTTGGTAGAGTAACTTTTAATGGTCAAGGTAAAATTCAAAGTGTTGCTGAAAAAGTTACAACTGAAGCAACAGCTGCGACTGGTACATTAAACTATGATGTATTAACTCAAGCAGTATGGAATTTAACAACTGATGCGGCAGCTAACTGGACTCTAAATATTAGAGGAAGTGGTTCTGCATCTTTAGATTCAATTATGGATACAGGTGAATCAATAACGGTTGCTCACATTGTAAAACAAGGTGGTACACCTTATTACAATAGTGCAGTTACTATTGATGGTTCGTCAATAACTCCAGAATGGCAAGGTGGAACAGCTCCATCTGCTGGAAATGCAAACTCTTTAGACGTTTATTCATATACTATAATAAAAACTGGATCAGCTACGTTCACAGCGTTAGCTTCTCTAACACAGTTTGCGTAATAAAATAGGAGGAGAAAGATTATGCCACTACTAGGAAGTTTTGGAGCCGCAGGCTCAAAAGGATTTGGATTAACATCAGGAAGTGTTGAACCTCTTGATGTAGATTATTTAATTGTTGCCGGAGGAGGAGCAGCTGGCCCAGGAGGCGGGGGCGGCGGAGGAATGCGTACATCTTTTCCTGGAGGAACTAAAATTACATTAGAACAAGCAGTTAACACAGTTACAGTCGGCGTTGGCGTTGCAGCCAGTGGATCGGGTGGAGCTGGAGGAAACTCATCAGTTGGTGATATTACATCTGCTGGTGGTGGTAAAAGTGAAGGAGCATATCCTTACCCATGCACAACTAGAGAACTTGCACGAGATGGTGGAGCCGGCGGTTCAGGAGGAACTTGCGGTCAGAACCAACCTAATGGTGTAGGTAATGGAAATACACCACCTGTATCACCACCTCAAGGTGCTAACGGTGGAACAAAAACTTATATCCCCGGAGGGGGAGGTGGCGGAGGCGGAGCATCGGGCTCAACAGGCTCAAATGGTCAAGCTCTTCCACAACCTTCAAACCCACCATTCAATGGATTAGGTAATGGAGGTCCTGGTGGAGCCGGAACTTCTAATTCAATTACAGGCTCCGGTGTAACCTATGCTGGAGGCGGCGGAGGTTTTGCTTATTGGCCAGGTTATTCAGGAGGATCTGGGGGATCAGGCGGAGGCGGAAACGCATCTAACCACCCTTCTCAAGGACAAATCGCACAAGCTGGAACTGATGGACTCGGTGGCGGCGGAGGCGGATCCGGCGGACAAAAAGGTGGAAGCGGAAGAGTTGTTTTAAGATATCCAACGGCGTGTGCTTGTAGAGTAACAGTTGCACCTGGATGCAACACTACGGCTACAACAGGAAGCTGTACATACGCTACATTTAACGTAACGGGAACATTAAGTTTAGGTTAATATGGCTAAAAAATATGCACAAATAAATCCAGCCAACTTAGTTACTAACATCATAGGGGTAAGTGCTGACCAAAGTGATCCGGTAGCATGGTGTCAAGCTCGTTGTAATACTACAGATAATTTTGTAGAAGTAAATGCTGCTTCAACTCATGCAGCTGCTGTGGATACTGGTTGGAGCTATTCAAATTCAATGTTTACTGATGTAAAACCATATGCTTCATTTGTTGCTAATGTAAGTGAAAATGTAACTATGTGGGATGCACCGGTAACTCCACCATTGACAATCAATAACGATATGCCGGACCCATACGATCCACCACCTAATACTATTATGGCTTTAAACCTTTTTCAATGGGATGAAGACAATGTTAGATGGTTAAATGGCTTAGGTCAATATTGGGATGCAGTTAACCTTACTTGGGTAGATATTTAATCTTTACAACCATAATCAATAGTTTATATACGTCTTATAAAGAATTAAGATGTTACTTGAAAATTATTACTACTGGCATGTAAATTCATTGCCCGTCACTTATATAGATGACATATTTAAACTGGCTAAAGAAGAAAAATATGTGGAAGCAATTATTGGTCAAAGACAAATAAAAAATTACAAACTTAAAACTCAAAAAAAAGAAAAAAGAGATACTACTGTAAAATGGCTTTCAGAACAGTGGGTTTACGAAGGTATCAATGGAATTGTTCAAGCAGCAAATGAAAAAGCTGGTTGGAACTATGATTGGGATTATAGCGAAGCCGTGCAATTTACTAAATATACCAAAGGTAAATATTATGGATGGCACTGTGATAGTATTCAAAATCCTCCTGTATATCATAAACCAGGGCACCCTGCTCATGGTAAAATGAGAAAGATGTCCTCTATTGTTTCATTGAATGATGCTTCAGAATATGAAGGAGGACAGTTAGAATTTGATTTTAGAAACAAAGACCCTGATAGAAATAAAGGATCTGCAAGTCATATAACAGAATGTAAGGAGTTGCAAAAAAAAGGAACTGTGATAACATTTCCGTCATATGTTTGGCACAGAGTAAAGCCAGTTACGAAAGGAGTAAGATACTCACTTGTATTTTGGCATTTGGGTTATCCATTTAAATAAAGGAGAAAAATGAAAGTACATAAATTATTTGAAACAGCTATATATATTGTTGAAGAACCAAATTTTTTATATTTAAATAAAGCTTTAGAAAAATATATTAAACAAGCTAAACAATTAAGTAAGCCAAATATTAAGCAAAGAGAAAAATTATATAAAAAGAAAATTGGAGATTTTGGTTTAAGTCATCCATCAGTCTCTTTAGTAGAAGAACCAAAGATGGTTGACTTTGGTAACTTCGTAGGTCAGACATCTTATAACATATTAGAATCTCAAGGTTATGATGTGTCAAAACACAGAGTAGATTTTAACGAATTATGGGTACAAGAGTTTGGTAAAAATGGTGGTGGACATCAAAGAGTTCATATTCATCATGCTCACATATCTGGTTTTTACTTTTTAAAATGTAGTGAAAGAACATCTTATCCATTGTTTCATGACCCAAGACCTGGAGCTATGATGACCAAGCTACCTTTTAAAAATCCGGAAACAACATCCATGTCACAAGCACATATAACTCCTAAACCAGGTCAGTTTATGTTTTTTAATTCTTACCTACCTCATGAATTTATAGTAGATCCTGGAGTAGAACCTTTTAGGTTTATTCATTTTAATTTAATTGCATTACCAGAAAAATATTTTAAAGATGAGCTTTCAAAAAAATAAATACTGTGTTGTTAAAAATATAATACCACCTCTACTTGCTGAATTTTGTTCAAAATATCTGCAAATGAAAAAAGCTAATTATAAACTTTTAAAAGATACAAAATATATATCACCTTTTAATAACGATCATGGCTATTATATAGATCCACAAGTTCCTAACACATACGCTATATTTGGAGATCAAGCGATGGAAACTTTGTTTCACTACATAAAACCTGCGTTAGAAAAAATTACTAAATTAAAATTAATTGAAACTTATGCTTACGCAAGAGTGTATAAAAAAGGAGACATTTTAAAAAAACACACAGACAGATCTGCATGTGAAGTTACTACTACATTAAACCTAGGAGGAGATCTTTGGCCTATTTATGTAAACGATAAAAAATTTGTGTTAAAACCTGGAGATATATTAGCTTACAAAGGTTGTGAACTTAAACATTGGAGAGAACCTTTTGAAGGCAACATGTGTGTTCAAGTGTTTCATCATTTTAATAACAAAACAAATAGTAAGGTTGCAATTAATCAATATGATTCTAGACCTATGTTAGGGTTACCCGCATACTTTAAATCTAGAAAAAAAGATGATTGATGTAATAAAATATAATTTAAAAAAGGATTTTAAAACAAAGAAAGATAAAATGGTTGATCATTGTTTAAACTATAAAGACAGAATTTTTGAAGGTATGGGTTATAATTATGAGATTGATCTTAATAATGATTTTGTAAATCTATATCAATTGTTTCTTAAAAAATGTAAAGATACTTTTAAAAAGATTAGTTTTATAGATCCTACACCTAGATGTTTGTGTTGCTTAATAGATAAAGATACATATGAAAATAGTTGGCACGATCATTCAGATACTTGCACAGTCAATGGGGTTTTTTATTTAAAGCTAGCAGATACAGAAAGAGGTATTGCTTTTAATTTAAATGAAAGAAACAAAATAATACCTGATGAATTTGATTTGTTAATAATGAAAAATAGTTTGAAACACAAACCACTTTTACCTAAAAGAAAAAACGATTGTAGAATATCAATAAACATGTCAGTCTTTTGTAAAGAAAATGCGGACAGTATATTTGAAGAAAGTAATAGAATATGAAATTAGAAGACTATGTATTTTTAATGCCTAATTTTTTAGATAAAGATTTTTGTAAACAAACTGTAAAACAATTACAAAAAGTAAAATGGCAAGAACATCTTTTTTATAATAATGTAGAATCAAAGTATGAAAACAAATCAGGTCACCAAGAATTAGATATTAGTTTTGATGAAATACCTAATAAAAAAATAATAATGAAAAAATTATATACAGCCATACTTCAATACATACAGGATATAAAATCACAAGTATTTACCGAATGGTCAGGTTATACAAACATAAGATTTAATAAGTATGATAAAAATAAAAAGATGGCTATTCATTGTGATCACATTCACAGTATCTTTGATGGGACCATAAAAGGTGTGCCTATATTAAGTATAATTGGAATGTTAAATGATAATTTTACAGGGGGAGAATTTTTTATAAACGAAACAAATATTAAATTAAAAGAAGGAGATCTTCTTATGTTTCCATCTTCTTTTATTTATCCTCATCAAGTTAAACCACTAACAAAGGGCATGAGATATTCTTATGTGAGCTGGGTGTATTAATGATACTTAAACCTGTAGTCGTAGATAACTGGTATAATAAAAGTGAATTTAAAAGAGTATGTAAAGAATTAGATTTTTATACTGATCGAAATAAATTAATAACACAACATGGAAATGTTGCGGTGAAAGAAGGAGTAGATCAAGCAGATTGTTATAGAATAAGTATAGAAAGACATTTTACTCAAGAAGGTAGAAAAATGTCTGATATTCTTACTTTGATGGAAAAATTTAGAGCCAAAGAATTTCATGAACATATCTATAATACATGTAAAATATATAGAGGTTTTGAACACACTACAGAAGATAGTACACTTATAGCTTATTATGAAGACACTCAGTATTATAAACCTCACACTGACCTTGCAAAATATTCTGTTTTAATTTGGATATTTAAAGAGCCTAAAAAATTTACAGGAGGAGATTTAATTTTACCTGATTTAGATGTAAAGATAGAATGTAAAAATAATAGAATGGTGTTGTTTCCTGGCATGTGTGTCCATGAAGTAACCGAAATAAAAATGAAAAAAACTAAAAATAAATTAGGAGATGGACGATGGTGTATTGTTCATTTTTTTGAAAAATGATTAAAGTATTTAAAAATTTTATACCCGAAAGTCTTGCATCAGAAATTACTGTATTTGTTCAAGCTCGTGCTAAAGATAATGTGTGGAGCGTAAGTAATCTAACATACAGTCCACAATTAGTTGAAGCGAGCACCCCTATTTTTTCTATGTCGCTTCATGAAGATATAGTTAAAAAAATTACTAAACTTTATACAAAACAATTTAAAGAATTTAAAAATAAAACTTTTAATATGGACTATAAAATATATTCACCCAACTCTTATATAACTTGGCACGGAGATGATGAATATATAGCTGGTTCAACTATATATCTAAACAGAGAATATCACGAAAACGATGGAGGTATATTCTTGTACAAAGATGAAAAAAATGATATAAGAGGATTAGAACCTACATATAGATCGATGGTTTTAAACTATAAAGATAAAAATCAACATTGTGTTACAGCCATCTCACCTAGACCTAGGTTCTTAAGAGAAACAATACAAATTTTTATAAAGAGGTAATATGGAAGGAAAAGTACAACAATTAGAGGATGCAGTAGACACATTAACAAAAAAATTAGAAACTAGTGAGTCTGTAAAACATGGAGAGATTGGTATGAACCAAGCTCTTAAAACTACAATTGAAAAACAAAGAATTTATATAAAAGAACTTACTAGATTAAACGACAAATACATAGACGAAATTGCAAAAGCAAAAGCAGATCTTATGTTTTTTATAGAAAGAAAATAACATGTATGAAAATAGTAAAAAATTGGTTAGAAAAAGATTTAGCTTTTAGAGTTAGAAATTTTTTATTAGACCAACAATATAAATATACTGAAAGCTCATTACCTGGAACAGGACCTAGTTTTTTTTCTTCTCATTTTGATATTAATCAAAACAAAGACATTATAAGTTTGTTTCCTCTTCTGGTTAGTCAGTTTGAGTACGATATAGAAATTATAAAAGTTTACGCTAATCTTCAGTTCTACGGTATGAATGGCGACTGGCATACTGATGATGGTGATATAACTTGTTTATGGATGGCAACTAAATCTTTACCAAAAGGATCAGGTGAATTTAAAACAAAGAAACAGAGCGTTAAGTTTGATTTTAATAAACTAGTAATGTTTGATGCTAAAAAACTACACAAAGGAATGGCACCAAAACAATTAAATACGCCTAGAATTACACTAGCTTTTAAAACAAAAAGATATGACTAAGTATTTAAAAAATTTTGTAGACTCTAATCATTGCAATCAAATTTATTGTTATTTAAAAGAGCATACAAGTAAAACTTACAATGTAGATAATACACGTCCCTGGTTTGAAAATAATAATTTATTTTATAGTCGAATAGATAATCCACACATAAAAGATTTAGTTAGAAAATATATTATTAAATTAAGCACAGCTATTAGTTTACATTACAAAGAAATTATTTATCCTCACTATACAGATCTAGTGATATGGCACAGAGGTAAATACATGGAAGCTCATAGAGATGATGGCCATGGGTCTGATGACGAAGTAAAAAAAATATTAAAACCCAGATATGTAAGTAGTCTTATTTATTTAAATGATGACTTTACAGGTGGTCAAACATTTGTGGGTAAGAAAAAATTTACACCTAAACAAGGTGCAGCTTTAATATTTAAAAGCAATCTTTTACATGGCGTAACTCAAGTTAAAGAAGGTGTAAGAGGAACTGTTGCGAGTTGGTTTACTAAAGACTTTGATTCTTTTAATATTTAAATTTCATATTTCTGTTGCCAGATAACTTCGAACCAACCTGTAACAATTGTCTTCTCATGTTTTTTGGTAATTACTCCTTTGTGAGTATGAGTAAATCCAGCTGGCCATATTAATGTTAATCCTTTTTTACAAGGCACTCTTAATTTTTGATATTTAAAATCAGTCCCTGCATTGGGCACATCATATAGATATGTCATGAAAACAAGATTTCTTTTTATAATCTGAGGATAACCTGCATTTTCAAAATGCCATTCTTTAAATCCTCCGCCTTTAGGATAGTGTTGAATTAAGTAAGGTTGCGCTACATTAAAGTTTACATATTGTTGAACCGCTATGTATCTTTTTTGATATGCTTCTACACAGTTTTGTAAATGTTTTCTATACTTGTTAAATGGAGGAAACACATCATGAGGCCAAAGCATAATATCTGTTGATTCTTTTATTTCTGGTTTAACTTCAAAATGAGCAACAGTGCCGGTGTATTGTTTATCTTTATTTTTATTAAAATATTCCATAATTTCATCGCACAATTTATCTGGTGCCATATACCCAGCGACAAAACTTTCTAATGGTAATTTGTATTCTTTCATGTTATATTTTTATATAAAGGATTATATGCGTTTTGTCGAGAAATTAAAAGAGGTAAAATATGCCACCCCTAATCAAAAGAAAAAAGAGCTATGGGACGTAGAGGGTATATTACATAATCAAAAATTTAAGTTTGATTTGCGACCTTTAAAAAACAATGCTAAGGGTGGATCCTTTAGAACTAAATCAGATAAAATAGTTTTTAATATGAAAGATCAATTTATAATAGTAGATACAGAAGAGCTTCATCAATATCTTAAAGATAAGAAATCAAAGATGGCAACTGTAGAAGACTTAGTATCTAATTTAGAATGGAATATAATTTTAGTTTAACATGGACCCTGTAATACATCCTATTTTTCCTACAGCTGTATATCATGCTAATATACCTAACATCCGTAGTCCTAATCCAAAAGACTTTAAAAAAGATGTGCTAGGAGGAGTAAACTCAGGTAATGAATTTACAACTAATTACCATGTATTAGATTCCAAACAATACAAGCCTTTGAAAAAACACATTCAAACTCACATAGATAATTATGTAAAAGACATAGTTAACCCTGCTACACAATTTAATGTAGACATAACTTTATCCCATATAAATTGGATACCTAAAGGAGGCTTTCATCATATACATGACCATCCTAATTCTTTTTTATCTGGTGTATTTTATTTTGATGTAGACACAGATGATGGTTTAAATTTTCATAAAAGAGAACATAATTTTTTTAGGATATATCCTCATCAATGGAATTACTATAATAGCCATCAATGGACTGTAAAAGTAAACCGAGGAGACCTTTTAATATTTCCTTCTTCTTTATTGCATTCTGTTTCTAACGTAAAAATGCAGAAAAAGAGATGTACCCTGGCTTTTAATACAATGATTAAAGGTAGTATAGGTGGGGATGATTTAACAGAATTGACACTGAGATAGATTAAAATATACTACCAAAAATATAAAAACTCTATATAATACGGGAGTTATGCTACAGAAACTTAATTTTAAATCCGGATTTAATAAACAAGCCACAGAATCAGGAGCTGAAGGGCAATGGGTTGATGGCGATTTTGTTAGATTTAGATATGGACTTCCTGAAAAAGTAGGGGGTTGGCAACAATTAACAGCAGCCCAAGAAACCTTACCAGGAGCAGCTAGAAGACAACATGCATTTACCAGTTTTGGAGGTGAAAAATATGTAGCCATTGGAACATCTCAAGGTTTATTTTTATACTACGACGAAGCCCTGTATGACATCACTCCATTAGATGCTCAGCTTTCTGGATCGGCTACCTTTGATACAGTCAATGGATCAGCTGAAGTAACTGTTAATTTTAGTGGTCATGGATTAGAAGCAGGAAGATATATTACTTTTGATACCATGAGTGTGACGCCAGGTGGTTTTAGCTCGTCGTCTACTTTTACCGATGGGGCTTTTGAAATAAGAGATGTAACTAATAATACTTTTAAAATTACAACACCTATAGCCGCTGGAGCGGGAGCAACTTCTGCTACAGGATCTGCAACTATTAAACCATACGTAATAGTAGGACCTACATTTCAAACTAAAGGATACGGATGGGGTACATATTTATGGGGTGACTCTACATGGGGAACAGCTAGAACGGTAAGCAACGTAATCCTAGATCCAGGCAACTGGAGCCTAGATAACTTTGGAGAAGTTTTAGTTGCAACTATATTTGATGGTAAAACATTTACTTGGGATGCAGGGGCAGCTACACCTAGAGGAATCAGAGCTTCTCAAACTACAACTAATTTTAACACTACCAACAATCCTACGGCCACAAGAGTAAGTCTCGTTTCTGATAGAGATAGACATTTATTTCATTTTGGGACTGAAACTACAATTGGAGACTCAACCACACAAGATCCCATGTTTGTTAGATTTTCTAATCAAGAAGATTTAAATACTTATTTACCCACAGCCACTAACACGGCAGGGACTTTTAGACTTGATACAGGAAACAAAATTGTTTCTGCTATTCAAGGTAAAGATTATGTTTTTGTATTAACAGACCAAGCAGCTTATGTTGTTCAATTTGTAGGACCACCATTTACTTTCTCTGTAAGACAGGTAGGTACAAACTGTGGATGCATAGGACAACACGCAGTATCTTATGCAAACGGAGCTGTCTGGTGGATGTCAGCTGAAGGAGGCTTCTTTGTATTTGATGGTACGGTTAAATCATTACCATGTTTAGTAGAAGATTTTGTATTCAATACAGATGGAGATAATTTAGGTATTAACTATGGAGCTTCGGATATTGTTTACTCATCTCCTAATGCTTTATACACAGAGATAAATTGGTTTTATCCTAAATCTGGATCTGAACAAATTGATAGATGTGTAACTTATAATTATTCAGAAAATGTATTTACTACTTCATCTATAGATAGGTCTAGCTATCAAGATCAAGGGGTGTATAGTTTACCATATGCAACTGATTATAGTTCTACAGATACCCCTGTTTTTGCAGCTATTAGTGGCTTAACTAATAAATACGGTGCATCTATTTACTATGCTCATGAAATAGGAAACGATCAAGTTAATAGTTCTGGTACTTCCGCTATAGCAGCTTTTATTAGATCTGGAGACTATGACATTACCGCTAGACGAGGAATGATGGGTCAGGCCACAGGGATTGTAGATTATAGAGGAGACGGAGAGTTCTTTATGTCTATTAGAAGATTTATACCTGACTTTAAATATTTAACTGGCGATGGTACCCTAACTATATTTATTAGTGATTACCCTGACGATACTCCAGTTAGTTCACCTTTAGGACCCTTTACAATAACAAGCACTACTGATAAAGTAGATACAAGAGCACGAGGAAGACTCGTATCTTTAAAAATATCCAATACATCTACAGGTCAAAACTGGAGATATGGAACATTAAGACTTGATGCACAACCGGATGGAAGAAGATAATGGAACAATACATAGACGAATTTGGTAATTTACAATTTAAAAATGTAGGAACTACTAATGAATATCCTTTTAAATCTATGACTGAAATGGCAGCGGAAAATGCTTTAGCAATTAATAACATGTTTACTACACCTAAAGATACCTTAACATCTCTATCAAATTTTCAAGACAATTATTATCTTCCTAGTTCAGCTGTTAAATCAAACGTTGTTCCGCCTCAAAAATTTGAAGCTCCATATGAAATAATTGGTGGTCAAAAAGTTTATTTAGGTGATGCATTAGGCAGAGCACAAGCTTTAGAGAAAGCTGATTTTTTTCAACAACCAACAGGTATCATGACACAAGCAAAAGATTTCTTTACTCAAACTGTACCAAGAACAATTTCAGGTATAGCTCAAAGTGCAATAGATTTTATACCCGGTATGAGATTTATAAAATCTTTAGATAAATTTAATACTCTTCCATATCAAGATAGAAAATTTATTAACTCTGTTATGGATATGAAAGGTATTCCAGGTAGTGGAATATATGTAGATCCTAATACTGGTCTTTTAAAAGATGTAAGAGGTAAAAATGTTAGAAGTCTTAGAGGTAATTACGCGGAGTCTATTGAAAAAGATTATAATGCTAAAGTAGAATCTTTACAAAAATCTAAAGATAAATGGACAGATAAATTTGGTGATTTAAATAATACAAATGAATTTGGTAAAACATGGAACGAAATGAATAAAAAGAATTTAAGTGACTTTGCTTTCTTAACTAATATGAAAAATAAATTGGATAATCAAAAAAGAGAAACTTTAGATAAGATAAAAGCACAAGTTAAAGCAGGGGTAACAGCTAACATAGGTCAATCATTACATGGTGATTTCAAGAAATCAGGTGATGGTAATAAAGGTTTTGGAGGATTCAAAGATGTAGCTGCATATGACAAATCTCAACAAGCTACTTATGATAGAGCAGTAGACAGACATAGAGGATAATGGCAAAAGTAACAGCGTATATACCTGAACCTCAACCACAATACGAGGTAGATAATCAAAGACAGATTATTGAAGCTTTAGCTACTATGCAACAACAGCTTAATTTTTCTTTTCAACAAGATTTAAAAAACGAACTAGATACATTTAATTATTTCTTATCATGAGTATACAATATAAAAATCAAGGTTTTAAACAAGCTGATGTAAACAAAGCTACAGTGCTTACTTGCCCTACTACTGCAGCAATCATAGTTAAAAGTGTTTATTGTGCAAACAATGATGCATCATCATCTATTTTAGTAAACATGAATTTTGTCGACTCGTCTGATTCTAACACTGAATATGAGTTTTTTAGAGACGATCTAGCTGCTAAGTCGCAAGTAAATGCTTCACCTCAAGGCTTGAATTTAGAGGCAGGTGATGCTATAACTGTACAAGCAGCTACAGGCAGTAATAAAATACAAGGCCTGATAAGTTATGCGCTTATAAACAGACAGAATGAAAACGGATAAAGACAACATAATTAAAATAGATTGCACTACTATAACTACGTGGCGTAATACTAGAACAGGTGAAACGTTTAACGAAAAGAAAGAAGGACCAGATATAGTTCAAGATGTAACTGTACAGGTTTCTCCGAAAGGCTTAGACATAATGCAGAAAGTGATGAATCAAAAGAATGATAAACCAAAAACCTAGGGGTGGAACAGAACTCCAATTTGAATATTTAAAAAAATACGTTGATAATAAATTATTAGACGAAGTACAAATCTGTGCATCTGTGCCAGAAAAAATTCCTTTACATCCTACAAAACTAAATATCCTATGGCAAAAAAATTCTTACGATCAAGGTAATTTATATCCTTGGTTTAAAGATCAATCTAATCATAAAAAATATGATTGGTATGTTTTTAATAGTCATTGGAATTTTGAAAAATTTAGAATGTATTTTAATATACCTGAAGATAAATGTGTAATCATAAAGAATGGAATAGATAACATTAAACCTGCGCCTTTTTATAAAAAAGGACAACCTTTAAAAATTATACATCAAAACACACCATGGAGAGGTTTATCTATATTGTTAGGAGCTATGCAGTTAGTTAAGAATCCTTTAATTACATGTGATGTGTATTCATCTACAGAAGTTTATGGCAAAGATTTTATGGATCAAAATGATCACAATTATACAAAGTTGTATGAACAAGCTAAAGCTTTACCTAATGTGAATTACATTGGTTATAAACCAAATAGTTATATTAAAGATAATTTACATAAATATAATATGTATGTGTATCCAAGTATTTTTGAGGAGACATCTTGTATATCACTTTTAGAATGTATGGCTGCAGGGTTGTATTGTATTACAACTAACTATGGTGCCTTGTATGAAACAGGCGCTGAGTTTCCTATGTATATTCCCTATGAAAAAAATTACAGAAATCTAGCAGAGAAATTTTCTTATGGTATAGAAGCTGCTGCCAGCACTTTACATGAAGAACAAATACATAATCATTTGGAATGTCAATCAGCATATGCACGAGCTTATTATGGTTGGAATAAACAAGGCACGTCTTGGGCAAGATTTTTAAAAGGAGCATTAAATGCAAAAAAGTAATAAGGCCCCGGGCCAAAACAATGAACCCATCTGGTTTAATAAAACACCTGCGAAAGATACAGAAGTAACTACAATTAATGTAGGAAATTATTCACCTTATAAAATTATGGTATGTACCCCATGTCATAGTGATGTATCAATGCATTACTGTCAAGCAGTCTTAAAGTTTCAACAAGATTGCATACAAAGAAAAATACTATGTAGCTTTACATTATTAAAATCATCCTTGGTTACACAGGGTAGAAATCTATGTGTAGCAGAAATGCTTAACCACCCTGATAACTACACTCATTTATTATTTATTGATTCAGATATAGACTTTCAATCTAAAACTATTTTTACAATGTTAGAAAAAAATAAAGATGTAATTGCTTGTCCTTATCCAATGAAATTTTTAGATTGGCCTAAAACCTGGAGAAGAGTAGAAGAAAAAGAAAGAGCTGTTACTAGTCAAGATGACTTAATGAAAGCTGGTCATGTCTTTCCTTTGAAAGTAGATGACCCTTCAAAGATACAAGTAGAGGATGGAGTAGCTGAAATAACACATGCACCAACAGGGTGTATGTTAATTAAAAGAGAAGTCATAGAAAAAATGATTAAAAAATACCCTGAATTAGAAATATTCCAACCCACTGTTATTAATGGAGAAACAGAAAAAAAAGAAAATATGTACAATCTTTTTGATACTTTACACGACCCAAAGACTAAACGTTATTTTGGAGAAGACTTTGGTTTCTGTCAAAGATGGGCCGATATGGGTGGCAAAGTTCATATATATGTTAAAGATTATATTACTCACATTGGTGAATATCAGTACTGTGGTAGATTCTGGGACGACCTATATCAAGGAAGTAGACCTCTCAAAGGTATTGACGATAGCAAAAAAATCAAATAAACTGGTATATTCAGGATAAATACGCCTGCCCTATAAACTAAATTTAGACACAATTATGGCGATATTAGACACACAAAAATCAAAAGAATTCATAGCAGGAGCACCAAGCATCATATTAAAAGGTGATCATACTAATAAAAAAATAGCCTCTGCACCAGGTATAGATGATTCAAGAAATGAATTATCTATGCAATTATTCGGTAAACCTTTAAAACTATTAACCCCTGAAGAAATGGATATGCTTAATGATGAAGCTGAAAGACTTATGCAAAAGTTTATGGCTGATGGTGGTAGAGCACAATACGGTTTAGGTAGTCTTGTTAAATCTGTAGGTAAAGCAGTCAAAGGTGTAGTTAAAGGTGTAACTGGCACAGTTAAAAAAAATCCAATATTAGCTTTAGCAGCTTTAAATTTTGCACCTATGCTTTTAAAAGGAGGAGCGTCGACTTTTTTAGGTGGTTCAAATCCTATGTTTACCTTGGGTCAAGTTGGTAGTTTTTTTACCGGTGGTTCAAAGGCTGCAAATGCTCTTAAGATAGGTGGAGCTGGTGCAGTTATTACAGGTTTACTAGCAGGTAGAATGCAACAAGAAGGTGAATCAGATATTGATTACGCTAAAAGAAGAGCAGAGGTAAATGATCAATTAAAAGTACAATTTTCAAGACTATACCCTAAAGAGGATCAAGAATCTGATAGTGATTATTCTTTAAGAATAAGTGCTATGGTAGACGAAGCTGATGATCAGACAGTAGATGTAGGAAATATGGCTGAGGGTGGTAGAGTAATGAGAGCTTTAGGGTCCGATGAATTAGTAGAACAGGCATCAGGCATCGAGGGTCTACCTATAAATATTAATTCAAAAGGTGTTAAAGAATTAGACATGAGAGAAACAGGTGGATTTATTCCGCCAGTTGGTATAAAAGAAAAGGCAGATGACATCCCAGCGATGCTTTCAAACAATGAATTTGTCTTCACAGCCGACGCTGTAAGAGCAGCCGGTGGAGGTAGCGTAGATAAAGGAGCTCAAGTTATGTACGATACAATGAAAAGATTAGAGAGTAAGGTAGGATAATGGCAGAAACAACAACAGTACAACAATTACCAGCACCGTTTATTGAAGCGGCAGGTAAAACGTATTTAGCAGATTTACAAAAAGCAGTTGGTGGATTACGTGGTTTAGATGTATCTAAATTATATGGTCCTCAATTTGTTGCACCTACTTCAGCAATAACTCAAGAAGCTCAAGCATTAAGAGGTGGGTTAGGTACATTCGCACCTTTCTTACAATCTGCAGCTACACAAGCAGGGCAAGCAGGGCAGTTTGTTGGACCACAAGCTTACCAACAATTTATGTCTCCATATCAACAAGACATAATTGATACAACATTAGCTGAGTTTGACACACAAGCACAAAAGGGACTTCCTAGTATTGCAGCTCAAGCTGTAAGTAAAGGTGTTCTTGGTGGTGGTAGAGAAGGTGTAATGAGAGCCGAATATCAAACAACAAGCGACAGGAACCGGGCAGCATTACAAGCTCAATTATTAGGTCAAGGTTTTGCACAAGCTCAACAAGCTGCTGGTCAAGCCTTTGGTCAACAGCAAGCTTTAGCTCAGCAACAGCAAGCTTTAGCTGGTCAAGCTCCACAATTATTCGGTCAACAAATTTCAGCGTTAGGTGCATTGGGTACGCAGCAGCAAGCTCAAACTCAAGCAGGTTTACAAGCCCAACAACAATTAGCTTATCAACAAGCATTTCAACCGTTGCAATTAGCTCAGCAATACGGTCAAGGTGTTACAAGTTTAATAGCTGGATATCCAGCATCAACTCAAACTCAAGTCGCACCTTCACCTTCACCATTACAAACGGCATTAGGAGCGGGAGCAACATTAGCAGGAGTATACAGAGCATTTAGTTAATATGAGTAATACATTTAAAAGACCTATGTTTAGAAAAGGCGGTGACGTCGGTGGTGGTATCATGGATACTGTCGTTGAAAGAGGACAATACGCTGAAAGTAATGCTAAAGATTTTGCTACTATTAAAGACAAAGTAGATTTTATTGAATCTATTGGAGATACAGGCAGTAAATTATCTGATCCTTTAACACAATTTTTATTAACCTATGGTCCAGCTGTTGCAAAACAAACAGGTGGTGGCAGTCTTATTGGAAATTTAGTAGGTGCAGCAGAAAAACCTACAGCTAATTTAATTAAGGATATAAACACACAAAAGAAAACTAGACAAGCTATTGGTTTAGAATTGTTTGGCAATATGGATGATGACGATGTATCTGCATTAATAAGCAAAGCAAAACAAGTATCTAAAGAAACAGGCAGAGATTACAAAGATGTATTGAATGAATTATACCAAACAGAAATATATCGAAAAGACAAATCCCCTGGTGCTAAAGATGAAGATGAATTAGCAACTAGTATTGAGAGTATTATAAAAGCTACAACAAGTAGAGTGGGTGTACCTCTATTAGATTATGATCAAGCTAAATTAGTTTACGCTGATATACAAAACTTAGAAAAAACTAATCCAGAAGCTTATCAACAATTTTTACGTACTAGGTCATCAGATAAATATATTTTTGGTAGTACGGAATATGATTCTGAGGGATTAATTAAAAAAAATTCAGTGTTATCTAGTTTACCTGAAAACCAATACGTATATGATATTGAAAAAGGTAAATTCATTTATAGACAAGGCAACAAAGTTTTTGAATTAGAAGAAACAATTAAAGAGGAGTAGATCATGGCCGAATCAAATTGGTATGACTTTCTTATCCCTGCTCCAGGAACAGCTGAAAAAATAGAAGAAGGTATCGAAGAAGGTAGACTTTATAGCCGTATTATTGGTGAAGAGGGAGTTGATGGTTTAATTACAAGATTGGCAGAAGAAGAACTTTTAAATCAAGGTTTATCTGAAGACGAAGTAAGAAAAAGAATTTCAGAAGAAAAAAAATACACTAAACTATCATCAATTCTTCCAAAAGATTTAGGTTTATTTAGTGAAGCAAAAGCTGCAAGAATAGAAGCCGAAGAAGAAACAAAAAAATTAGAAGAACCAGAAGTTAAATTTAAAGAACCTGAAAGAGTTGGATTAGGCACTGAAGACGATTACGAAATAGGTCTTGGTCAATCTATGACAGGGGCATTGATGAGCTCTGTTATTAAAATACCTAAAGGTGTAATTAATTTTGCAACTTTAACTTATGATGCTTTACGAGGGGATGGCATTGAAGTAGACAAAAGTTTAACAGAAAGATTTAATACTGAGTTTGAGAAAACTATTTTTGGAATAATAGAAAAACAAGCTGAAGAAGATGCGAGAGCAACGGCTGTAGGACATTTAACTGAAGCCTTTGCACAACTTTATGGTGGAGGTAAGATAGCTCAAAAAACTGCTGTGCCAGTTATTCAATATGCTTCAATGAAAGCTAGACAACTAGCGCCTGTACTTGTTAATGCAATTAAAACAGGTAGATATGGAAAAACAGTTAATAATAATAATTTAGCTAGTGCAGCTAAAAAAGCAAAAGATTTAAATAAAGCAAATGGATTTGATAAGTTTGTAGCTGTTACAGTTGGTGGTGGTTTCGGAACTGCTGCTATTGTAATGAAACAAGAAGATATAGGAACTTTAGGAGACATAGATGCTTTAGATTTTTTAGGTACAGGTCAAGATAGAGAAAAAAAAGAACAAGCAAACGATGATGCATTTAGACAACTAAATAATAAATTTAAATTTGGTGCAGAGTTAGCTTTTCCAGTAATCCCTTTTATATATGGTACAGGTAAAGTAGCACAGCTTTTAAAAAACAAAGGTAAAGATCTTGCTTTTAGTGATTCTAAAATAGAAAGATGGGTTGATAAATTTGTAGGCAAACCTTTTAGATCTAGAAGTGATAAGGCTCAACAAATATTTGATGGAGTACAAAAATTAGAAGGTAAAAAAAGTGCAGTTAAAATAATAGCTGATGATGCGGCAAGAGACTTTGATGATGCATTAAAAAAAATATCTAAGAACAGCACATCTGCAGCAGAGGCCATACAAGATCCAAATACTCTTTCTCAACTGTTTTCTAAATTTATTTTATCTACAGATGATGTAGTAAGAAAAATTAAAGTAGGGAAAAAATTGGAACAAAGCATTGTGTTTAAAGGATTTAACTCAAAAGCATTAAACGGTTTTAGAACAGCTATGAATAAATTAGGTGTTAATAAAACTAATATTGATGAGTTAATTGATAATGCTATTGCTTTTAGAACAACAGCTGCAGGGTTGAAAAATACAATAGCACAAAATAAAAATGTAAACGTTGCAATAAAAGATTTAAACGACATATTAAATAACAGAGTTAAATATAATCTTGGTAATGATTATAAAATATTTGACATGAATACAGGAATAGTAGATGGGTTTAAACCTACACTTAGTGTTAAACAAGAAGTAGCTAAAGTTATTCAAAGATATCATAGAGCTAATGGAGAAAAAAGTTTTAGTTTAGATGATGCTATGATTGTTGTTAACAACATATTAAAACGTGTAAGTAAAAATCCTATAACAAGAACACCGGAGTTTCCTATTGGTTCTGTAAATATATTAGACGATTCAGCTGTACAAATTAAAAATATAGCAAACAACATTACAGGTGCAGGTAAATTTAAAGCAGATAAAACGGGAGGTTTAATTCAGAAAGAATCAGATCTAACAGCTTTTAGAAAATTATTTGGTGAATATAAAAATGCTAAAAATACAATTTACAATGTTATGACAGACCTTGCAGAAATTTTAGCTAGAGATAATTTTTATACAACTTTGTTAAAAGAAAATGATATCTTAGTTAAAAAAGGTGAACGAGCATTGTTCTATGATACTTACAATCAAGCTTTAGTTAAGTTAGGTAATGCAGGTGAAATATCCAAACCATTAAAATTATCAACAAGATTAGCCGATGAAGTTTATACTTCACCACTAGATGGAAAGTTTACTACAAAAGCTTGGGCTGAATCCATCAAGCATGGAGATGCAGTCATCGGAAGTAATCTTACTAGATCATTGCCATACAGAGCTCTGATGTTAATACCCAAAGGTTTATCACAAGCAGGTAAAACTATTTT
>MDTB01120735.1_pt1 | contig 21917 bp, 23 predicted proteins | sample 811161 | NCBI WGS metagenome assembly MDTB01 (sample SAMN05326650, study PRJNA326480) | marine metagenome | isolation source: seawater | place: Mediterranean Sea | collected 2009 | reverse complement strand
GATATATCAACTAAACCTCTGTAAGTGTTGTCAGCTTTACCAGCTGAAATTCCTTTTGAAATAATTTTACTTTTTGTGTTTTTTCCAAGATGTATCATCTTAGTGCCTGTGTCTGCTTTTTGATGATTATTAGTAATGGCTATTGAATAAAATTCTCCAACAGAATTGTCTCCTTGAAGTATACAACTTGGATATTTCCATGTTATAGCCGAACCAGTTTCAACTTGTGTCCATGAAATTTTTGAATTTTTTCCACGACAGGCTCCTCTTTTAGTTACAAAATTATATATTCCTCCAACTCCATCTTTGTCACCAGGATACCAATTTTGAACTGTAGAATATTTTATTTCTGCATCATCTAATGCTACCAACTCTACATTTGCGGCGTGTAATTGATTTTCATCACGCATTGGTGCTGTGCAACCCTCTAGGTAGCTTACATAACTACCCTTGTCAGCAATTATTAATGTTCTTTCAAATTGTCCAGTTTCGGATGCGTTAATTCTAAAATATGTTGAAAGTTCCATGGGACATCTAATATTTGGAGGTATATAAACGAACGATCCATCAGTAAATACCGCTGAATTTAATGTTGCAAAATAATGATCTGTTAGTGGAATAACTGAACCTAAATATTTTTTGACTAAATCAGGATGTTTTTGTATTGCTTCAGATATGGAACAAAAGATAATTCCTTTTTTTGTTAGTTCATCTTTATATGTCGTTGCAACAGAAACAGAGTCAAAAACTGCATCCACTGCAACACCGCTAAGTCGTTTTTGTTCATTAAGTGGAATACCAAGTTTTTTATATGTTTCAATAAGTTTTGGATCAACCTGATCTAAACTTTTTGGTTTGTCAGCAGCACTTTTGGGTGCTGAATAATAATAAAGATTTTGATAATCAATTTTTGGGTATTTTGGTTTCTGCCAATTTGGTTCTTTCAAATTTTTAAGTCTTTGATAAGCTTTTAGTCTCCAATCTAACATCCAGTTTGGTTCCCTTTTCATTTTGGATATAAATTTAATTGTGTCCTCATTTAATCCTTTTGGTGCACGAATATTTTCTATATCGGTAGTAAAACCATATTTATATTCTTGATTTGTATTTATATTTTGATTTTTCATTTAATTATGATCTGTTTTTTTTTGTTGTATTAAATCATTTAAGCTCACATTGTCGAAAAATTCATTTATATGTTTTTCTAAATCGTCCCAAAGATTATGGGTAATACATTTTACTGTTTTACCATGGCATCCTTTTTTGGATTCCTTTTTGCACTTTAATGTTTTAACTTGTTCATCAACAGCATATATAATGTTCGAAACAGTAATTTCTCTTGGGTTCTTTTCTAAAATATAGCCTCCCGAAGGTCCTCTGATACTTTTGATCAATTTTTGATTTTTTAACTTCGAAAATAACTGCTCCAAATATGACAACGATATATTTTGTCTTAATGCAATGTCGCTCAAGCTTACTGGCTTTAAACTTTGGTTTGCTGCTAAATCAGCCATTGCCATAACAGCATAACGTCCTTTAGTTGTAAGTTTCATTTTTCCCTGTTTTTATATAGTTTATTTAGTTATTCCTACTAAAATAGTCAACTTTCTAAAAAAAAAAAATTGTCGCTATTAATTTGTGCTATAAATCTATTTTTTTTTTGAAATTAATTATCATTATTAAAAATGAAACAGAAAAGTCTTGAAGTTTTTTTACCAGGTCCAGCCGGTCGCTTAGAAGCAAGGTATTTTAAAAATGATAAAAAAGGTTCCCCTATAGCTATTGTTTTACAACCTCATCCTCAATATGGAGGAAGTATGAATAATAGAATAGTTCAAGAAACATATAATGTTTTTGTAAAAAATGGATTTTCAGTTTTAAGGTTAAATTTTAGAGGAGTTGGAAAAAGTGAGGGAACTTTTGATAATGGACAAGGTGAATTATCGGATGCAGCAGCTGCTATTGATTGGATAGAAAGAGAAAACCAAGACTATAGTCAATGTTGGGTTTCGGGTTTCTCTTTTGGGTCGTTAATTTGTATGCAATTAATTATGAGAAGACCTGAAGTCACAAAATTTATTGCAATAGCTCCCCAACCCAATGTCTATGATTTTACTTTTCTTGCTCCGTGTCCAACTTCTGGTCAAATCATTTATGGGGAAAAAGATGAGTTAGTTTCTAAAGAAAGTATTGAAGAATTAAATAATAGATTAAAAAATCAAAAGGGAATTGAAGTTAATTTTTCAGAAATAAAAAATGCAAATCATTTTTTTACTGGTAAGGAAGAAGATTTAAAAAAAATGATAGGTCAATATGTTAAAAAAAATACTGAGCTTCTTTAATTTTTAATTATTACACCTCCTGTAGATGGTTTTGAACAACCTGTTGTATCTGGAAATGAAATAGGTTCATTTATAAAAGATCTTATAGCCAAATATGCGAAAGCTTGGGACTCTACAAAGTCTCCGTCGATACCATAATCATCAATTGGTTGAATTACAATATTTTTCAAAGTTCTTTGTTTAATTCTTTCAATTAATGTTTTATTTTTTCTTCCTCCACCGCATATTAAAACCTTCCAAATTTTATCTCTAATGTTTGACAAAAGAGTAAATAAAGCGGCACCGATAATTCTTCCTGTAAAATCTGTTAATGTTGCAGTTCCATCTTCAAGTGACAAACCTCTGGCAAAAGAAACGTCAAAATCATTTACGTCTAATGAAAGTGTTTCTTGGTTCGGTCTATTCGAATAAAGTTCTTGTGCTTGCTCCAAAATAATTTCATTAGTTTTACCTCTAGAGGCAAGAATACCATTTTTATCAAACTTTTTTTTTGAATTTTTTCTTACCCACGAATCAATTAAACAATTACCTGGTCCAATATCACGACTAGTAAAATCGAAAGGATAATAATTGCCAACAATAGTTATATTGGAAATTCCTCCAATATTTAAAATACAAGATGGAACATCGATTTTTTGTTGTTTTATAATTAATTGGTGAAATATCGGTGTTAAGGGAGCGCCTTCTCCTCCGTTTTTAATATCGTTTTCTCTAAAATTATAAACCAAGTTTTTTTTAATTAATTGAAATAATAAATTCCCGTCTCCTAGTTGTTTTGAAATTTTATCTTTAGAGTTATGATAAATAGTTTGACCATGAAATCCTACTAGATCTACAGTTTTATTTTTTGTTATTTCTTTAACAACTTTAGCATGAAATAATGTTATTTTTTTTTCTAAGGATTTTAATTCCTCTGAATAAATGTTTAAATCCTGAAATTGGTTAATTTTTTCCTTGAGATTATGTATATTTTTATAAATTTCATCATCATACTCAAAATACTTATCCATAATTACTTTATACTTATTTTTTCCATCTGAAGTAATTATTGAGGCATCAACACCATCGCCAGAAGTACCGCTCATTAAACCCAAAGATGTATATTCTTTAGTCATATTTATATTTATTTATAATTATTTTTGTATAGTATTATATTCTAGGTTCAAGGTTCTATGAAAAACACCTTTTTATCAGAAATGAATTTACGAGGTTTTCTGAATCAATGCACAGATTTAGAAAAACTTGAAAAAATTTCAAGCAAAAAACCTTTGAAAGGATATATAGGATTTGACATCACAGCCCCAAGTCTTCACGTCGGGAGTTTAATGCAAATAATGGTTTTAAGACTTCTTCAAAAGTATGGCCACCAACCTATTGTTTTACTCGGTGGAGGCACAACACTGATTGGAGACCCATCTGGAAAAGATTCCACTAGAAAGATATTAAATTACAAGGATATCAAAAAAAACATTATTGGGATTAAAAAAGTTTTTGAAAAACTTTTGCCTTCCAATAATAAAAAAACTAAACCAATTTTTGTAGATAATTATAATTGGTTAGGTAAATTAAAATATATTGATTTTTTAAGAGACGTGGGCAAACATTTTACAATAAACAAAATGCTTACTTTTGATAGTGTTAAAATGCGTTTAGATCGTGAACAGTCACTTAGTTATATGGAATTCAATTATATGATTCTACAAGCTTATGATTTTTATCAACTTCATAAGGAGCATAATTGTATCTTACAAATGGGTGGATCTGATCAGTGGGGTAATATTGTAAATGGTGTAGAACTCATTAGGAGAATTTCACAAAAGGAAGCCTTTGGATTAACAACTCCGCTTATCACTTTGTCATCAGGTATAAAGATGGGTAAAACTGAAAAGGGAGCAGTTTGGCTAAATAAAAATATGTTTTCACCTTATGACTATTGGCAATTTTGGAGAAATACTGCAGATGATGATGTTGGTAGATTTTTAAAATTTTTCACGGATGAAAATGCAGATGAATTATCTGATAAAATTGAAAATGAAAAAAATATTAATAATTTAAAAATATTGTTAGCTAACAAGGCTACAACTATTTTGCACGGGGCCAAAGCTGCTAAAGAAAGTGCTGATACTGCCGAAGAAACTTTTGTTAAAGGTGGTCTTGGAAAAAATATTCCTGAAAAAATAATTAGCAAAAAAATAATATCGCAGGGAATAAATATAATTGATTTAATTTTTCAGAATGGCTTAGTTCAATCAAAAAGTGAAGCAAGAAGAATATTAAATAATAATGGAATTAAAATTAATGATAATGTTATTGTTGATGAAAAAAAAATTATCAATATGAATGATGTTTTAAAAAACAATTTTATTAAATTATCAGTTGGTAAAAAAAATCACTTAAAAGTAAAAATTATTTAGATTTTTTTTCTTTCATTTCTTCTAAAGCCCTAGTAATAAATCTTGGTGTTAAAGTTTTAACAGGATTAACAGTCGTTTTTAAATTATCTGGTAAACCTTTCATTTTAAAACTAATTCCAAAAATACCTTCGCCAATTTTTTTTCCGATTAATATTTCTCCAACTACTGGGATTTTTGAAATTAAATTATTTAATGTTTTTGCTGGTACTAATGTTCCTCTTAAACTAACTAAAGCGCTTTTCTTTTCAACATAACCATCAATTAATATTGAAATGGATGGCCCAATCATAAATATTTCTTCAATATCTATTTTAGTCGAGTTGCTAGTATATTTTATAGAAAGAGTATCAAAACTTATTCCCTCCCCTTTTAAGCTGTCAGTAAGACCTTTTAAATCAGCAAGTGACAACAATTTTGCCAGCGCTGGTGCTTTATTTAATTTGAAATCTTTTACAATTAAAATACTAGAGGAACTTTCATTATTAAATCTCGATATATAGTTAAGATTTCCACCATCAAGACCTTGAAAGAATTTATAATCACTTAATAAAGGAAGAGCTATATCAGAATAAATCTCTAAAATCTTTAGATCTTCTTTCTTCATCTTTTTTAAGGAAATATCTAAGTGCTCATTATTAGAAAAATCACTTTTGGCAGTAATTTTTTCAAAGGAACCTTTGTTTATTTTCCCTATAAGTCTAAAATTTTTAATTGGAAAATTTGTGCCTTTGATTATTTTTTTAAAATCAATTTCTATATCTTTAGAGACTCTTTTAAGAAATTTATTATTTTTATTATCTTTACTTAATTCTTTTATAATCATTTTTGCATCAAAAATATTGCCTTTTATTCTAATTTTATCTGTATTTGTAATTAAAAATTCATTATTAACTTTATCATCCATTGATGTTTTAACCTTAACATCGCCAAAGTTAATTAAATTGAATTTTTTATCAAAATTTAAATTTTTAAGTTGAAATGTATTATTTTTATCTTCGATCAAAATACTTTTGAATAATATTTTTTTATTTTTATTAATTGAAAACTTAGTTTTAACTTTAATATCATTATTTTTTACGAGACTATAATTTATTGGAGATATTTTTGGAAAATTTTGTGAATTTTGTGTTTGAAAGTTTAAATCTATATTATAATTTTTTCTAGTTTCTATGATTGACATATCCCCATTAAAGAATTCCTTCTCTGTCTTTAGTGTTTCGCTTAAATTCCACGACATCTTGTTCAATTTAAATGAATTCTTTTCAAACAAGAAATTTGCCTTTAAATTTTTAACTTCATATTCATCTGTTAGTTTGATAACCGCGGAATTAATATCTCCGCCTACACTTAAGTTCTGTTTTAATTTAAAATCTTCATTGAATTCTAAAATTAAATCTTTTATTTGAAATCTAGCACTTTTTATATTTTTTAAATTCTCGCGATTTATTCCTATCTTATCAGGCAAATATTTAATTTTATTAAATTCTAGATATTTAGTAGATAAAATTACCTTTTTAATAACAATCTTTTTTTTTATTAAAAATTCTAAGTCAATATCTGTTCTTAAAGATCTTAATGGAAAAGAAACTTCATGATAATCAATAGTAGGATTTATAAACTTTACAAATAATATGAGTTTTTTTAAATCTAACAAAATTGATATTTTTTCAAAATTTAAATCAATATTTTTATTATTTTTTTTTATTTCAGATTTTATAACTTGATTAAATTTATCTGTTTCATATCCAAAAAACGTAAGGAAAGAAGTTGCAATAAACAATAGAAAAAAAATAAATAAAACTGTAGATAAAATTGTTTTTTTCATTATTTATTTGATCTAAAAATCGATCCTTCAATAAATTTATCTATATCCCCATTGAGTACAGAGTCGGGGTTTGTATCTTGAATATTGAATCTAAGATCTTTAACAAGTCTATATGGTTGCAAAACATAAGATCTTATTTGATAACCCCAGCCAATATCTGTTTTCGCGTTTAATTCTTTTTTACTTTGATCCTCCCTTTTCTGAATTTCATTCTCGTAAAGTCTCGCCTTAAGCATTTTGAAACAGGTCTCTTTGTTTTTGTGTTGTGATCTCTCATTTTGACATTGAACAACAATTTTAGTTGGAAGATGGGTAATTCTTACTGCACTATCTGTAGTATTAACATGTTGTCCTCCGGCACCGCTTGATCTGTAAGTATCTATTCTTAGATCTTTCTCGTCAATTACGATGTCAATATTATCATCGACACAAGGATATATCCATACACTTGCAAAACTCGTATGACGTCTAGCGCCTGAATCGAATGGGGAAATTCTTACTAACCTATGAACGCCAGATTCTTTTTTCATTAATCCATAAAGATTTTCACCGGATATTTTTAAAGTTGAGGATTTTATACCTGCCTCCTCACCTTTATGCTCACTAATCATTTGATATTTAAAATTTTTTTTATCAAACCATTTTAGATACATTCTTCTAAGCATATCGGCCCAATCTTGGCTTTCTGTTCCACCGGCTCCAGCGTGTATTTCTAGATATATATCTAATCTATCATTTTCATCGGATAAGAAGCATTTTATTTCAAAGTGTTTAATCTCAATTAATAATAGAGATATTTTTTTATAGCAGTCTAAAGATGTAGCTTCTTCGCCTTCTTCTAAAGCTAATTGATTTAACTCTTTTAAATTATCAATTTCCTTTTTTGTGGTGTTATAAAAATTAAAAATATTTTCTAAAAAATTTTTTTCTTTGAGAACTTCTTTTGATTTATTATTATTCTTCCAAAAATCTTCTTTTAAAATTTCTTTGTTTAAAGATGATATTCTTGCCTTAACATTTTTTCCATCAAAGATACCCCCTTATATTTGAAAGGGACTTTTCGGATAATTTTATATTTTTTTCAAATTCGTTCATTAATAGAATCGCCTAAACACGTTATATTTATCATGTTTTTTTCCTAAATTTAAATTTTTTAATTTAATTTCGTCCGTGTTATTTTCTTTAAATGCTTCTATAATTGATTTTGGGTCATTAAAACTAGTATTTTCACCTGTATTATAATTTATTGGAAAAAAATTTATTGTTTCCGGTGCTTGAAAGTTTTTCATTTCTTCTTTGTAAATAGCTGTTTCAACAAATTTTTTAAATATAGGCAAAGCAGCTTTAGAGCCTGTTTCGTATTTTCCTAAAGATTTTGGATTGTCAAAACCTACATAAACTCCGATCGTTAAATTAGATGTGGATCCAATAAACCATGCATCAAAATTGTCATTTGTTGTTCCTGTTTTGCCGGCTATCGGAAGATTAAGTTTTTTTAACTTCTTTCCTGTTCCTCTAAGCACTGCACCTTCTAACATATTTGTAATTTGGTACGCTGTTTCTTTGGTTATAACTTGTTTATGATTATTAACAATTTTTGGAACAAACATCTTATCTTCAATTTCTCCTACCTTATCGCAGCCAACACATTTTTTATTTTCAGAATTAAAAATTGTTTTTCCCCTTCTGTCTTGAATTCTGTTTATTAATATTGGATTGATTTTTTTTCCGCCATTTATAAAGGTGCAATAAGCATTGGTTAATTTTAAAAGTGTGGTTTCGTTAGATCCTAATGAAACTGATAATAGCTCAGGTACATTGTCGTAAATATCTAAAGCTTTTGAAATATCTGATATTTTTTTTAAAACCAACATTCTGTGCTACCCTAACAGTCATTAAATTCCTGGACTTTTCAATACCTATTCTTAATGTTGATGGGCCATAAAACTTTTTACCATAATTTTCTGGTTTCCAATTTTTTAAACCTTTACCTTGTTCGCTTACAAAAGGTGCATCTAGAACAACTGAGTTAGGTAAAAAACCATTTTCAAGAGCTGCTGAGTATACTATGGGTTTAAAAGCTGAACCAGGTTGTCTTTTGGCTTGGGTAGCTCTATTGAACTCACTAGATACAAAACTATAACCTCCTACTAGTGCTTTGACTTTTCCATCATGTGGATCCATAACAACAATACTTCCGTTAACGAGTGGTAGTTGTTTTAACGACCAAATTCCTTTTTTACTTTTTTTAACAAAAATTAAATCACCGGTCTCGAATAAATCTTCAAAGTTTTTTGCTCTAGTCCAATTAAGATTTTTAAATAAAATTTTTTGATTTTTCTCTTTAGAAATAATTCTAATCTTTGTTTCGTATTTATCGATTTGTAAAACTTCGGCTATCTCCCATTTTAAAGTTTCGTCTATTTGAATTTTTTTTATAGACTCTTGCCAATTGCTATCATTAATTGTATTGCCAATTGGACCTCTCCATCCATGACGTTTGTCATAAGACTCTATACCAAATCTTAAAGCCTCAAGAGCAGCAATTTGATATTTGCCATTTAGCGGTGTACTTATTGATAAACCCTCAGAGTATAATTTTTTAAAACCGTAGTCTGTTTTTACAATCCTTCTGACTTCTTCTGTATATGACTTTGCTTCTTTAATTAAAGATATTTTTCTTTGTTTAAGGTTAATTTTTTGCTCAGAAAATATCTTAAACTCTTTGCTTGATATATATCCATTTTCTCTCAAATTGTTTAAAACTAAATTTCTTCTTGATTTTGCTAAAGAGGGTGACTTGTAAGGGTTATACTTGCTTGGAGCTTTTGGTAAAGCTGCTAACAAAGCAGCCTCTTTATAATTTAACTCTTTTACTGATTTATCAAAATATTCAAGACTAGCAGAAGCAACACCATACGTGCCCTGTCCAAGGTAGATTTCGTTCAAATATAATTCTAAAATTCTATTTTTTGTGTAGGCTTTTTCTATTCTAAAAGCTAATATTGCCTCTTTTATCTTTCTTTTAAGAGATACCTCATTAGTTAGCAAAAAATTTTTAGCAACTTGTTGAGTTATTGTAGACGCTCCCTCCAGTCTTTTATTCGAAATTATATTTTTAATATTTCTTATAACGGCTCTTGTTACACCACGTGCATCTATTCCGGGATGGTTAAAAAAATTTTTATCTTCTGCCGAAAGAAAAGAATTAATAACTTTATCTGGGATTGATCCAATTGGTATAAAAAGTCTTTTTTTTAATGAAAACTCAGCTATCAACTGTCCGTTATCATCGTATACTCTACTTAAAACCGAAGGTTCATAGGCAGATAGTTTTTTAAAATCTGGCAAATCGTGTGAGAAATACCAAAATGCCGAAAAAATTAAAAAAAATAATGCTAAAAAACTAATAACTAAAAATTTAAAAATTACGTTATAAAATCTTTTCATTTTTATCCTTGATTCCAATAAACTCCCATATTTAGGCTATCTTAAGGCAAATATAAACTTATAAAATTGGCGTTTAATAATAGTAAAAAAAATGTATAATAGAAATTACTTATGAAATTTAAAATAAAAAAATTAAACAATAATACAAAATTTATGAAAAGGTTTTATTATACATGCAAAAGAATTTATACATTGATGCATCGCATCCAGAAGAAACAAGAATTGTACTTAAATCAGAGTCAAATATTGAAGAGTACGAATCTGAAAATAGCAACAATCTAAGTTTAAAAAGTAATATCTATTTAGGAAAAGTTAGTAGAGTTGAACCCTCTTTACAAGCCGCTTTCGTAGATTTTGGAAGAGAAAGACATGGTTTTTTAGCTTTTAATGATATTCAATCTGATTATTACCAAATACCAACAGAAGATAAAGAAGAACTAAAAAAAGCAGAAGAAAAAATAAGAGAAGATTTAAAAGAAAAAAATGAGAATACAGATGGGAACAACAATGAAGAAGTTGATAATAATCAAGTTCCTACAAATAATAACGCTGAAAATACAAATGAATTAAAATCGCAAGAATCAAACCAAACAGAAAAAATTAGAGAAAAATTAAAAAATAGATATGGAATAAGAAAATATAGAATTCAGGAAGTTGTACGACCTGGTCAAGTAATGTTGATACAGGTTATGAAAGAAGAACGTGGACAAAAAGGTGCTGCTTTAACAACATTTGTTTCCCTAGCTGGTAAATACATAGTGCTAATGCCAAATACTGCAAAGGGAGGTGGTATTTCAAGAAAAATTTTTAATTATGAGGAAAGAAGTAAAGTCAGAGAAATATTAAAAAATATCGACATACCCTCGAACATGGGTTTAATAGTAAGAACGGCTGGAGCAAGAAAAACCAGAAACGAAATTGATAATGATTTAAAAAATACTATAACTCTTTGGGAAAAAATAAAAAACAATGCAATAAGTTCAACTGCACCGGTATTAATTCATGAAGAAGGAGATGTCATTAAGAGGTCTATAAGAGATATTTATGATAATGATACTAAATATATACATGTAGAAGGTAACGAAGGGTATCAAAAAGCAAAATCCTTTATGAAAGAGTTAATGCCAAAAAATTCAAAATATGTAAAAAAATATAGAGGAAAAATACCTTTATTTCATAGTGTTGGGATTGAAAAAGATTTAAATAAAATTTTTGAACCCTTGGTAAAGTTAAAATCAGGAGGTTATCTTGTGATCAATCCTACAGAAGCATTGGTTGCAATAGATGTTAATTCTGGGCAATCTACAAAACAAATGAACATTGAAAAAACTGCTTTAAATACTAATCTGGAAGCAGCTGAAGAAATTTCAAGACAAATTAAAATAAGAGATCTTTCTGGGTTAATCGTAATAGATTTTATAGATATGATTAATTTTCATAATAAAAAAATGGTTGAAAGAAAAATGAAAGAAAGATTAAGACTTGATAGAGCAAGAATTCAGGTAGGCAGGATTAGTAATTTTGGTCTTTTAGAGATGACCCGTCAAAGATTAAGAGAAAGTTCTGTAAAATGGGAAACAAATCTATCAATGGAGTCTTATGCGCAAAAAATAATTAAAAAAATTGAAATGCTAGCTTTTTCAAATAAAACTAAAATTATATCTGCATATGTTCCTGAAAAAATAAATATTTATCTCAAATCCTTCTTTGGAAACGAAATTTCATTTTTTGAAAAAAAATATAAATTCAAAATAAATATTATTTCAGATAATAATTTAATTATTCCAGAGTATAAAATACATTTATTTAATAAAAATAAAAAAATAATAAATCAAATTGAAAATTTGAAAAAAATTAATGGAGAAAATAATAGAAAATACAATAATAAGAAAAATTCTTATCAAGAAAATTTATCACAAAGTTCACAAAAAAATAAAAAAAAAGTCGTTAAAGGGTTAGGAAAAACTCTTTGGGTTAGAAGAAAAAAAGTTAAATCAAATTAGTCCTTTAAATGAAGAACTTGCTGATCCATAATTTTGAGTTTTAATTCTTCCTGCCAAAAAAGATTTTCTTCCAGCAATTACAGCATGCTTCATGGACTCTGCCATCATAATAGGATTTTGTGCTTTTGCTATTGCCGTATTTATTAAAACTCCATCACATCCTAATTCCATTGCAATTGAGGCATCTGATGCTGTTCCAATACCGGCATCTACTATAACAGGTACCTTGGTATTTTTTATTATTATTGACAAGTTTAATTTATTTTTTATTCCTCTTCCGGAACCGATTGGTGAAGCTAAGGGCATTATAGCTGAAGCACCTAGATCTTCTAATTTTTTTGCAATTATTGGGTCGTCAGAACAATATACCATAACTTTAAAACCTTCTTTAACAAGTACTGCAGTTGATTTTAAAGTTTCTATCATGTTTGGGTATAAAGTCTTTTTGTCGCCAAGAACTTCCAACTTTACTAATTTCCAACCTCCCATTTCTCTTGCTAATCTGAGTGTCCTTAAAGCATCTTTGGAATTAAAACATCCTGCTGTATTTGGCAAATAAATAATTTTTTTTGGGTTTAGATAATCCATTAATACAGGTTTCTTCTTATCTAAAATATTTACCCTTCTAACCGCAACGGTTACCATGTCAGCACCTGAGGCTTTAACAGCTTCGGCTGTTTGTTTAAAATTTTTATATTTTCCAGTGCCTACTATTAAACGTGACTTTAAAGTTTGCTTAGCAATTATTAGATGGTCCTTTTTCATTTAACCACCACCTATAAACTGTACAATTTCGATTTTATCATTATTTTTTAATTTCTTCTTTGTATAATTTTGCTTAGGTAAAATTACGCCGTTAAGCTCTATAGCTATCTTTTTTTCCTTTAATTTATATTTTTTAATAAGATCTCTAACACTAAAATTAGTATGGATGCTTATTTTTTTTCCATTTAATTGTATTTTTGCCATAATTGAGATATTTTTGATTTTTATTATACCAAAATGATTCAAAAAATCCTTGTTATAAATGGGCCTAATTTAAACTTACTAGGAACTAGAGAGAAAGAAAAATATGGCAACTCCACTCTTGCAGATATAGAAAAAAATTGTGAAAGCTACTCCAAAAAAATTGGCCTAGAAGTTGACTTTAAACAATCAAATGTTGAAGGTGAAATAGTCAATCTTATTCAAAATACAAAAGACAAACATAAGGGTATCATTATAAATGCTGGGGGATACACACACACATCTGTAGCAATACTTGATGCTCTTCTTGCTGTTAAGAAACCAACTATAGAATTACATATAACAAATATTTACAAAAGAGAAGATTTCAGGCATAAGTCTTTAATTAGTAAAGCAGCTGATGGGATAATTTGTGGTTTAGGTGTAGATGGATACATTATGGCACTAGATGGAATAAAGAAAATTATAACCAATGAAAATTGATAAGAAACTAATTAAAGAATTAAAAGAATATCTTGAGGAATTTGGTTTATCAGAAATTGAGTATCAAGATGGTAACAGAAAAATAAAAGTTGCAAAAAATTTAACTTCCATTAGCCCTGTTACTGCTCACAAACCAGGTTTAACAAAAACCAAAGAGGAAGAAAGTGGGACAAAAATTACTTCACCAATTATAGGAACAGCCTATTTAGCGCCAGAACCTGGTGGAAAAAAATTTATTGAAGTTGGACAAAAAGTTAAAAAAGGTCAAACCATAATGATTGTTGAAGCTATGAAAACAATGAATCATGTTCCTTCTACTTCAGATGGTGAAGTTAAAAAAATTTTAGTCCAAGATGGTCAAGCAGTGGAGTTTGGTCAAACTTTAGTTCTTTTAAAATAATCAATGTTTAAAAAAGTTTTAATCGCAAATAGGGGGGAAATTGCAGTCAGAGTAATAAGAGCCTGCAAAGAATGGGGTATAGGAACGGTCGCTGTTCATTCCGACGTGGACTCTGAGTCAATGCATGTTCGTTTGGCTGATGAAAGTGTTTGTATAGGTTCTCATCAGCCGCAAAATAGTTATCTTAATATTCCTGCAATTATATCAGCCATAGATGTTACTGGAGCTGAAGCTGTTCATCCTGGCTATGGTTTTTTATCAGAAAATTACAAGTTCGCAGATATGATTCAAAAACATGGAATTAAGTTTATTGGACCTAAAGCCGAAATTATAAAAAAAATGGGAGATAAAATTCAAGCCAAAAAAATAGCTAAGCAAAACGGTTTGCCAGTAATTGAGGGATCTGAGGGTGGAGTAAAAAATGCAGATGAGGCAAAATTGATTTGTAAAAAAATTGGTTACCCTGTTTTGATAAAAGCTTCTGGTGGTGGAGGAGGTAAAGGAATGAAAATTGTTGAGAGTGAGAATAAATTAGCTGAATTATTTTCATTAGCTCGACTAGAGGCAAAAAAATATTTTGGAAATGAAGAAGTGTATATTGAAAAATATTTTAAAAATCCAAGGCACATTGAGGTTCAAATTATGTCAGGTAAAAACAGAACAGTTCACTTAAATGAGAGAGATTGTTCCGTTCAAAGAAAACATCAAAAACTAATAGAAGAAACCCCTAGCCCTATATTAGATGAAGAAACTAGATCAGATTTATTAAATAAAACAGTCAAAATGGTTGAGGCTCTAAGTTACGAAGGAGCTGGTACAGTTGAATATATATATGAGAATGGAAAATTTTATTTTTTAGAGATGAATACTAGAATACAGGTCGAACATCCTGTAACTGAAGTCCAGACAGGAATTGATATTGTTAAAGAGCAAATATATGTGGCTTATTCTGGTGAGACAGCATTGAAACAAAATGATGTTAGTGCAAGAGGACACACGATAGAATGCAGAATTAATGCTGAAGATCCATCAAAAAACTTCCAACCAAGTCCAGGAATAATCTCAGTATGTCATCAACCATCAGGTTTCAGAACAAGAGTGGATGGATCAATTTTCCAAGGATGCAAAATCACTCCATATTATGACAGTCTGATTTGTAAATTGATATGTAAAGGAAGAAATAGAACAGAGGCAATACAAAGAACTATGAGATCTTTAAACGAGTTTGTGTTAGAAGGGGTTACGACTACAATTGATCTGCACAAAAAAATACTATCCCATGAAAAATTTATTAGCTCTGAATTTGACACTAACTGGTTAGCCAAAGAGAAATTTTATTAAAATAAATATTTCGTTGATAGTTTTTATCTTAAATGATATTAGAATCTAATTATGGGATACCCAAAAAAACATAGAGGCAGACGTAAAATTGGCTCAAAAAAAAGAAGAGCTAGAAAAAGAAATAAAAAAAGATAGATCGTCTTAAAATGGAACTAAGAACTCAAATTAAAAAGTTGAGTTTATGGATATTTATAATTCCTTTTATAGCTGTCAATCTATGTTTGTTTATCTCCGTAAATTACCAAATCTTCGACAATACAATATTTAGTGTTGATCAAATCGGACGTTCGGGAAAAACTTTTCCTTATATTGACGGTGGAGTTTCCATTAGTAGGACAGCTCGAACTTATCCAACATATTTAATATTCAAACCTTCAATGATATTAGCCTCGTTATTGTTGATAATATACTGGATTAAAACTAACAATTTAATAAATAATTATCAAAGCTCTGTTAACAAGAATAATACTTTTAAAACTTTTGGTATATTGTCTGCAATTTTTCTTATCATTCATTCCATTTTGTTAGGAGTAAAATTTGATTATGATATTTACAAATTTTTTAGAAGATTTGTTTTGCTTGGTTTTATAATCTTTGAAATAGTTGCTCAGTCACTATTAGTTTATAGATTCTTTAAAATTAAAAACACAATTTTGAGTGATATAAATAATTATGTACTTACATTAAAAATAATTTTAGTTACAATTTTAGTTGTAGTCGCAATAGTAAGTTTCCCAATGGTAGTTACTCAAGGTAATGTTCACTTAAAGCATGCGCTAGAATGGAACTATTTTGTAGGCGTGATATTATTCTATTTATTAACTTATTTATTCTGGAAGAAATCTTAAAACCACAGTCTACACACCTTTCGGTGCGCAGACTTAAGTTTTGGCTCGTCGTTTTAGGCGCTACCGCCGAACCTCCCGCCTTACAATTTTAGCGCTACTCTGTAAGACTTTCTGCCCTTTAAGCTTGAACCTCTCGGTTTTTCCCCAAATGGCCAGTTGAGAGTTGCCTCTCAATTAAATTTATTAAATCATATTAGAGATAAATTAGACATCACTTTTTGGTTGTTTTTTTTAACGGTCTGTTAATTATGTGGATAAATTTTTATTTGAAGTTTTGTGAATCCAGCCACCACCTAATAGCCTTTCGCCAAGATTATCTTTTGAATAAAATACACAAGCTTGTCCTGGGGAAATTCCTTTTTCATCTTGAAGAATATCTACTGTAGCCAAATCATTTTCTACTTTAACTTTTGAGTTTATTAATTTTCCAGTTGATCTGACTTTAATGAAAATATTTTTTTCAAAATTTTTAAAATTAGATAGAAGATTTACATCTCTTAAATATAATTTGTTTATATTCAGGTTATCTTGGGAACCAACAACTATCGTGTTATTTTTTGCTTTAATATCAATTACATAGAGAGGTTCTCTGCTTGAGATTTTTATTCCTTTTCTTTGACCTATTGTAAAGTTAATTATTCCATTATGTTCACCAATTTTTTTACCCTTTAAATCAATTATGTTTCCTTGTTTAAAGGATTGAGGTCTATATTTCTCAATTACAGAAGCATAATCTCCATTAGGCACAAAACATATGTCTTGGCTATCTGGTTTATCCGCAACATTAAGATTTAATTTTGAAGCTATTTTTCTTGTTTCTTCTTTGTTTATTTTACCCAGAGGAAACCTTAAATAATCTAATTGTTTTTGGGTAGTGCTGAACAAAAAATAACTTTGATCACGATCTTTATCTTCTGCTCGATACATTGAACCTTCTCCGTTTTGTTCGTGTCTTACAACATAATGACCAGTTACTAAAGCATCAGCGTTTAAATCTTTTGAGAATTTAAAAAGATCACGAAATTTAACAGTTTGATTACATTGAACACATGGTATAGGGGTTTCGCCACCAACATAACTATCAATGAAAGAGTCAATAACTTCAGATTTAAATTTTTTTTGATAATATAATATTTTATGTTCAATATTCAAAGTTTCCGTTACTCTCTTAGCATCAATGATATCACGTCCTGCGCAACATTGTCTCCCTTTTGCCGGTGTCTTTGTGTCGTCATATAATTTCAGTGTAATACCCGTAACATTATAACCTTCTTCTTTCATCAAACCAGCGACAACTGAGGAATCTACGCCTCCAGACATAGCAACAACTATTTTAGTATCTTTTGGGGCTTTTTTTATACCTAGTGAGTTAATCATAAACTGTTATATATTATAAAAAAATAAAACTTTCCATTATGCAATATGATCTAGAACCAGGTAATTTTGTTGTAAATCCTACCCAAAAAAGCTGGGGTATTGGCCAAGTTCAGTCAATTATAAAAAATAAAGCAACAATTAATTTTCAAAATGTTGGTAAACAAGTTATTAACCTCGAAAATGTTAATTTAGAAAAAATTAATAATGAACAATAAAGAATTACAAGAAATAGCTGAGGGGCTTATAGAAACAACTTTTGATCCAGGAAAAAAATCTATTGAACTCTATAATAAAGGTTTAAAAAAAATTATTAAACCTGATAATTCACCTGTAACGAATGGTGACTTAGAAGTTAATAAAATATTAACAGATAAAATTCAAACTTTAACACCAAACATTCCAATTATTTCAGAAGAAACAGTAGATCTAAAAAAGAAGAATAATCTAAGTACATTCTGGTTAATTGATCCTATTGATGGAACTAGAGAATATATTGTCGGAAAGGATGAATATACTATTAATGCAGCTCTTATTTTGAATAAAATTCCGACAATTGGTCTTCTTGATGCGCCAAGAAAAAAAAGATTATTTTATGCATATGGAAAAAACAATTCTTATATGATTGAAAATAATAATAAAATAAAACTTGATTGTAAGAAAAAAACCCCAAAAGGCAAAATTTTTGCAGTAAGCGGAAGTACACAACCCAGTGAACAAATTTTAGAAATTTTTCAAAAATATAAAATAAATTCTTTTACTCCAATGCACAGTTCTTATAAGTTTTGCGTAATTGCCACTGGTGAATTTGATTTTTATGCAGCTAAGGAAAGAGCTTATGAATGGGATTATGCAGCAGGTCATGCAGTTGCAGAAGGTGCTGGAGCAATAATAACAACATTAGAAAATAAACCTTTTATATATGGTAAAAATGACTATAAAAATTTAAGTTTAAAGATTCTACGAAATAAAATTTTAGATGCTTAAAACAATTTTAATAATAGTTTTGTCTGTTACATTATTTGGGGTTGTTCTTTTTATTTTTGTTAAAAATACCTTAAAAAAACGAATAGATTACTATTTAAAATTAAATGAAAAAAAAAAGACTAAGTAAGTTTAATAAGTTGCAAAAATTCTTTTTGAGTCATAGATAAAATCTTTTTTGAAACATCATAACTAAATCCTGACCTAGCTAAAATTCCCATATCTTTTTTATAAAAAAGCGCTCTGTTACCGTCAGGTCTCATCGGTCCGATTCTTCGTTTTTTACATATCTTCATTGCAGAAGTAAAATCTGGATCTGATTTTTGACTTTTAATCTTTTCAATACTGTTTTTTATGTTTTCTTTTTCGATACCTTTGCTTTTTAATGAATTACTAATTTTATTCAATGAGTAGCCTCTTTTAAAAAGAATTTTTGCTTTTGAATCAGAATAAAGGCTATCATTTAAAAGATTGTTTTTTTCAAGATTCATGACAATTTTATCAATTATTTCCGTTATTTCTTTTTTTACTTTTGATCCTTGAAACTTTTTTAAATATTTTTTTAATAGATATGTTTTTATTTGTTGTTTTGAAGGATTGTATTTTTCAATATATGTATAAGCTAAATCCCTTAAATTAGTTGTTAAATCTTCAAATTCTTTTTTATTGGATATTGGATCCATTGCTTTTATATTATACAAGTTTTTATGATCAATAATCTTTTAACTTTTTTAACTTATGAAAATATTTACTATATAGCAAATATTGGGGTGATCCCGTGTTGGCTTTTACTCATTGTCACGCCTAACCACATAATCACAAAGTTTTTTGTTAAATCAGTTATAATTCCTCTTTTATTATCCACAGCTTATATTTTCATAATTTATCAAATATATATAACCGAAAATATTTTTGAGATTTTTAATCTCTACTTGGGTATTAATGAACTTTATGCTTTATTTTCAAATGAAGCATTTCTTCTAATATTTTGGCTTCACTTCTTATCAATAAATTTATTTGTTGGAAACTGGATAGCTTCAGATGCTAAGAATTATCTTGTATCAAAATTTTTAATTATATTAGCATTGATAACAACTTATTTTACCGGACCGATAGGATTAGTTTTTTACTGGTTAATTAGAATTTTTTATTCAAAAAAAATTAATTATTATGACTAAATTAATAGAATTTTATTTCGATTTTAGTAGTCCTTATGCATATATTGGTTACAAACAACTAAAGCACTTGGAAAAAAAAAATTCTTTTAAAATAAAATATATGCCCGTTCTTTTGGGCGGTTTACATAACTCGGCTGGTATAACACCTGCCGCATTTATAAATTTAAAATCAAAATATATGAAAGAAGACACAAAATTAGTTTCTGAAAAGAAAAATATTAAATTTATTTTTAATACATATTTTCCAATTAAAACTGTGAATTTTATGCGCGGTGTTCTAGTTGCTGAGAAAGAAAATTTTGAAAAAATTTTTATTGAGAAAGTTTTTAATGCCATTTGGAAAGATGGGCTAAATATGAATGATGAAATTGTAATCAATAAAGTATTAAAAAATATGGACTTAAATCCAGAAAAATTTATTGAAAAAATTTCAAATCAAAAAATTAAAGATAAATTAAGAAAGCTTACTGACGACGCTCTTAAAAAAGGAATATTTGGAGCACCAACTTTTATCGCTAATGGAAAAAATTTTTGGGGACAAGATAGGATCGAATATGCAATAGAGGAAATTAAACAAATAAAATGAGAGAAATAAAATCTAACAAAAAAAATCCTGTGAGAAAAATTTTCATTAAAATATGTAGAATATTTGGCTTTGAGATAATAGATCAAAGTAATTTTAGCATTCCGACATCTGAGAAATCAATTAATGAAAGTATAAGTGTGCCGGGTAAGAGATCGATTACTCTGCCATTAGGAAAAACTGAAATAACAAGGCCGATTAAATCTTTAGATATTATATTAAGAACATGTATGTCCGTTAATATGTTGACGCAATCAAAAAAAAGAATGTTTGAACAAAATAAGGACGAATACACAAGACGTTGTTTAATATCAATAATTAAAAGTGTAAATATTGCTAAAGATATATTCAAAAACATAAAATTTAAAATTTTTATAATTGATCACGGATCAACAGATGGACAAATAAATGTATTAAAAGAAATACTGAAAGATTCAAATATTAATTTTGAGTTTCAAAAATTAAGATTAGAAGAATTTGAAAATCAAATAAAAAATATTAATGAAGAAAATAAGGCTGTTTCACCAAATCAAAAATCTAATATGTCAAATATTCATCAATCAATTATTCTTTCCAAAAAAATAAGTGAGGATTTAATTTATTTTGTAGAAGATGATTATATACATGAAAAGGAAAGTATTTCTGAAATATTATATACTTACGAAAAAATTGCCTCTCTTACGAATCAAGAACTTATAATTTGTCCTTCAGATTATCCATATCTTTATACAGGAACTGATAATACAAAAATTTTTTTAGGAGAAAAAAGACATTGGCGTAAAATTGATCAAACATTATGTACCTTTTTAACAAGTAAGGAAATAATTGAAAAATATACAGACGAACTAATTAGTATGTGTAAATTTGAACACTATCCATTTGAAAAACCATTACATAGAATTTATCAAAAAGAATTATGCATATCTCCTATCCCGTCTCTTGCTGTTCATTTTACAAATATAAATTCAATATATGGACTATCTCCACATGTGAATTGGAAAAAGTTATGGGAAGATAATGAGGCCTAAAATAAATAATAAAGCACCCACTTTTGAATTGTATTCAACAAACTTACGAACTTTTAAATCTTCTTATGAAAAAAAAGGATTGATAATTTATTTTTATCCAAAAGATAATACTCCTGGTTGTACTTTAGAAACACAAGACTTTTCAAAACTTTATAAAAAATTTAAAAATCTTAATTATGAAGTTGTTGGAATTTCAAAGGATAATATCAAGAGTCACTTGGGATTTAAAAGAAAGTATAAAGTTCCTTTTCATCTTTTGTGTGATGAAAAATTAATTACTCAAAAAAAATATGGAGTTTGGGGAAAAAAATCTTTTATGGGTAAAAAATTTATGGGCACAATAAGATCTACTATTGTTATTAGTAAAGGAAAAATTTTAAAAACATGGTTTAATGTAAGAGTAAAAGGACATGCGCAAGAAGTTCTTGATTTCATAAAACAAACAAAATAAAAAGGCCCGATTTCTCGAGCCTAGATATTACCATCAATTGTTTATAGGGAAGGTAATCTTTTTAAAAATAAGGCCCGGAATAAAAAACCGGGCCTTAATTTATCTCCTAAACAAGGGAGGGAGAATAATTTAATCTCTTATTCCGTAAGCGATTACACCAACTTCGGATTTATCAGTACCAAGCTTTTCAGCCTCTTTACTAATTCTAATTCCAATAGTTGCTTTCATAATTGACCATACAATGTAT